>Ga0134126_10000921_pt1 | contig 37241 bp, 36 predicted proteins | sample KB31752_FD_96881 | JGI IMG/M metagenome (GOLD analysis project Ga0134126, IMG submission 96881) | Terrestrial soil microbial communities with excess Nitrogen fertilizer from Kellogg Biological Station, Michigan, USA - KB3-175-2 | ecosystem: Environmental > Terrestrial > Soil > Unclassified ...
CCGCCTGACAGCCGGTTCCCAGTTCCGGTTCCTGTGCGCTCTAGGAAAACACCGGAACCAGACTCGGGAACCACCTCAAAAAGCCTGCTCACAGTGCCATCAAAAAGCGAGAACGTGCTCACTGCTCGAACAGTAGCTCAAGGTCCGCCGAAGTAACTGACTCTGCGGAATCCCTCAACTTCGTGGCAATAGGCTGACTTTTTGCCCACCAAGGGATTACGCACATTCCATTCTACTCTGCCACGCACGTAGCCGGTCGCCCTAAGTGATTGAAGTATCTAGGCTAACTGGACAAATACACAGGGGAAAGGTAGTCTGCCGAGGTGCAGCTTGGAGTACCCCACTGTACTGATATTTGCACGAAATGGAGAGCAGCACCGTGGCCGAAAAGACCGAACTGGACTTGGAACAGAACTCACCGTACCGCGTCGCGTACGACCTCGCCCTCATGATCGCGAGAACTGAGGGCAAGCTACACGCGGCTACCGTGAGCGGCGACAGGAAATACTGGCTTGAGCTTTATCAGAGATGCCGCTCTGTGGTCGTCGATGGCCATACTGCGGCGCTCGCGCTCCACCGACCAGATTGACGAAGGACACACGCATGGCCGAGCAACCGCAAGTGAACGTCGCAGCACGGTTGGCGATGATCGAGCGTTACGCGCAGCTCATCAGCGACAGCGAGGAGCAGCTTCAACACATGCCCCGCTGTTGGAGGACTACAGTTTCCGGCGAGGTGGAAGTCACCGAGCACGAAAGGGACCGGGTACTCGGCCACATCTCCACGTACCGGAAGTGCATCGACCACTTGAGCACCTGGGAGTGAGCCGCATGGTGAGCCTCGAAGTCGCGCGTAAGCGCACGGGCGAGTTTGCCACCGAGAACGGCGACCCTAAGCGGCTGCTGGATATGCAGATTGGCTGTCATCGTCGGTGGCAGCTTACGCAGCTTTTGCCTGATCAAAACGCGATCCGCTATTACGTAACCCTGCAAATAGCCGCCGAGTCGCCGGGGCTGTTTTCCTGACTTTAGGGGACAGCCCTCAGCGCCGCCGCGATTTCCCACTCGTGGCTTGATCGCTCGCGCTCTCCAGCGCGTCCACAGCAAGCTCAAGGCCGGCGAGGTTCGTCCCGAGAACGCGGGCCAGCTCACGCGCCTCAACGAAAGACACGTTGCGGCGGCCCTTCTCGATCTTTGCGAGCGTCGTATGGTCCCAACCCAGGTACTTGGGCATGCGGGCGGCCACGGCCCGGAGAGTGAGCTTCAGCGCCTTCCGTTGCGATATCAGCACCGCCACTAGGGCGGCGTGCGTCCCATTTCGAAAGCTGGTCATCAGTGCCTCGTGTGATGGCACCAATTTCCTGTGCACCTTCGATGGTGCTAAATTCGCACCAAGCCGAACGAACATCGCAGGGATGTTTAGGGCTACGAATATAGCGTTTTCGGCCCTGAGATTGGATCGGTCAGGACGGAGCGACCATGCAGCAATGGGAAGCCTTCCATCGGCAGCTTCGAGACCACTACGCCGCTATCGTGGCGGAGTTCGACCGTGCCCGGCACTACCTCGGCCTTGCCCGCGCGGCACAGCAAGCCGGAAACTACACCGAGGTCCGCAAATGGGTGTGGCGCGTTCGAGTACTACGCATGACTGCGGCGGAATGGCGGAACAGGGCTCAACGCATCACGCCAATAATCCTGTGCGCGCTGTGGAGTTTGGTTGGTTGCGGGAAAGTCTCCACGCCCCCACGGGAGTTCACAGCCAGCTTCGAGGTGCAGCCTTCGCCCGATGGATCGAGCATAGTGTGGTCGCTGCAATTCAAGTCGCGCGAGCAGTACCACGCCTTTCTCGACACAACGGCCGACGGCGCCGAGCGGGCAAAGGTTCGCGAGCTGGTGGCCGCCGGCATGCAGCTCCACCACATCATCGGATGCAACACCCACGAGCAAGCCGTGACAAAGTTGGGTAACGACGGCATTGCCTTCGTGGGTTCGTGTCCGGTGCAGGCACACGCCGTGGCGGCTGGAGGAATCTAGCTCGCCCGACCGGGGAGAATGCTCGTTAAACGCGGACGCATGTGAGTTACATCACACGTCGAAGTAACTCACAGGCATCTACCCCGAGAGCTTTGGCGATTCGTATGAACTCCAGAACGTCAATCTTCCGGTCGCCTGACTCATAGGCACTGACGAAACTCTGTGGTCGCCTCAGCCTCTTCGCAACTTCCTGCTGACTCAGCCCGGCTTGCTTCCGAGCGTCCCGGAACGCCGTTACCAATGCTCGTTGGGCAAGACTGCGGATACTTCTCAAAACGTGCTCCTGTTCGTGGAGCACGTTCATATAATCCGTAAATGGATTATCTGGAACTCGGATATTTTGGACCATGCACGCCGCATAAGACGCGGCATTTATGCCTTGAAGGTGTAGGAGTGGCTTAGACAATGGAAGACTACAAACGTCTCTCGGGGCCAATGTCGCTCATGACCTGCTCACTGGTGGCGATGGTGGCGAGCCCGGTGACTTTCGTTGGGATGGTTCAGATTGTTAACCGTTCCGGAGAGGGGGCGGCGTCGGCAATCGCGGGCTACGTCTCTGTCATCCTCATTGCAGTCTGCTTAATTGCCATCTGCGCGTTTTACCTTGCTCTCGCGAGGCTGACCTCTCGATTGAACCTCAGTGCTTTGCAGTGGGTTGGGCTCACGGTCGTCACCTCTCCGTTTGGCATACCGATCGCGTACTCAATGATCCGTGCAAGGGTCATGAGAGTGACTCCAGCGAAGGGTCGCAGTCGGTCTGTGCAGAAGATAGAGGCTATGCGGCGAGCGTTGGGGTATGACGAGTAGACGCTTTATCGCCGAATGTCTAATGCCGCGTATGTCATCGTAGTAGCTCCTCATCGTCTGGACTAAGAGGCATAGGCTTTCGCGGCGCTCGCTTTCCCCTTGGCCCTGGCAGCGCTTTCTGTGGGGCACCGTAGGCGAGGCGGTGTAGCAGCTCGTCCTGCGTCTTTACCCCCTGCTTGACCAGCTCCGCCGCTTCGGGCGACCGGATGATGCATTCCATCAGTTCCTCGTCGGACATGGCCGTCAGTTGCTGGCTCACAGCCTTGGATGGCGTCAGATCGGCAATCGCCGCAGCCTGGAGAGTTGGGGTCACGTAGCGAAGAAGGCCCAAGTAGAGCCGCAGGGCTTCGGCGGGGTCTTTCTCTGCCACAGCGTCTAACCACGACTGCACACGGTCAGCATTCCCTTCTGCGAGGTCGCGCAGTGCGGCCCGAATATCTCGGGTTACTTTATTGGGTGCGCCCGGCGGGCGACCCCGAGTCCTTTTAGTGCCGCCATGGAATAATTCAGTCATACCATCCACTCCCGACCCCGTGCACCACGCACCACTCTCCTAGAGAGTGTGGTGCGGTGGGTGCAGATTGCACCAGCACCAGAGGTGCACCGTGGTGCGTTTATGGTGCGTGGTGCAGTCCCTGAGCGGCCCAGCATATGCCCCCCTCAATACAGATGAGCCCCTTGCTAACCAATGCCTGAAGGTCCCGCATGACGTGCTGCTTTCGCGTGTCTCGGCCATCCGGTTTCGGCCGCTGCTTCACGACTGTCTCGATGACGTATTCCGTGGTAACCCGTCCGTCAATTGAAGGGGTGTCGCGTATGGCATCAAGTAAAGCACGCTCTTTTGTTCCGCGCTGCGGTTCTTTCCGGTGTCCAGCCGGGGTAACCGCCACCGGCTCGACGTGGCAACTTGTTACCGGCTCGTTGTCAGAATCAACGCTTACCTCGACAGGCGCGAGTTTGAATGCGAACTTCGCGCCGTCCTCGCCGTCCTTCATTTTGGTGACGGTCGCAACTCGCTGATCGCCGTTCTTGCTGACTTCAATCTCCGCATCCGCCGCCGCACGCAACCCTGACCATCCGCGAGCCCCCTTCCCCTCGTCCTTGCCGGAATGATGGACAAGGAGAACCGTGGCACCCGTTGCTCTGTGAAGCTGTTTGCAGTGCTCTATAACTCGACCCATGTCCTTGGCCGTATTCTCGTCCGCTCCAGGCGAGCATGAGGCCAACGTGTCAATGACGATGAGGTCAGCGCCGCCAGTGGCTTCAATCTGCTGCGCTAGAGAGACGAGGTCTCGTTCGCCAAGGAGGTTGGGACCATCTGCAACGATGCTGACGCCAGGAAACTTGCCATCATGCGTCTTTGCGAAAGCCTTCAGTCGGTTGAGGAATCCGGCAGCGCCCTCCGCCACGACGTAGACAACTCGGCCCTTCGTCGTCTTCCGCTCTTGCCAGGGTGATCCTTGGGCGATGGCCGCGCACATGTCGAAGACGAGGAAGCTCTTTCCAGAGCCGGACTGACCGTAAACGACAACCAGCCCAGCTTTGGGAAGAACGCCCTTGATATGCCACTTGAGCGGATTGCGCTCGACGAATTGATAGTCCGGGATGACGGTGAAGCGCGGACCGCCGTCGTTGGGGCCGCGGCGCAAAGCCGCCTGCTCTTTGGAGAACTTCTTAAGCCATGCCGCGCCGACGACGCTCTCGCGATCTACTTTGAAGCTGCGCCAGCGGGCGCGCACGTCCTCGACGCTTTTGTACTTGCGCCCCTTCGATGACCACTCGTCGACCAACTCCAAACCGGCTTCGCTGCCGCCGGTCTCGTGATGGACGGCCATCAATACGTGCAACCAATCGTCACGGGACACGTCGGGGTCAATTGGCGGCAGGAGCGTTGCCAGCTCTGCAAAGCTCAGCCCCAAGCGCGGTTCGGGAATCGATAGGTCGTCGTTCGCCGGCGCCACCTTACGCTTTCCTACCAGCAGATCGAGTAGTGAGTCTGACGGTGTAGGTAATTGGCTAACCTCCGGCCCAAAGGCATTGCGGCCGGTAGCCGGCCACCAGATGATGTATCCACCATCGGCGCGAACATCTACACCTTTTGCAAGCTTTCCGACAGAACAGGGAATTGACGTCTCGGCCGGTTGACGGAAGAGGTAATGAAATCCGCGACGCGTCTTGTGTCGTCGTCCAGTATCTAGCTCGTCGTGTTGGAGCAGGAAGTCAATGCCACCGGGATCAATGTCGATAACAAGCAGACCGCTTACCGAACCCGTTGGCACACCAACTAGCGCGTTAGGCCACCGCGTCCACCAGCGCCGAATTTGACGCTCGTCGGTTATAGCGTCCTTGAATCCGTGCTCCGGCAGCGGTTTCTTTGCCTTCGGATCGTCGGGATCATTGGGGTCGATACCGGGGTGACAGGGGAAAACGGGGATTCCTCGGCGCGCGAGCCGCAACGCGGTATCAACAGCGGTGGCGACAGCGTTCGACGATACAACCATGCGACGCGCGAGGACGCGCGATGTCGTTATTGTTGGCGACCGGCTCATTGTCCGGCCTTCCCGGTATGGCTGCTCTCGTCGGGCGTGCGACAAAGCCCCCGGTTAGCCTTCTCGGCCGTGTGGGTCCCGGAAAAAGGGGCTCCTCCACCCCTCTTCTTATGGGACGGCGCTCGGTTCAGTGTCGTCACGCGCGGCGTCCTCTTCGTACTGCACGCGGCTTTGATCGTCCCCTAAGCCCGAGAAACCACGCGAGGAAGGTCGGCTCGTGAATAACCAACTCTCCGCACGGAGACTCAAAGACAGCGCCTGCCAGACCATTAGCCGCTCGACGCCGGAGCGCCCACATCAGACGGTTAGGACTGAGCAGATGGGGATGCCGCGTAACGAGCTGCGCCTTGGTGAATAGCTCAGCGGTAGGGGGCACGGGCGGTATACCAGGAACCATTGTCATTGCCCCTCCCGTGCGCGGCGTTTCACCTCGGCACGAATACGCGCCTGCTCTGTACGCAGAGCGGCTGCCTCTGCAAGAAGGCGCTGAATTCGTATGCGATTGCGCTCGAATACCTCCTCCAGCGCGATATCAGTCAGGTTGGCAACCTTCTGTTGAGTTAAGGACGGCAGATCCATGGTGCAGCTCCTCGGAGCGCTACGGGGCTCCGTATTACGCGCACAGCCTAATGGCGCGTTGCGTCGGAGAGCTTGGTTCCCGACGCTGCGCGCCTGCCAATGGACGACGCTCCAGCGCCTACAGGTCAAATTGACGGCATCGGCCGGGCCTGTTACAGCGACAGTCGTTCACGCAGAAGGGGGGGGATCGGCGCAATGGCGGCTTGCCGCCAGACATCACACGGTTTGATCGACCAACGGATTATTAGTCCGCTGCTATAACGTGTACGTTACTGAAATAGAAGGCAATTTGTAGATCGTCGCGAATTTTCGTGCGGTTCCAGTGCAAGGCGCGGCAGACGCGAGTCATTATGTCGTCAAGGCGTGCGGCTTTCTTGGTAGCTGTCTACGTGACTTTCTGGGATTCGAGCATGATGTCCCGGCGCCGACTTTCGCTAAGCCCATCCCACATGGGCAAAAGGTCCGGGCGCTTGGCACATAGGTAATTCCTGGCGTCCGCGCTTTTTGTCCTGCTACCCGCCTTGAGTCTGGCCTTTGCCAGCGTGTCTAACAACGCCCGGCGCATCGCTTGTTTGGCAATGTGTTGTTTGTCACGCCTTTCGGGGTCGCGTAGCCCCTTACGGGTGCGATGACTGTGCTGCTGGGCTATGGCAACGATGGCCTCCAGGCGTCCGAGTGCCCGTGCCGTTCGCGTACCGGATGAGGGCGGCTCGTCGTCGATGAGGTCTTCCAACAACTCGGTCGGCGCCAAGCTCCTGCATTGCTCAATTGTCCGTGCGTCGATTTGTTCATGCGTGGCGCGTGGCGGCTGCTTGGGCGACGGCACTCCATGCTTGTCGAGCAGCTCGAATTCCTCACGCACTTCCTCGCGTTGCGCGACTTCCTTCAGCTTGGCCAGCAGCCCCGTCTTTGTCTGCAAGCCTGTTCGTTTGCGCCTTCCCGTAGTCATACGCCGACTTTCAGAGCCCCTTTGCCACGACCATTCGCTCGATCACCTTGACCTTGTGATCGACTACTAGGTGGGAGTAACGCTTCACCATCGCGAGCGTTTTGTGACCCAATACGTCCGCGATTTCCAACAGTGAGCAACCCTGCGCGGCGAGCATCGAGGCGGTCGTGTGACGTAGGTCGTGGAAGTGAAAATCCTTGAGGCCAGCGGCTTCCATGGCCGTGTACCAATGGGCGTCGAAATACTCGAAGGGCTCATCACGCCCGGTCATGGCCGGAAACACGTATGCACTCCGGGCCGAATTTTGTAGCTTGAGCGTGCGCAGGGCTTCGAGCGCCCTGCCCGCGAGCGGTAGAGTGCGTTGCTCGTCGTTCTTGGTCTCGCGCACCAGGGCACGGCCGGCGCGCATATCCACATCGGCCCAACGTAGCGACAGCAGTTCCCCACGCCGGGCACCCGTGGAAATCGCAAGCAACACCAACGCTTGCAGGGCCGGCCATTCCGATCTCGCGCACGCACCTAACAGCGCTACACGTTCGTCGTCTGACAGGAATCGTGTGCGCCCTCGGGGTTCCTTCTTACGGGTGATATCACCCACGGGATTGCGGTCGATCAACCGCCGCTCCTTCATCGCGAACGTCAGCACGTGCGAGAGGGTGGCGATGTATCGGTTGACCGTCGCGCCCGTGCGCTTGTATTCCTTCGGCTCAGCATTACTGGCGAGCACGCGGCGAACGGTCACGAGCGTGTGCCCGGTCGCGGTGACGATTTCCCGGTGACTTTTGCCGGCCTCGGCCAACTCCCGCACTTGCTGACATACCGCATTGGGTATGCGCGGGCTCTTGGTGAACGTCTCAGTAGCGCACGCATCGCGAGCCTTGGAAATCACGTCGGCGGTTATCTCGGCCATGCTCTTGCCGCCGAGTTGCTTGGCCCACCACTCAAGGTGCAGCGAACGGGCTGCGCGCTGCGTCTCGTCAAACTCAGGCAGCACCGTCTTGGTGTAGTCCTCGGCCAGCGCGTCGAAGCTTGTGCGTTTCGCTGCTGCGTGGGGGAAGTGCTTGCCCTCGCGGATCGCACTCTCGATTGAACTGGCCCACGCCTTCGCCTCCTCCTTCTTCGGGAAGGTCGCGGACTCTGAGGGGCGGCCCTTTACTCGTACCTGCGCACGGTAGGCAACTTCCCCGGTGAGCGGCGACACGATGCGTTGGATCGAAGCCATGTTGTGCAGTCCCTCGTGCATGCGCTGCACGGAGTAGTGAACTGCACTGAGTCTGCACCGAATTCGGGACACGGTGAAGCTTCCGCGGACAACACCAGCGGAAGCATCTGATTTTTAAGGGAATTTGGTGGGCCGTGTAGGACTTGAACCTACGACCAAGAGATTAAGAGTCTCCTGCTCTACCAACTGAGCTAACGGCCCATCATGAAAAGATGGGGTGGACGATGGGACTCGAACCCACGACAACCGGGATCACAACCCGGGGCTCTACCAACTGAGCTACGCCCACCATCGACCTTCCCGACGCGCAACCGGAGTGCCCGGTGAGTCGAGGTGCGGTGATCGTGGCAGCACGCAAAGCAATGCAGCCGGCTGCGCCCGGGCTCGCTAACCTTTAAAAACAAAGGCTTGCGAGGTCGTCCCCCGAAGTCCACCGCGCTTTCTCGTCCCTTTCGCGACGGGGCGCGAAGTATATACGAACTTTAGGCCAGTGCTACCCCCTCCGGGGAACTGCTTTGGCCACGCTGCGGCTCCTCAGGGTTTCGAGGGCTCCGGGTAATGGAAGCGGTCGGTGAGCCGCGGCTGGCTGGGCACTGGCTTGCCCGGCAGCGGGGTCTCGTTGTTGGCCGCATCCAATAGCACTGTTGCCAGGATCACGGAGGCCTGACGGAGGTCCTCCGGCCGCAGGTGGTCGAAGGTATCCAGGTCGGTGTGGTGCACGCGGCTGCCGTAGTCCAGGGGGTCCTGGATGAATTGAAACGCCGGCACGCCGATCAGGCTCATGAGCTCGTGATCGGTGGATCCGGTGGGCTCCGCCACCACGGAGGCGGCACCCATGCTCTCGAAAGGCGCCAGCCACTCGCGAAACAGCGGCACGACCGCAAAGTTACCCTCAGCGTAAATTCCCCGGAATTTGCCGGACCCGTTGTCGACGTTGAAGTAACCCGCCAGCTCCTTGTAGCCCGGCAGAGGCCGCACGGGATACATGTCGGCACCGAAGTACGGCCCCAACGCCGCCACGACCGGATCGCTGGGCTTGGGACGCGTCGCGAGGTGTTGCTCGACGAATGCCGCCGAGCCGAGCAGGCCCTGCTCCTCGCCAGCCCAGAGGGCGAATAGGATCGTCCGCTTCGGCTGCACACCCACGCTTGCGAGAATTCGGGCGGCCTCCATCACGATGGCGCTTCCCGCGCCGTTATCAGCCGCTCCATCGCCGGCGACCCAGCTGTCGAGGTGCGCCCCCGCCATCACATAGCCGGCCTTCGCGTCCTTGCCTGGCACGTCCGCGAAGACGTTGTACCCGTTGTGGTCGGCGTCCTCGTAATGCACGCGGCTGTCGATCTCCAATCGCGCCTCACCGACCTTGGCCAACCGCGCCAGACGCCGATAGTCCTCCGCGCCTAACTCCACACCTGGCAGCTTCGGACTCGCTCCGACCTGATAGGAGTAGCCTTCGCCGTGAACCAGCCGGCCATCACTGCGCGACATGCTCGCCCACGCCAGCGCGCCCTCCTGAGCCAGGAAGTGATCGACCTTTGTTCTGAACAGGGTGCGTTCGATCCGCTTCTGCTTGGCCTCGGGATCGAAGACCGGCTCCTCGTACGTATCCAGCTTCGCCACTTCGGCCGCGCTCAAGCGCTTGAAAGGCGCTTCAGTTGCCTCCCTGAGCGGCTCGGGCCAACTGACGAGAACGATCTTGCCCGCGAGCTTCCCCTTCCAGGTGTCGAAGTCCTTCTCAGTGCGCAGCGGCGCAACAATCACGGGCGCGACCAAAGGCCCGCTCGTCGCCGGCGTCCAGGCGACGGGAATGGAGCGCAACTCCATCGGCCGCGGTGCCACCAACCGCACATGCGCCGATTCGATCCACCAGCCACGACCGAAGTCGAATGCCTCAGTGTGTACGTTCTTGAGCCCCCACTCCTTGAACCTGCTCTGCGTCCAACGCTCTGCGGTCCTCATCGCCGGAGAGTTCGTCATCCGGCCGCCAATTTGATCAGCAAGGTAGGCTGCCGTTTCAACGACTTCGCCGTGATTGAAACCGGCGTCGGCAATCTTGTTGAGTGTGCCGGCGTCAGTGGGTGGCGCGGCACCGCGCGCCGAGGCGAGACCGAACCACAACGGCAGAGCCAGTCCGGCGGCCAAGATGTGTAGCGAACGCATGCGCTCCAGCCCCCTTTGTCTTCCAACAGGCGCGCGATAGTGCCCGCGCGTAAGAGGATCGGGCAAGCTATGGAACGTGGATTAGCACTGCGGCCCGTCGCAATTCCGTCGCAACGCTTGGAGACGCTCGAGCCCGGTGGTACTTTGCGCAATATGTCCGACCATGATCACCATCATGATCACCATGAAGACGGCTCCCATCAAACGCCGCCCTCGGACCTGGCTCTGCGTGTCGCCGCCCTCGAATCCCTCCTGGTCGAGAAGGGGCTCGTCGATCCGGCAGCGCTCGATGCGCTGGTAGACACTTACGAGCACAAGATCGGGCCGCGCAATGGCGCCAAAGTGGTGGCGCGCGCGTGGGTCGACCCGGCCTACAAGGCGCGCCTCATGGAGGACGCGACGACCGCGATCGCAGAGCTTGGTTTTGGCGGATTGCAGGGTGAGCACATGGTTGCGGTTGAAAATACCGCCGCCGTGCACAACCTGGTCGTCTGCACCCTGTGCTCCTGCTATCCCTACAGCGTCCTTGGTTTACCTCCTGTCTGGTACAAGTCCGCGCCCTACCGCTCGCGGGCGGTCATCGATCCGCGCGGCGTGCTGCGCGAGTTTGGACTGGAGCTGCCACAAGAGATCGAAGTAAGGGTTTGGGACAGCACGGCGGAGATCCGTTACCTCGTAATACCGCAGCGCCCTCCCGCAACCGCACATATGAGTGAAACGGAATTGGCGTCGTTGGTCACGCGCGATGCGATGATCGGCACGGCTCGCATACCAACACCTGGCACCATGGCATCTGACACAGCAACACCGGGATGAACGGCGTACACGACATGGGCGGCATGCATGGCATGGGACCTGTGCAGCCAGAGCGTGACGAGCCGGTCTTTCACGAGCGCTGGGAGGCGCGTCTATTCGCCGTTACGCGGGCTATGGGGGCGTGGCGAAAGTGGAATATTGACGCCTCCCGATATCAACGTGAATTGATCCCGGCGGCGGACTACCTGCGCATGAGCTACTACGAAAAGTGGCTCGCAGGTCTTCTCGAGTTGATGGTGGCAAAAGGCCTGGTCACCCGCGCCGAGCTCGACAGTGGCCGTACCTCGCGGTCGACGCCTAAGTCCTCCCCCGCGCTCACCGCTGAGCAGGTGCCTGCGATGGTAAGCCGAGGGTCCCCAGCCAACCGCGACGCGTCCGGGACGGTCCCACGATTTGCGGCAGGTCAGGCCGTCAGGACTCGCAACATCAACCCAATCGGACACACGCGCCTGCCGAGGTACGCGCGCTCCAAGAGCGGCACTATCGCCCGCGTCCACGGAGTCTTCGTCTTTCCGGACACCAACGCCCTCTTCAAGGGAGAGCACCCGCAACACCTTTATTCGGTGCGCTTCACAGCGCAGGAGTTATGGGGCGAGAGCGAGCAAGTCAGCACACCAGCCGATAGCGTGTATATCGATTTGTGGGAGGACTATCTTGAGCCAGCTTGAGCGCGACGCGGTGCCAGAGCCGATGTTTGCCGAGCCGTGGCAGGCGCGTGCCTTCGCATTGGCACTGAGACTCGCACAACACGGACATTTCAGCGGCTCGGAATGGACGGAGGCGCTCGCCCGCGAACTGCAGCAGGCGGCCGCCCGCGACGCAGCCGATGATGGCTCGCATTACTACGCTCACTGGGTCGCCGCACTGGAAGCGCTGGCCATCGAAAAGGGCCTGACGAACAGCCAACTGTTGGTCGAGCGCAAAACAGAGTGGGAACGCGCCTACCAGCGAACTCCCCACGGCAAACCCGTCGAGTTGGAGCGGCTTACAACAGAATAACGCGTTCCCCCGCCCCAGGTCGATCTAGGCGCCCCTCCCGGGAGAGGCTAGAGTGGCCCGCATGGATCGGTGTCACACGCCGGGAATCAACCTGTCGATCGTGCGCCGCCCACGCAAGAACCGGTAAGGAAATCGACCGCGACAGGTCCTCAGTCGCTCAAGGGGAGCAACATGATAGTTCGTTCATTGATCACGAGCGCCGTGCTCGGCGCCCTCGCATTGTCCGCAGCTTCAGCATCCGCAGCCGCCGCAAACGCGGCAGCCGCTCAGGACACGACCACATTCAACGTCTACCTGCCTCTGACAAACACCGACGCGTTGGATGAGCTCCTGCGCGATCAGACCGACCCCACCTCACCCAGATACCACGCCTGGCTGACGCCAGCTCAGTTCAAACATCAGTTCGGCCCCAGCGCGACAACTTTCGCGGCGGCACGCGAGGCGCTGGAAAGCGCAGGACTCACCGTCGTTTCCGAGCACACCCAGAATCTCACCGTACAGGGCTCGGTCGCAGCAGTGGAGCAACTGTTCTCCACACAACTCACGCCGGTTAAAACACGAAATGGGCGTATGGCATTGGCCGCGGCCAACCACGGAAAGCTTACGCTGCCCCAGAGACTTTCCGAGCTCGGAGCCATCGTCCCCGAGTTTTCACCGCAACTGGCGGCGCACGTTCATTCCCGAAAGGTACAAGGGGTCGATGCAGTCGACCTCGGCATAGGCGGCATTGGCTCGACACTTGCCCGGTTGGCGAACACCAACAGCTTCTTCTATCCGAACGACATGCGGGAAGCCTATCACCTGCCCTCGTTCCAGGCTGAGGTCAGACCGCCACTGCAACGCCAGAAGGTACAGCTTGCCGGCGTCGGCTCAACCATCGGCATCGTCATTTCCTCGGTGATAGATCCGAACGATCTCGCCTTGAGTTTCAACTCCACGGTCTCGGCGGGGGCTGTCAGTGACGTACAGAACTACTCGGCCGTCTCGAATCTGCCAGTTCCCACCGTCACCTTCCACCCCGTGAACGGCGGCGCTCCGCCCTTCAACACCAGCCCGGACGATAGCCTCGAGGCGTCGCTCGACACGCAGATGTCCCTCGGAACAGCCCCGGGCGCCAAAGAAATCGTCTATGACATGCCCGACCTCAGCAACGCGAACATCGCTGCCGCCTACACGCAGGTGGATGAAGAGAACGTGGTGGACGTCGTCAGCTCATCGTTCGGCGAGTGTGAACTGGACTTCCTGGCCGCGGCGAATAGCGGCACGGATTTCACGCACATTCCCAAGCTGTTCCACACGCTGTTCCAACAGGGAAACGCTCAAGGCATCACGTTCCTCGCCAGCTCGGGGGACAACGGCGCGGCGGCTTGTATTCCACCCGCCTTCCAATCCAACCCGACAACAGCCGGGACCCGCTTCATTCTCGGCGCGGAGAATCCAACGGATGACCCCAATGTCACCTCCGTCGGTGGGACGAACTTGCAAACCTCCGCAACGCCCACAGCGGACGACGTGACCTACCTGAGCGAAAACGCGGACTTCGACCCGCGGGTTCCGGCGCAGGTAACGATCGGCAATGTCACCGCCTCCATCAGCAACAACACCTGGGGCTCGGGTGGCGGCTTCAGTCAGTTATTCCCCAAGCCGGCATACCAGTTCCTCGTCAACACCGGCAGCTTCACCCATCGCGCGGTACCCGACGTATCGCTGATGATGGGCGGCTGCCCCGGCGATGCGGATCTGGTCAAGCAGGACTGCACCAAGCTGCCCCGCAGCCTGGCCATCATCTGGATTGGCGGCGCCCCCTCGGGCGTGATTGGCACCAGCTCCTCATCACCTCAACTGGCGGGCATCCTGGCTATTGCGGTGGAAAAGAACGGCGGCCGGCTGGGCAACGTCAATCCGACGATCTACCGCCTGTCTGCTTTGCAGACCTTGTTGGGCGGCGAGCATGCGCCACAACCGTTTCAATACTTCCATCGTAATGTCTCGGGCAACAACAACGGCTTCACCGTAAAGCCCGGACAGGCGTACAGCGAGGTGCTCGGCAACGGCACTCTGGATGTCACGAACTTCCTGGGACTGCAAGGTGTAGCACCCTCCGGCGCACCGGGCACAGCCAGCAATCCCTGAGTCTTAGCGTCCTATTGGGCGGCGGCGGGCGTTCTGCCCGCCGCCGCCACCCCCGCTCCCTAGCCAGCCCAACCCATCACTTAAGTATTTGCTTGACAATCCTGTCGCTCATCTCAATACTAAAGCAATTACTTAACTATTGCGGAGCACGCGTGAAATGAAGGGCATCGTGAGGCTGACGGCACTGGCGATTCTCATGTCCTTGAGCTGCGCCGCTCACGCTAAGGAGTCAGAAATGGGCGCATTCGCCCCGATCAACGGCATCAACCTGTATTACGAGATTCACGGGCAGTCCGACAAAGACCACCCAGTGCCGCTGCTGCTGATCCACGGTGGCGGCTCCACGATTGAGTCGAACTTCGCGGACCTGCTGCCGCTGTTATCTCGCACCCGACAAGTCATCGCCATTGAAGAGGCCGGGCACGGTCACACCAAGGCGACCTCCCGGCCCTTCACCTTCGAGAACACCGCCGACGATGTGGCAGCGCTTCTCAACTTCCTCCACCTGCCGCAAGCGGACGTTCTCGGCTTCAGCAACGGCGGGACGACGGCGCTACACCTGGCGATCCGGCATCCGGACAAGGTCCGACGCCTGATCATCGCCTCCTCCAACTATCGTCGCGACGGTATGCCCGACGGCTTCTTCGACGGCATGAAGAACGCGACACTGGAGGTGATGCCGGAACCGTTGAAGGCGGCCGATCGGAAGATCAACCCCGACCCCGCGCATCTGCAAGCGCTCTTCCTGCAGGACAAGCAGCGCATGATGAACTTCAAAGACATTTCCGACGACCAGATCCGCGCCATTCATGCGCCGACGCTGGTGCTGGACGGCGACCACGATGTGGTGAAGCCCGAGCACGCTCTGCAACTCTCGCGCACGCTTCCCAACGCCCGCCTCGTGATCCTCCCTTCGACCCACGGTGCCTATCTGGGCGCGGTGGATGCGCCGCCCGGGCCGTTCGATCGCTCGCTCCTGCAAATAACACTACACCTCACCACAGACTTCCTCGATCAGCGATAGTGGGCTTAAGCTAACTCTTCGTGGCGCAATCCCAATGTTCGTCAGCTTTCCCATCTCGTATGCGCCACATATCGAACCATGTAGAGGTGTAGGTCTTGGACGGGTCGTGCGGATCCTTCAAGACCTGCACCATACTGACCACCACCAGATCGCCTTCGGCCGTGACCGAGACCACTTTGGTCTGCATCTTCGCGGGAATCGGCACGGGCTTGGCTTTGAGCACCGTGGTAAAGAAGCGCACCACCCCATCCCGTCCCGATTTCACCTGTGGGTTGTGCTGTAGATAGCGTGCCGTCAGATACTTGTCCGCCAACTCCCAGTGATTGGCCTCCAGCAGGTCCTTCAAGATGTGATAGACGACCTGCTTGTTGGCATTGAGAGCCGGATCGGGACTCGTGAAGAGCTCATCCGGCTGCGCCGACGCCACCACCGGCTCCTGCGCAGGAACCTGAGAAGCCATGACCATCCCGGCCGTTAGCATCACACCGGTGAGCCGCAACGATTTCATGACCGGCTTCTCCTATTGCTTCGCAAGATGCTCACGACCCGCCGGGATCACCGGCAGCATGACGTATGAGGGATATTTCGCCGAGTGGTAGATGGTCTGATGGGCAATCTCCATGCGCGTTCCGGTAGCCGGATCCTCACCGGTATTCAAATTACGGTCGAAGCGCGGGAAGTCGCTACTCGAAATCTCGATACGGATCCGATGGCCGGGCAGAAACACATTGCTTGTCGCCCACATATCGATGCTGTACTCGTACACCTGACCGGGCTGCAGCAATGAGGGAAACACGTTCACACCGCCGCGGTAACGCGCACGAATGATGCCGTCCTGGATGTTCTGCGCATAGCCATCCGGATACACATCCACCAGCTTGGCGGTCCAATCCGTATCTTTGGCAGAGCTCGAGGCATAGAGCGTCATCTTGATCGGCCCGGTAACCTCGATCGCCTGTGTCAGCTCCGGCGTCGTATACACCAACACATCATCGCGAGCTTCCGCCTTGGCTTGATTGTGTGGGCCCTGCGCGGTAGCGGCACAACAGACATTGCCACCGAGCGTGGGGACCGGATTATCCGGGTTGTAATCGTACGTATCGGTTGTGGCATGACGCGGTGTGTGGGTATCGAGCGTGCCGTCACCTTTTGCACTGTTCGCGTGACCGCTGCTACCGATGTAGTAACGCGTCCACTTCGTGCGGGCAAGCGGCCACTCGTTCTCATAGCGCCACTTGTTGATGCCCATCACGAACAGGGACAGAGGTGGCAACCGATCGACCCCGTTATCGATTCCCTTCAGCCAGTGGTCATGCCACAAGAGATACCAGTTGCGCATGTCAATTTGGGCGTCGGGCCCGAAGTCGACTTCGCGGTCGGGCCCTGTGGTGACCGGTGTCCGGGAGTTCGTGTTGATCCGTGAGGTCCTGCCCTTGAAGTGGGTCCACGGCCCGATGATCAGGCGCTTGTGCTCGCGCGCAACCTGGGTGGCAGCGTGTGCGCGGATGACCGCGTCGTCCTCTAAGGCGCCGCGTAAGAACACGTCATACCAGCCTTCGGAGACACTAACCGGCACCTCGACATTCTGTACCTGATTCTCGTAGCTGATGCCGGTCCAATATGCATCGCCTCGCAGCGGATGGCGCAACCAGTCGCGGTACGCTTCATTGGTGTAACCGGCTGCCTCGTCGGCCGTGATGAGCGGCAGGTGTCGGTAGAACTTGGCCCAGTCGTCGACCGGCTCACCGTTCTGGTTATTGCGGCCGTTGAGCTCCGCAGCACCCCAACCAAGCGCGAAAGCGAGTTCGAACGCGCCGTCGGTGTAAGCCCAGTCATTGTGAATGTTGACCGTCGTCACTTCGGTGGCCACCGAGCCGAGGTGAGGATTTGCGCGCAGTCCCTGAGTCACACTGGTATAGCCCGGGTATGAACCACTCAGCGTTCCGATCTTGCCGTTGCTCCAGGGCTGCTCTGCGATCCAGGCATCGGTATCGTCACCGTCACTGGCTTCATTCCGATACAGGTAGAACTTGCCGTCCGAATCGTAGCGACCACGGACGTCCTGATTGACGAATACGTAACCGCGCTCCGCGTACCACACCGCATCGGCGATCTCGTCAGACGCGTTGTTGTTGTACGGGGTCCGAACGAGCAGAGTCGGATAGCGACCTTCGGTCGTCGGCAGGTAGATATCCGCGGAAAGCGTGATTCCGTCGTGCATCGGCACACGGACATTGTGCAGGACGCGAACCTTGAAGGTGGGTTTCGAGAGTTGCGAATCCCATCCGGGTGCGAAGGGCACGCCTGCGCCCTGCGCGCTCGAGGTAACGGAAAAAGCTGCACCGAGGGCTGCCATTGCGGCCGCGATGATCCAACGATGTTTCATGGTTGACCTTCGGACGTTTGCGAGACGGAAGGAAAGCCGCCGCTACCTGAACAGCAGCGGCGGATTTTTCGGACTGCTCTTACTTCGAGCGCGCAGCAATCACACTGGCTTCGAACTGCAGCGCATCTGTTTCAAACCCTTCGACCACCACCACGGTCTCGGCGCTCGGATGCTTACGTAGCTGCGGCGCCAGGCGAGCCGCGGCTTGGTGATAAGCCTTGCGAAGCTGTTCGACATCCGCCCCTTTCTTGATGAAGAGCCTTTGCTTGACCACATCGCCGATGGACAAACCAGACTTACGCAGCGTCTGATCGATGGCTTTCACCGTAGCTTCAACTTGCGCGACCGCGTCCGACGGGACAGCCTGCGTCTTCAGATTCGTGGCGTCCAAGCCCGCGACAAACACCAGGTCGCCGACTGCAACACTCTTTGAGATATCCAGCGGCACCTCGAAGGGCACGCGAGCGAAGTTATCCGGCTGCCCGGCAACCGGGGGGCGTGCCAGGATGGCGTCGGATTCGAGAAGGAAGGCATCCGCAGCCATACCGTCAACGACTACCAGCGCACCGACTCCCGGACTTTGCTGCATTTGTGGCGCATAACGGCGCGCCACCTCGTTGAACTTCTTGATGACATACATCGGGTCGCTGCCCTTGGTCACGTACAGGTTGTGCGACACGATGTTGGCTAGGGAGAGACCGGTCTTCCTGATCGAGGCGTCATACTTGCCGACCACCGCTTCGATTTGCGCATCGATGCCGCTCGGCAGCTTGCGGTGCTCGAAGTCCATCGCTTCCGTGCCGGCGCTGAACACCAGATTGCCAACTTCCAAAGACTCGGCGATCTCCTGCGGGCCGAAGGTAAACGGAATGCGCTTGAAGTCATCCGGGCCACCCTTGACCGCCGGCGCCGCGGCCATCGAATCGATCAGCACCAGAGTGTTTGGATCAGCAAACCCCGGGACGCGAATGATGGTACCGACGCTGGCCTTGTCCTTGAGGCTGGGCGCCAGCCGACGCGCGTCCTCGTGAAACCGCCCGAGGATCTGGATCGGGTTGGCTGCACCGTTCTTCAGGAAGATGGTGTGCTGGATCATGCTGCCGATCCCCAGACCCTGCCTGGCGAGCCGGTCGTTCAGGCCCTGCACGACCTCATCAACCTGCGCGAGCGCATCGCCGTGTGTACCGGCGACTTCGGATGGAAATATCAGCTGGCCGACCGACACCAGGCTTGCCGTATCCGCGCGACTCTTACCGTCGGATACGCGCTGCACTTTGGCCGCGGAGGCCGTGCCGAATGTCAGGAATGCTGCGGCCGTGGCAACCGCCACCGCCATGAACTTCGTACTCATAGGCCCCTCGCCACGAATGGGAGGCCTATAGTGCTACTTAACAAGTGAATTAATCAATGCGCGGGCGCAGCGAAGCCCTAAGGCCCCCCACGCCCACCCACCGGACAAGCAATCAGCCATTGGGACTATGCCGCGAACGCATAGCCCTTGGCAGGGTGGTCCGGCTCATACACGGCCAGAAGGCACCGGAAACGGGTGGAAGCAAGAAATTGCTCAACAAGGGGGGGCCAACTTGTGCGCTCGACCTTTCTTATACGCGCTCAACGGTTCTCACAGGCATCCGATGGCCGAAAGAGACGCTAGACATCGCCTCAGCGACTGGTTTCGCCAGTGGCGCGTGCCGCTGCGCAGATTCCTGATCGGCCGCGGCGCCGCACGCTCGGATTTGGATGATGTCGCGCAGGAAGTCTTCCTGCGCCTGATGCGTTACCAGCTTACCGAGCTCATTGAGCACCCCCAGGCCTACGTCTACAAAATGGCCGCGAATGTGGCTGCCGAGTGGGCGATCCGCGGACGGCAAGTGCGAGCGTACGAATCGGAGTGGCTGGCTGTGCTGCCGGCGGAAGACTGGGTGGAAGACCACGTCCAGCAACTGGAGTTGCAGGATGAGATCGAACGCGCACTCCTCAGCCTGACCTCGCAACAACGCCAGGTCATGAAGTTACAGTTTTTCGAAGGCCTCGGTCGGGTACAGATTGCCGAGCGGCTCGGTATGAGCGAGCGAAGCGTCAAGCGCGTATTGATGAAGAGTTACGAAAGACTCCGGCATCAGCTGGATGAGGATCTCTTGAGAGGCATCACCGATGGACATGAGTGATAGGCGCCGGCGAGCCGCCGCTGAGGCAGCTGAATGGTGGGTAGCTCTCCAGGGCGACGCATCTCGGACCAAAAGCCAGCAGTACGTCGAGTGGCTACGCGAATCGCCGGTTCACATCGCCGAAATGCTGCGGATCGCACGGGTCCATGGCGCACTCCATCAATTCAAGCGATGGGCCCACCTGCCGGTCGAAGCCTCCGCCAGCGATAGCGCCGTCGTCATTTTCCCTACGGCCGGACCGAACAGCCGCATAGCGGCCCAAACATCCAATCATTCAACGGCGCGGCGGCGCGGCTTACTACCTGTGGCTGCGGCTCTTGTCGTCGCAATCGGTGCCGCCGCGGCGTTGGTCGTAAGCACTCGCGGGCAAGTCATCGAGACCGACCGAGGTGAACGCCGTGAGGTTGCTTTGGCAGACGGGAGCGTCGTACAAGTCGATCCCGAGACGCGCCTGCGACTGAAGTATGAGGCCCACGTGCGCCGGGTACTCCTCGACCGGGGTCGAGCGCTATTCCACGTCGCCAAAAGTCGCGGTCGCCCTTTTGTTGTGGAGGCAGAGGGCACGGACGTGCGCGCCGTGGGCACAGCATTCGCCGTGGAGCGCGACGCTCGCTCAGTTGTTGTTACGGTAGCGGAAGGTCAGGTTGCCGTGCTCCAAACTGAGCCCTCGACCGGGACGAGCGCCACTCCAACAGGCCTCGCTTCGAAACTAGCACGAGAACAAGGTGGGGCGCTGCACGATTCGGGGCGCTCCGCGCTCACGTTTGAGGCAACTACCGGGCCGCCGGCACAGCTACTGCTCAGCGCCAATGAGCAGGTCACAGTCGATCCCTCGGGTACCCTGCAGCCGGTCCATGCGGTGGACAGCGGCCAGGAGCTGGCCTGGGCGAACGGCAAGCTCGTCTTCAGGCATGACACCGTCCTTGCCGTAGTTCAACAATTCAACCGCTACAACCGCATTCAGCTCACTGTCAAGGATCCGACTTTGGCCGGTCAACCGATCAACGGCGTGTTTGACGCCGCCGACCCCAACTCGTTCGTCGCCTTCATACAGACGGTGGCCGCCGTGAAGGTAGTGCGTGACGATGCCGGAAACGTGGCTATCGAGGCGTCTGAATAAACACTCGGGCACACACGAGTGGCGCCGGTAAACAATTTTCGCATCCAGGGGACCAACCGGCCCGCTCAAACGCTCTTATGCGCGCCCACAAACATACAGGCACATAGGGCGGGGAGTATCGTGATGCGAGTCGCGCTGGTTTCCATCGTGTTTTCCGCCGCAGCAGCCATTACACCGGTCGCGGCCCAGGCTGTCGCGCAGTCATACCAACTCGACATTGCGCGGCAGCCGCTGGATGTCGCTCTGCAGGAGCTTGCGCGGCAGACGGGACTGCAGATCGCGCGCTTTGGTGAGTCCCCTGACGGCAGCGCTCTCGTAGGGCCGGTCGCGGGCGACATGTCGGTCGAGCAGGCACTGCGCACGATGCTCGTGCCAAGCGGGCTCGTCTACAAGGTTGTGAACGATCACACCATCGCCGTGACGAACACCTCCGCCGTGCACCATCCGTCGCAGAAGGAAAAGGCCGCGGCGCCAATGCCCGATGATTCGACGAAGGCCGGGCGGTCCTTCTGGGATCGGTTTCGAGTGGCTCAAGTGGATTCATCGTCGGCTGGCAACCAGGGGGCAGTAAGGACGACAGATGCGTCCCTCGAAAGGACGCCAGACGTGGCGCATGCCGATCAGCTACAGGAGGTCATCGTTACCGCTACCAAGACGGCGGCGACCGACGTGGCAAAGGTACCCATCAGCATCAGCGCCTACAGTCAGCAGGACCTCGACGCCCAAGGGGTGAAATCCATCGCCGAGATCGCAGCGATGACGCCCGGAGTCAACTTCAGTCAGCAAAATCAGAACGGCGGCGCGCCCCAGACCAACATCGAGATCCGCGGCATCCAGTCGCGCACCGGCGCCCCGACGACCGCCATCTATCTCGACGACACACCCCTGATCGTCCGCTCCAACCAGATCAACGGCGGCGCCACCCTGCCCTACCCGGAAGCTTTCGATCTGCAGCGAGTGGAAGTGCTACGCGGCCCGCAGGGCACGCTTTTCGGCGCGAGTGCCGAGGGTGGTGCCATTCGCTTCATCACGACGCCACCGAGTCTCACCTCCTACAACACGTACGCCCGTACCGAGGTGTCGGGCACACGCTACGGCGGCGCGAGCTACGAGGGTGGTGTTGCGACCGGCGGGCCTATCGTGCAGGACCAGCTCGGATTCCGCGCGAGCGCCTGGTTCCGCGAGGACGGCGGCTACATCGACCGCTGCGAGCCCAAAGTTCGTGAGGCCGGGTGCCAGAGCACGCTCGATACTAACGTCAACCGCGTTCAATCGTACGTCCTGAACTTTGCGACCACCTGGGCACCGAGCGATGCTCTGCGAATAACGCCCCAGCTGTACTATCAGCGCATCCACTACTTTGACGGCGGCAGCTACGAGCTGGCGGACTCCAATCCCGACCACGGCCAGTTCGTGTTCGGACTCGCCTCATCGCTGCCGGCGACCGACCCTCTCTTCGTGCCCTCGTTGAAGATCGAGGCCAGCCTCCCCGGGGATGTGACGATGACATCCGTCACCTCGTACGTCTGGCGGGATTTCGCATTCCAACTGGATTACACGCAGTACCAGGATTTCGCCTTTTTCGGCAACCCCTATCCCCTCACCGGGGCGGCGGACGACTTTGCTCGCGGGTTCTACAATACACACCTCAACAATCTGTACGAGGAGCTGCGTTTCGCCTCCGGCGGGCCGAACACCCGGCTCTCCTGGGTGGCTGGCGTCTATGCGGAGCACGCGCGGCAGTTCGATCACGCGCAGGTCGAGCACCCGGACCTGCCTGCGCTCATCCAGACCATTTACGGCAAGTCGATCGAGGCGGCACTCGGGGTGGGTCCTTACCTCGATAAGTGGGTGTACTGGGCCGACCAGAGGGAGACCGACAAACAGATCGCGATCTTCGCCAACACCGATTGGAAGTTCACCCATACCTTGAGACTCAATCTGGGCGCGCGGTGGGCGAAATTTGACACCGACAGCAGCCTGTTCCTCGCAGGGCCGTTCAACGGTGGCAGCCAGCAGTTCGCCGGCGGCGCCTCCTCCAACTCCTTCACGCCCAAGGCCGGACTCACCTGGCAGCCGGACGAGCTCAGCACCTACTATGTGTCGGCCGGCAAGGGCTATCGCGCCGGTGGGGTCAACACGCAGGTCACGAGTGAGATCCCTGGTTGCAACGTGGTCGCGCCACATACCATCCAACCTGATTCGCTGTGGAGCTATGAGATCGGATCGAAGAACCGTCTGTTCGACCGCCGGCTCGCCATCGACACCAGTGTCTATTACATCGACTGGAAGAACATCCAGAACTTCACCCAAGTTCCCCAATGCGCCATCGGCGTGGTCTTCAACCTGGGACGGGTGGTGTCCAAGGGGTTCGATGTGTCGCTGCAGGCACTTCTTACCCACAACTTGAAATTGGGCCTGCAGGCCGGCTACACCAACGCCTACTTCAAGGACACGACCGTCCTGCCGCGAGTCGGACAGATCGTCACCGCCGGAGACGCGGTTGCGGGCGCATCCAACACCTCCGGGGCCGCGGTCCCTCCCTGGTCGGTTGGGCTATCGGGCGAATATGATTTCCGAGCGTTCAGCCGCGACGCCTACTTCTCCCTGCAAGACATCTTCCACAGCCGCAACAATGGGCCTTTCCAGACGAAAGATCCGCGCAACACGCTCAATTACGATCCCGCGCTACCGACCGATCCGTCGACCAACCTGCTGAACATGCGCCTGGGCCTCCGCTTCGATCATGTCGATGCCATGCTGTTCGCCAATAACGTGCTGAACGCCCATCCACAGTTAGCCACGAACCATGCCCTGCCTGGCGATATGCGCCTGGAAGCGGGCACCTTCCGGCCATTCACCATTGGAGTTTCCGCAAGCTTCCGGTACTGAGGCTGCGGGAACGTCGCCTGGCGGCTAGAATCAGCGGGCGCAAGGGATTCGCTCGTTCCCCCCGGAAGGACCGCTATGTTGAGACCGCTAGTGCTCGGAATCTGCCTCGTCGTGGCGCTAACCGGGTGCATCATCAGCACCACGCGTCACACTGGCACTCCGAAGGCCGTGAATACTGCGCTGACCGGAGCCTGCCTCGCGGCACAGCTGTACCCCTGCGCTATCGAATCCACCGAAGCCGAGAAGTCGAAGGCGACCGAGGCCAAGGCAGCCGCCGTTCGGGCCCACGCGCAACGCGACTCAGTCGCCGCCGATCAGGATGCCGTGCGCCGCTCGTCCTGCCTGACGGATGTTGGCCCGCGCTTGCCGGTTAGCTCGAGCCAGTGCGCGGCGTATGGGCCAACACCTGGCGCCCAAGCCCGATAGTCACACCCGGCTCTGTGAGCGGAGAATCTATTCCCAGGTCCCCGCCGGAGGTTTCGCGGGAAGATGCGCCACGCGAACGCGCTGCATTCGTCCGGCTACCACCGTTGATTGATGCCGAACCAGGTGCGAGTGCCAGCTAGCCCGCACCAGCGGGACCCGCCACGTCGCTGATAGCTCCTTTGGCGATGACAGGGCCCGTGGGTTGTCCGGTTGGTGACCCGCCTGGTGGCTCGACGGATACGGCCAGCGCGGCGGTCGCTCCCAGTCTGGCCAACAAGGTCGCGTTGAGTGGCAGCACCGTAGTCCTATCCGGCTTGAAAACCCCGACGGAAACCGGCGCTTGCCCCGCCGGTATCAACCACAGCTGCGCGCTGCGATCCTGCGCGATGGTGGCGGATGCCGCCGGGACGATAACAATTTGCTTGCGGTCCAAGTCCATGGTTGCAGTCCAATCGGCCACGCCGTTGTCCTGACGAAGGCTGGACACCATTATTGCGGCCCGTACCGCCCCGGGCGCCTTGCGGACAGGCGCTGTCACGAGCAGTACGACACAGGCTACGGCGGCGAGGGAGGCGCCCAAACCAATCCATTGCCAGAGCCGAACGTTGTTCCAGAATGGTGTCAGGTTACTCCTCTCAGTCACCGTATCCCAATTCAACCTCTGGCGAATGCGCGCCCAAACATCATCCGAGGGGGCTACTTCGGGCAAGGTTTCGGTGAGCGGCATGAGGCGCTTCTGCCACAGGGCCACTGCCACTGCTGCCTCGTCACTGGTTGCCATCTCATGCGCGACGGCAGCGCGGGCGTCCGCGTCGAGCACACCGAGCACATATTCGGCGTAGCGCAGAGGGCTGCGGTCGCCGTCTTCAGGGTCGGGGGTACTCATGTCTCAAGACACACACGCAATTGCAACAACCCGCGGCGGATCCAGCTCTTCATGGTGCCGAGAGGCACTTTGGCACGCTCCGCGAGTGCGTTGTAGGTGATGCCGCTGAAAAAAGCGGCCTGTATCGAGCGTCGTTGCCGCAGCTCCAACTCGTTGAGGCACTCCTGGAGCCGGCGATAGTCCTCTCCGGTCTGTGCGCTCGCTGCAGGTGTGGGCTCATCGTCCGCCACACTCTCTATCTCGAAGCCCTCTTCGGCCATCTCGCACAGATGCTGCCGCAACCGATCGATCCCCTTGTTGCGCACCAGTGATATCAACCACGTCAGCGCGGTTCCCTTCGATGGATCGAAGGATTCGCCGCGCTTCCACACCGTGACATACGCTTCCTGCAGGACTTCTTCCGCCTGGCGACGGTCACCGATCATCCGTGCACAGACACCGAGCAAGCGCGCCGAGGTGCGGCGATACAGCTCTGTGAAAGCTTCGCGATCCTTTTGCGCGCTGCGTAACAACAGCCGATTCAGCTCTTCGTGCTCGAGAGTCATTTTGGCTCCGGCCATCGTTGCGGGATTGTGCGCAGCTTCCTGACATCGTACCCCAATGCCGCGACGCGCTCGACCAATGGATTGTACCGGGAGTCCGGCAACGTCGGGGTACGCGCCATGATCCAGACGTAGTCGCGCTTGCTGCGAGCTACGATGACGGTCTGGTAGTCCGGATCCAGATACACGACGAGGTACTCCGCCTTGATCGGCCAGATGAGCTGCATCCACCACTGCGCATTGTGTGTCTCCGCGCGCACCGTTCCCACCGGATGCATTGTCTTTGCAGGGCCGTCCGGAGCCCCTTAGATCGCCGTAGGTTGACGCTTGTGACCGTCGCCATGGGCGCGGTGGTATGACACGCTGCAGACATCAGGGTCGTTACGACAAACGCGCAAACCAGCGGGAACCGGGACTTCAGGGTGTTCACGGTCAGCACGGCGTCAGTCCAGACGGGCGAAGCGATAGTGCGCTACCAACCATTGCTGACCCTGTCCGTAACCGAACAGCTCGGCGCAAGCCATCCAGAACATCCGCCAGCGCTGCAACCAAAGTGCTGCAGTGGCGGTTCCATAGGCTTGCTGCAATACACACAGGATCTCATCGCGATTGGCGTCCTGCCTGGCGAGCCATGCATTCGCGGTACGCTGATAATGTGTGCCGTCAATCTTCCAGCGCTCTTCGATACGCAGATCGCGTTGAAACCATAGCAGTGTATCGGCCGAGGGCATCAGGCCGCCCGTGAAGTAATAGCGCCCCAGCCAGTTGTCGCTACCAGCCGTTTCGAAAGGGTACATGAGGGTGCGGTGAGCGAAGATGTGCACGAACAACTTCCCGCGCCGGCGGATGCAGCCAGCTTCAACAAGGGCGCTACGGATCGCAGCGGCTCGATAGTGGCAGCGCAGCAGCCCGGTCGATCTCGGTCTGGCTCGGCGCGGCGAACGCTGTGAAACCCTGATCAGCCCGGCGCTGCGCAACTCGATCCCTCGATTTTCTGCGACGAATGCCTCGCGGCGGTCGCCATGACTGTACACGCCCTGACGCGCGCTTTCGGCCGCAGCCGCCAAGTTCGGCAGAGCGAGATGGGCAATGAAGAGGCCGGACTGGTGCTGCATCAACTACTGGTACGTCTGCACCGCTAGCCTGGATGCAACGCACCGTCATGCGAGCTGATGGTACCGCTGCGGCTGAAACGGGAGCGTTCATCTTGGCCCCTCCATGCGAGCGTTGCATCCAAAGGCGCCACAGCCACGTACTGTCAAACGTGACGAATCAATCCGTCGTATTCTGTGGAAGGCTGTCGCGAAGGGATGAAAACCCTCACCCTGGGTCGATTGTTCACGGCAGCACTCCCGGCGTGCATTGGCATTGCAGCGGCTGCGGAAGACCCTGCAGCGAGCGCTGAGGCAACCGGCACGCCTACCGTCACCATTGTGGGAAGCGGCGTGAGCAACATCGAAGGCGCGTCAGTCGGCGACGTGAGCTCCGAGGAAATCGCGAGCCAGCCGCTGCTACGGCCGGGCGCGGTCCTCGAGAACGTGCCAGGTCTCATCGTGACACAGCATTCCGGCGAGGGAAAAGCCAATCAATACTTTCTGCGCGCCTTCAATCTCGACCACGGCACCGATCTGGCGACCGAAGTCGATGACATGCCGATCAACATGCCCACCCATGCGCACGGGCAGGGTTATACCGATCTCAATTTCCTGATTCCCGAGTTGATTGCGGACCTGCGCTATAAGAAAGGCCCTTATTACGCGGACGAAGGTGACTTCGCGACCGCCGGCGCGGTCAGAATGGACTACGTCAACGGCGTGCCGGCCTCCGCCACAATGGGCCTCGGAGAGGACGGATATCGGCGCGCGTTGCTGCTGGGATCAACATCCCTGGCCGACGGCACGCTACTTGGCGCGGGCGACATCTATCATAACGACGGTCCTTTCGATCGTCCGGACGATTACAACCGCATCAATGGGGTGTTGCGCTACCACAGCGGCACGATGTCCGATTTCTATACGGTCACCGCCATGGCGTACTACGGAAAGTGGAGCTCCACCGACCAGGTACCCGAGCATGCAATCGACGCGGGGATCATCGGTCGCTATGGGACGCTAGCTCCGAGCGACGGCGGCATCACCAGTCGCTACAGCCTTTCGTTCAACAAAGTGCGGCGTTCGGACGCCGATCAAGTGCAGCTCTCTGCCTATGTCATCCGTTACAAGCTGGATCTCTACTCCACGTTCACATACTACTTGAGCGATCCGACCTACGGCGACCAGATGCTTCAACACGACGACCGCGTCGTCTACGGTTTCAAGGGCTCGAAGACTTGGTTTACGCACCTATGGGGCATGGACAGCACCAATATCGTTGGTGTTCAGGGCCGCTTCGATGACATCCGCGACGTCGGGATCGATCACACGTACCAACGTCGCATTCTGTCCCCCGAACAGAATGCCAACGTGATGGAGTCCAGCGGTGCGATCTATGCCGAGAGCACGACCCAATGGCTCGAGAAGCTACGCACTGTAGTCGGCTTGCGCGAGGATGATTTCAATTTCGATGTGCACGATGAGCTGTTGAGTCCCAATGGGAGTTGCACCCTGGCGAGCGATCCACTCGGGTGCAACACGGGTGATGTGCGCGCCAATGTCTTCAGCCCGAAGCTAGGCATCACCCTCGGTCCCTGGAATGCGACCTCGTTCTTTATTACGGTAGCCGCTGGCTATCACAGCAACGACGCGCGTGGCGTCACTCGCAGCGGCGCGAACCCGGGTGCCGCCCCGGTCACACCGCTGACGCGCGCGAAGAGTACCGAGATCGGCGTCGCAAGCGATGCGCTACCGCGCTGGCATACGAGTCTGGATGTGTTCTCGCTGAAACTCGCCAGCGAGTTGGTGTTCTCCGGAGACGCCGGCACAACCGAGCCTAGGGGCGCAACGAGGCGCGCCGGTATTGAATGGGGAAACACGTTCCGAATCACCCCCTGGCTCCGTGCGGACTTCAACGCCGCCTTTTCCAGGGCGCGCTTCGATCATGACGTCGAGCCGGATGACCTTGGCTGCGGCGACGCGGATCCCGCCCATCGGTGCACCGAGTCTTATGCCATTACGGGCCGCCACGTTCCTAACAGCCCAACGAATGTCATGGACGCGGCGCTTACGGCTGAGCATCCGTCCGGGTGGTTTGGCTCGATCCGTGCGCGGCACTTCGGGGATTCCCCGCTCGTTGAAGACAACAGCGCGAGGTCCCCGGCCTATACCACCTTCGATCTGCAGATAGGATATCAACAGCCCCAGCACTGGCTGCTGGCGCTGGATGTCTTCAATCTGTTCGACAGGAAGTGGAATGATATTGAGTACTACTATCTGTCGCGGTTGCAGCATGAGCCGGCGCCGCGAGCGGATTTTGTGGTGCATCCGGGAGTGCCACTGACCCTCCGGGCCCATTTCCAGTATTTCCTGTGACCTGCGCGGCAACGCACATCGAACCCGTTCACTGCATCCAAAACACGAGTCGATCCGTACTCCATAGGCGTCCCCCAACCATAGTCTCCAGGAGGTCTCGCCATGTACCGCCCAGCTACTGTTGCCAGCGCTATTGTTGCGCTGGTTATGCCCTTGCTCAGTCTCGCCTCGAGTCATCGCGAGGCCCCCAACATCGCCGGCTCCCCGCGGGTGGATGGCACGGACCTTTATCTGTTCCGCAGCTACGAAACCGGACGTCAAAATTTTCTGACGGTGCTGGCCAACTACCTCCCCTTCCAGGACCCGTTTGGGGGGCCGAACTTCTATCAGCTGGATCCGCAGGCGGTGTATGCGATCAACATCAATAACGATGGCGATGCACGCGCCGATATCTCGTTCCAATTCCGCTTCACCAATAACCTGAAGGGTATCGCCGTCCCCAGTGGCGGGCAGAACGTTCCCGTCCCGCTGCTCAACATCGGTCCCGTCGACAAGGCAGGCAAAACTTTGAATGTCACGGAAAGCTATACCGTGACCGTCGTGCGTAGCAGGCCAGGCTCGCATGGACTGGCTGAGAACGCCTCGCTCGGCGGCACCACCTTCTGGAAGCCCGTGGACAACATCGGCCAGAAGTCCATTTCCGACTACGCGGCCTACGCTGCGAACTTCATGTATGACATCAGCATCCCGGGGTGCTCCACCCCAGGCCGCGTGTTCGTCGGCCAACGCAAGGAAGGCTTCGTCGTCAACGTGGGTGAGATTTTCGATCTGGTCAATACCAACCCCGTCGGCCCCCGTGACGGCGAACCTAACAGCCTGACACATAAGAACGTCACCTCGATCGCCCTCGAGCTGCCGATTGCCTGTCTCACCAGGGGTAAAGACCCGGTTGTCGGCGCCTGGACCACGGCAAGCGTGCCGAAACGGGGCTCCGACAGGGATGATGCGCAGGACTGGCAGGACGAGCATGGTCAATGGATGCGCCAGGTCTCACGCCTCGCCAACCCGTTGGTGAACGAAGTCATTATCGGCTTACCCGATAAGGATCGTTTCAACGAGAGCAACCCGCTCAACGACGCCCAGTTCCTGAAGTACGTCACCAATCCCACTCTGCCGGTGCTCCTGAATGTCTTGTTTGGCAACGCGGCCCTCGTTCCGGCAACGCCGCGCAATGATCTCGTGGCGGCCTTCCTAACAGGAGTGAAAGGATTGAACCAGCCTCTGACGGTTCGTCCCGCGGAGCTGATGCGACTGAATACGTCGATTGCGCCGACCGCGCCTGCCGCGCAGAACGATTTGGGAGTTCTCGGCGGTGATGCCGCTGGCTTTCCAAATGGACGCCGGCCGTACGACGACGTGACCGACATCGAACTGCGTGTTGCCATGGGGGCCTTATGCGGAAAGATCGGTACCTGCGGCACGCAGACGACCGATCCCAACCACGGCGCGCCCTACACTGACGGGGCCCGCGCGGCGGGAGCGACGGCGGCCACCGTCATGCCCACCGGCCAGATTGACTCCTCGGATACGTACCTGGACGCTTTTCCCTACCTGAACACTCCAATCCCAGGTTCGCCCAATGGCGTCAACGGCATTGCCAGGAAGTAGGCCGTCAACGTGCCCCTCTCGTTCCCGAGGGGGCCTCGTTAGGTTGCTGCATGTTCTTGCGGCGCTGCTGCTGCCCATCGCGGCAGCAGCTACCCCGCATATTCCGCCAAGCAACTCGACGGTGCTGGAGCGCGTTGCCGCCATGGCGGCGACCCAGGAGCTGGCTCCTCTGCGGGCACGAGTCGCAACCCATCCGGACGATCTGCCCAGTGCTTTGGCCCTTGCGCGAGGCTATCTGGATATCGGACGAGCCACCGCCGATCCCCGTTTTGTCTCTTACGCCGAGGCGACCTTGTCACCGTGGTTGCAACATCCACACCCCGATCCGGAAGTTCTCACACTTCAGGCGTCGGCCCTACAGTATTTACATCGCTTCGACGAGGCCCTCCGCCTGCTTGACCAGGCGCTCGCCCTACAGCGATTCGACGCCCAGGCGTGGCTCACCAAGGCTACGATACTGCAGGTACAGGGGCATTTCGATGCAGCGCGCCAGTCGTGTCGGCCTCTCATTCAGATCAGTGGCCACCTGATCGCGTTGACCTGCCTCACCTCCGTTGACAGTCTTACCGGAAAGCTCACTGCAAGCTTCACGGCCTTGCGCAGTGTCTTTATAGACGACCCGCGGCTGAAAGCTGGAGTCCGAGTGTGGATACTGGATCAGCTCGGCGATATGGCGCAGCGAGGCGGCGATGACCCCGCGGCCGAGGGATACTTCCGGGCGGCGCTGCGTGTCAATCCTGACGACGGCTACAGTAAGGGCGAATACGCCGACCTGTTGCTCCGGCAGCGCCGTGCCGTCGAAGTGATGCGCCTCTTGGAGAACGACGAGTCGCAGGACAATCTGCTGCTTCGCCTGGCCATTGCCGCCACACGTATGCGGACCGCGGATGCCCAGCGGCTCAGCGACGAGTTCCAGGCGCGTTACGAGGCAGCGCGCCGCGACGGTGATACGACGCACCTGCGGGAGCAGGCGCGATTTCTTCTGGAAGTGCGCGGCCAGTCAAACACGGCGCTCAACATCGCCGCCCAAAACTGGAATGTGCAACGGGAGCCTGCCGATGTGCGTGTCTATTGGGCGGCGGCCACGGCCACCGGCGACGCGCAGCACTTGCAGCGTGTGCGCGAATGGATTCGACAGACGCACTACGAGGATGCTGTGCTCCGGAGCATTACGGATGCGCATCCCTCCAACCCTGAGACGGCACTCCGATGAGCGCCTGGAAGCTGGTTCCCGTCGCCGTGCTCTGCTATCTGTTCTCGACGGTCAGCCAGGCGCACAAGCCCAGTGACAGCTATCTGACGCTGACACAAGGCGATCATGGGACCTCGCTCGAAGGGCAGTGGGATATTGCGCTGCGCGATCTGCAACATGCCTTGAACCTGGATCTCGACGGCGACGGCGCGATCACCTGGGGAGAGTTGCAGCAGCGGCGGCTCGCGCTGACTCGATACGCGCTCGCGAGGTTGCGCATCGAAGCGGTGGCACGCGGCGATCGGGCAAATTGCCGCCTGCAATCACAGGACATGCTGTTTGATCGACACGTCGACGGAGGTTACGCCGTGCTGCGTTTCACGGCACAGTGTCCATTGCGCCCAGCGCAGCTCGCGGTGCACTACTGGCTGTTCTTCGACTTGGACCCCAACCACAGGGGGCTCCTCGATGTGCGCGCAGGTGGTTACGACCAGGCGTCCGTGTTGGCAGCAGCGAGTCCCGATCTCACACTCAACCTCGGCGCGCCGGAGCGCCTGGCGCAGTTCCGCGCGTTTCTCGATGAGGGAATCTGGCACATCTGGAAGGGTTATGACCATATTCTCTTCCTGCTCACCTTGTTGTTGCCTGCTGTCGTGCTCTTCCACAATGGCCGCTGGGAGCCGAGAAACTCGCTGCGCGACGCGTTGCTCGATGTCCTCAAGGTTGTGACCGCATTTACCGTGGCTCACTCTCTGACTCTGTCACTAGCCGTGAACGGCCTGGTCCAGCTACCCAGCCGGGTGGTGGAGTCCGGGATCGCGCTCACCGTGTTGTTGGGGGCAGTCAATAACGTCCTGCCGGTGGTGCGCGCGCGTCGCTGGGTGGCGGCTTTCGTGTTTGGTTTGATTCACGGTATGGGATTCGCCTCGGTATTGATGGATCTGGGCCTTTCGGGATGGAACCTGGCGTTGGCCCTCGTAGGGTTCAACCTGGGAGTCGAGGTGGGGCAACTCGCGATCGTCCTGGTGTTCATTCCATTTGCGTTTGGTTTGCGCAGGACCCGCTTCTATAGGCTCGCGTTCATGCCGGGCGGCGCGGTTGCGATCGGGGTGATCGCCGCCTACTGGCTGGCTATCCGGATAACGGGCATCAGCGTGCAGTGAGCCTAAGGGCAGGGTGTCCGTTCAAACCGGCTCGTCACGCCGGGGGCGGTACTCGTATATAATCCGATTCTGCGAGAGCGGCATTTGCTCGGTGCCGTGGATTTTCTCGAGGGTTCCCTCGCCTCGCGCCCGTAGCTCAGCTGGATAGAGCACCGGCCTTCTAAGCCGGTGGTCGGGGGTTCGAGTCCCTCCGGGCGCGCCAATGACATGGAAGCTATTGAAATAAAGCGAAAAAATCACTGAAAATAGCCTGTGCAGGATCTGTGTAGGTGATCCGGCGGGAAAGCGCCATCGGCACCGATGACGCGCTGGTCGAGATCTATGGCGGGAATTCGGTTCAGCAATTCGTCCCGGTCAGGTTCGATCGGGTCACGCCGGCCGAAGGCGAATACAGCTCGGGCCGGTTCGGGATGCACTCGTCCGAAAAGGAATGATCTAGAGCCCGGCTCACAGCAGATCAAACAGCTTGCTGGGACTGGCTTGCCGCTAAGCGATCGCGCTCAAACAGCTGCTGTCGATCCAGCCGACCCGGTGGGTCTCACCGGAGTGGTTCGATGACGGCTCTCAGCCAAGGCCGGTCATCCACATGTCGCGTTTGCAGTACTTCTGAGCGTACGCTCGGCATCGGGCGCTTGATCGAGCTGGCTGACTCGCGGGTCAACGGCGAGCAAAGTGCTCGTCAAACGCCTTCAGTGTCCCCTGTGAATGCTACGACGATGATCGAGAACCCGGATAGCAACGAGCTGCTGCTTTGCAACTCTCGCGTGATGCACTCCTCAGCCTGGGAGGTTCTACGACGCCCGACGGGTGTAGATCACCGGACCGTGCCGCGCTCAACTCCGGCTAGGCGACTTTCGGAGTTGTCCCGCAGCGCGTTAGTGGCCAGTCATACGGCGCCAATTGGAAGTCGAGGCAGTTCGAGAGCGGGTGATAGTAACCGCTAAGGCTGCTGTATCATGCGCCATGACGGTAACATCATGTATCTGTTGAATGTGAGCGAACCGCGGCGGAAAACGATCACATACGCCTATGTGAAGTTCTTCAGCGAGCGCGATCACGCCGAACAATTTCTTGATGGCGATCTCTTCATGCAGCGGCTTGCTTGCTTCCGACGCCAGGAAGACGAGGAAGGCCGCTGGGACTCCACCGAAGGTGTCTCGGCATGGCTGCAGAAGAAGGGTATCGAAATCCAACTGACCATCCCCTCGATCGGCGTCGCCAACATCACGGAGCACGATTTGGCAGCGCCCGTATCGTTCTCCCTCAGCGAGATCGACGAACTCTACATTTTCTGCATGTATGCCTACTACACGCAGAGGCCCCTCCCAACAGACGATCCCCGAGATGTGTATGGCGATGATCGTCTGCCTGAGCTGGAAGCTTCCCTGCAGGTCGATCCAAGATGCCTAAAGTTTGGTCAGGACGCCGTCGTCTTACCCGCCTTACCGTTTATGGAGCGGCTGAAAGCGGCGGCTCCTGGCCTGGGCCTGAGTGTTCGGGCCGACCATGTGCGCTGTTACGACGAGGAGGTCTTGAACGGTCACTTCGATCACAAGGATGTGCCGTTTCGGAAGCAGAAGCGCTTCGAGTACCAGAGAGAGTATCGCATATGCGTCCGCACGTTTGACCGCACCCCCGCACCACGCATATTCAATATCGGTTCCTTGCGGTGGTTCGGCACTTATGTGCCTTCGCAACACTTGCTCAACGCGATCAAGCTGTCGCCAAGCAGCAGCGCCGCTTAAGAAGCTCTTCCGCCGAACGGTGACGCTGACTACTAAAGCCGGTGATCCTCGAACTGCCAATATCTAAACCAACCAGTTTTGAGGGGCTCGTTAATGTCAGGCAGAGCGAATGGAATTCTGGAAGAATTTCCCGTTAGGTCGTGCGTTGCGACGATCCGAGTGCGCGAGTAGCGGAGTGCCCTCGAAGACACCGAAAAAAGAGTTCCGGCGCGCGCATTAACATATTGCAATGCTACAGTCCGGCCGGACGAGAGCCCGGAGGCGGCACTGGCTCGCGTGTCAGCGGGAGGTAGCTGATTTTCAGTTGGCGCGGCTTGAAGGCGGCGGTGGGCGAACTTTCCGGGTGCGGTGGTAGTGCGTCTGCAAATGCCGCCGCAGGGGCGATATCGGTCAGCGGAGGGTTTTGCAGGGATCCCGCCTGCGCGGGTATCGCCTCTGCGGAGGCAGCTGTCGTAGACTCTCTGGTATCCGAGTAGAGGAGGATCGCAGCGACTGCTGCTGATCCTCCCCCCTCACAGACCCCACCGTGCGCAATTAACGCAGTGGGTTCTTCAGCAAGTGTGCAGGGGACTGGCTCCGTTCCCTCAGACCGCCCGCACTCATGTCGAACTCCGCGAACTGGCCCAGCTGTGTGTGATCCGGGGTAGCAAGAGTGGATGACGTTTCAGGAAACGGCAGAAGGCTTCCACGGAGAGCCGATCCGCTCGCGAGCGGCGGCCGAGCCATTTGCGCCAGATACAACAGACCGCGTGATAGAACTGCCGCAAACGCTGGTAGTTCGATGAGCGGCCGTAATACTGGTAATGACCTCTCAGCTTTGCGTTGAGAACCGCTTGTTGCTCGCCGACAGCACGGTGCCGATTGGCTTTACACCACTGCGTCACATCCCGGAGGCCGCGATGCAATCGCTTCCTCATGGTCCGAACTCGCGTCGTGTACCTGCCTCGGCGACTCCATGCACTGATGTGCGTAAAGCCAAGGAAGTGTTTTATGAAACACTTCCTTGGATATGTGTTCTCAGTATTTACGTTGCGGCGCGCTCCACCGACGCCAAAACGCGGGGCCTGCACAAAATTGACGACACATAAGTTTTGCAGTTCCTTTGGCTGGCATCCGGGATTCTCTACGGAGGTGCAGCCATGTTCGATCAACTGTTCAAGTCTCCGGAAGCCATCTCGCGCCATTCGGCAGCGCCCTATGCAGAAGAGCGTCGGCAGTATTTGGCCGCGTGCGCGCGACAGGGTAACTCTCATTCCACGCTGGTGTTTACCGCCCAGGATCTGTTCTGGGTCGCAGACAAACTCAGCATTTATCCCGATCTGCGGCACGTGACTATGGAGCAGGTACGTGCCGTGGCAGGCGACTGGAAGAAGCGTCAGCGTGCCTGTGGCCGCGTGCTCAACAAGGCGTTCACGCGGCAACGGTACTTGCGACTCGCCGCATCCTGGCTCCGGTTCCTCGGTTATCTGCACGCGCCAGCGGAGCTCATCCCCTTTGAACAACGACTCCGGGAGTACTGCCGCTGGGCGAGGGAGGAGCGCGGATTGAGCGAAGCCACCGTCAAGCAGTTTCGGAGTCAAGTAGGCCATTTCCTGCGTTGGTATGGCACATTGGAACGGGGCTTCGCAGACGTGCAAGTCAACGATGTTGATACCTACTTGGCTCGCGGCGGCTCGAGCGGTTGGTGCCGGGTTACCGTGAACAACGTAGCTACGGCGCTGAGGTGTTTTTTCCGTTACTGCGCTCAGCGGCACTGGACACGAGGCCTCGCCGACGGTATCCAGGGGCCCAGGATCTATGCGCTGGAGGGTTTGCCTGCCGGCCCAGATTGGAGTGATGTCCGACGGTTGCTTGCATCCTTGGACCCAAAGAACCTGACGGATGTACGAGATCGGCCGATTCTCATGCTCATGGCGATCTACGGCCTGCGCTCCGGTGAAGTCGCGGCGTTGCGCCTGGAACATTTGGATTGGGAACACGATCGTCTGTACGTTCCAAGGAGTAAGCAGCGTGAGACGCAGGTCTATCCGCTGCTGCCTTCGGTTCGTGATGCGCTCATCCGGTATCTTCAAAGAGTTCGTCGGCGACCTTCTGTTCACCGGCAGGTATTCCTGACGGTGGTGCCGCCGTTTCGACCGATTTCCGTGAATGGTCTCTACCACGTTGCAGCTCACCGATTGAAGGCATTCGGTGTGCACACCGCTCATCATGGGCCCCACTGTCTTCGGCACGCGTGCGCCGCTCGCTTGATCGCAGACGGACTCTCCCTCAAGGAGATTGGCGATCATTTAGGCCACCGCAGCACGTCAGCTACACGGACGTACGCCAAGGTCAATTTGCGCGGTCTCCGTGAAGTCGCCGCCTTTGATGTGGGA
>Ga0134126_10000922_pt1 | contig 37236 bp, 35 predicted proteins | sample KB31752_FD_96881 | JGI IMG/M metagenome (GOLD analysis project Ga0134126, IMG submission 96881) | Terrestrial soil microbial communities with excess Nitrogen fertilizer from Kellogg Biological Station, Michigan, USA - KB3-175-2 | ecosystem: Environmental > Terrestrial > Soil > Unclassified ...
GCCAAGAAAGCCCGAGCCGCCATAGACGGTGACCAGGGTGTCATAGGGGCTGCGTGCGGTCATGCCGCTCTCGCTCTAAAGTCCGGCGGGAAAGCCTCGAAACCCCGCCAATAGCGGATCGGCCGCAGGCTGTACAGAGCCGGCAACCGCTTCAATTGACAAGCCGAAAGCGGCTCCGTACCTAGTTCCGATGAGCCCAGGTGGCGGAATTGGTAGACGCACTAGTTTCAGGTACTAGCGCCGCGAGGCGTGAAGGTTCGAGTCCTTTCCTGGGCACCAGTTTCTCCCGCATGATTCCGAAAAGTGGGCACCGGTTTTCGGATAGGATCATGCGCAATTAAACCGGGTAACCGAATGACCATCCGCCTGCATCGCGGCGATCTGCCCAACCTCTCCGCCTATAAGGGCGCGGTGGCGATCGATACCGAGACCATGGGTCTCGACCCCCATCGCGACCGGCTCTGCGTGGTGCAACTTTCGCCCGGCGATGGTTCCGCCGATGTGGTTCAAATCGCCGCCGGTCAGACCAAGGCGCCCAATATCGAGCGGCTGCTCGCCGACAAGACGATCGTCAAGATTTTTCATTACGCGCGCTTCGACCTCGGTGTCATGGCCAAGACCTTCGGCGTTATGGCTGCGCCGGTCTATTGCACCAAGATCGCCTCGCGGCTGGCGCGCACCTATACCGACAAGCACGGGCTCAAGGATCTGGCGCGCGAGGTACTTGGTGTTGACTTGTCTAAGCAACAACAATTGTCCGACTGGGGCGCCGACGACCTCAGCGACGCGCAGGTAGCCTACGCGGCGACCGATGTGCTGCATTTGCATGCGCTGAAGGAAAAACTGGACGCCATGCTGGCGCGCGAGAACCGCACCGAACTGGCGGCGGCCTGCTTTCGCTTCCTGCCTGATCGGGTGCGGCTCGACCTGGCCGGCTGGGCGGCCGAGGACATTTTTTCGCATTCCTCGTAAGTTGTTGTATTAAAGATAGGATGCGCAACGCCCGGCTGCCGCGCAGGGGCCATATTCGCGCGGCAAGTTGCGTCGCGGGGTAAGGTGATTTCCTAAATCGCAAGAAAAACGGAGCCAAATGCCGATCTTGGCATGAACCGCGTGACCACAGCCCAAACCAGTCCGCAGCCCGCGCACGCTTATTGGACCATGAGTCGGGGCGATAGCGTGCGCGCTTTCCGCGCCGCCCGCCGGCACAGCCGCGTGGTGCGCGTCCTGCGCGTCGCGATTCCGCTCGTGGTGGTGTTGGGTTGCACCGGCATTTTCCTAATCACTTATTTCAATCCGTTGCGCATGCTGGCCAAGCTGCCGGTCGATGCCGGCAATCTGATCGTTTCTGGCACCAAGATCACCATGGAGAAACCGCATCTGTCCGGCTTCACGCGCGACGCGCGCGCCTACGAACTTTCAGCCGATGCGGCCAAGCAGGATTTGACCAAGCCGGACATGATCGAATTGCGCAATCTCCACGCCAAAGTGCAAATGCAGGACAAGGGCACGATGGAAGTATCCGCGGACGCCGGCGTCTATGACAGCAAAGGCGAGACGCTCAAGCTCAACGAAAATGTCGTGATCCACTCGACCTCCGGCTATCGAGGCAGGTTGAGCGAGGCCACGATTGATATTCGCAAAGGCAATGTCGCGTCTGACCACCCGGTCGAGGTAGAGATGCTGGAGGGCACGCTTGACGCCAATCGGCTGGAGATTGTCGATTCCGGCGATCTCGTAAGGTTCTATGGCGGCGTGAATATGACACTGATGCTCGGCGATGCCGCGCCATCACCGGCCAAGACCGGAGTGAGATGACCGTGATCTGCAAGATTTTTCCGATTGCGTTTGCGATGCTGGCGATGGCGGGCATGCCGCTGCACGCGCAGCCGTCGAAAGGGCCGCCGAACGCTTTGCAAGGGTTTTCGCAAAACCGCGATCAGCCGGTGCATATCGAATCGGCGACGCTAGAAGTGCGCGACAAGGACAAGGTAGCGACCTTCAATGGCGACGTACGCGTGAAGCAGGGCGACACTGGCATGCGTTGCAAGTCGCTGGTGGTGTTCTACGAACAAGGCGACCAAAGCGGCGGCGCCGGGAAGACCTTGCAAGCGGCCAGCCCCGGCCCCGGTGGCCAGCAGAAGATCAAGCGGCTGGAAGCGCACGGCAGCGTGGTGGTGACGCAGAAGGACCAAACTGCGACCGGTGATCTCGGCGTGTTCGACATGAAGACCAATACGGTCACCTTAACCGGCAATCCGGTGGTGATGACGCAAGGGCAGAACGTGCTGCGCGGCGACCGCCTGGTGGTCAACCTGACCAGCGGCGTATCACGCGTGGAATCCGGCAAGCATGGCCAAGGCCGCGTGCAGGGCCTGTTCCAGCCCGGTAGCGGGTCGCCCGATCCCAAATCGGGCGGCCTCGGGATGCCGACGCCAGGGCGGCCATCCAATTGAATCAATACGCACCGCAGCGTTGGACCGCTCGCGGCGGCGGGGAATCAGCTAATGTGGCGAGTACGGCAAAGGTGGATGATTGGCCGGGTCAAAATATGCGCCGCGAGGTAGCCGGGTGAACATCCTCTCGCTGTTTCGGCGCCGGCCGTCCTCCATGGGCCGTCCTCTTTCGCCTGCCGAAGCACGGCAACAGCAAGCGGCAATGACCAATCTACAGGCCCAATCGGCCCGTCAGGTCCAAACCAAGGCGCAGCCGGCGGTCGCTCGTCCGCAACGCAATGCGGATGGCCGCCAGCCCGCGCGCCACGCTTATCTCGCCACGCACGGCGTGGAAAAGAGCTTCGCCGGCCGCATGGTGGTCAAGGGCGTCACGATCTACGTGCGCCGCGGCGAGGCGGTCGGCCTGCTGGGACCGAATGGCGCCGGTAAAACTACGGTGTTCTATATGATCACCGGCCTGATCAAGGCGGACCGCGGCCGTATCGAATTCGATGGATACGACGTCACCGCGCTGCCGATGTATCAACGCGCGCGACTCGGCATCGGTTATCTGCCGCAGGAGGCGTCGATCTTTCGTGGCCTGAATGTGGAAGACAATATCCGCGCGGTGCTCGAAGTGGTCGAACCGGATCACCGCCGGCGCGAAGCCGATCTGAACGCGTTGCTTGATGAGTTCGATATCGCGCGTCTGCGCAAAACCGCGGCCATCGCTCTGTCGGGCGGTGAACGGCGCCGCGTCGAGATCGCCCGCGCGCTGGCGACACGGCCGAGCTACATGCTGCTTGACGAACCGTTCGCCGGCATCGATCCGATCGCAGTCGGCGACATCCAGGCGCTGGTGCGGCACCTGACCAATCGGGGTATCGGCGTTCTAATCACCGACCACAATGTGCGCGAGACGCTGGGCTTAACTGATCGCGCCTACATTATCTATTCCGGCGAGGTGCTGATGGAGGGTCGAGCCGACGATATCGTCAACAATCCCGATGTGCGCCGGCTCTATCTGGGCGAGGAATTCCGCCTCTAGAGCGGGCACTCTGCGAATGATTTGCCGACAATTTGTGCACGGCTGCGGGACGGAATCGTTGACCGCTGGCGCTGCAAAACTGATATAATACAAGCAAGAATCGGACCAGTTTCCGCCGAGAAACTCTATGGCGTTGTCGCAACGACTGGAATTTCGCCAGACCCAAGGGCTGGTGATGACGCCGCAGCTGATGCAGGCCATCAAGCTGCTGCAGCTCTCCAGCCTTGACCTTGCGGCCTATGTCGAGGGCGAACTCGAACGCAACCCGCTGCTGGAGCGCGCCAGTGACGACAACGAGGCGCCGGCAGCCGGCGCCGAGCCCGAACGCCCGGAGAATGAAGGCGAAGACGCTGCCGCAGGCGATGCCGACTGGATCGGCGAGGACATGGAAATCAGCCGCAGCTCCATGGAAGAAGGGCTCGGCACCGAACTCGAAAATGTTTTCCCGGATGATGGCGGCGAGAAAAGCGCGGCGCCGGAAGCGCCGCCGCCGGCTTTTGCGGAATGGTCAGGCGCGGGCACTCACAGCAGCGATGACAGCACCTACAATCTCGAAGCTTTCGTTACCGCCGAGATTACGCTCGCTGCGCACCTGGCCGAGCAGATGGTGTTGGCGATTTCTGATCCGTCCGGCCGCATGATCGGGCAATATTTGATCGATATGGTGGACGAGGCCGGTTACCTCACCGGTGATCTCGACGCCGTCGCCGATAAGCTCGGTGCCCCGCGCGCCAAGGTCGAGGCGGTGCTCGCCATTCTGCAGACCCTTGACCCGCCCGGCGTGTGCGCGCGCAATCTCACCGAATGTCTCGCCATCCAACTTCGCGACCGCGATCGCTTCGATCCGGCAATGCGGGCGCTGGTCGAGCATCTCGATCTGCTGGCCAAACGCGACCTTGCCGCCCTGCGCCGTCTATGCGCCGTCAGCGACGAGGACCTCGCCGACATGATCAGCGAGATCCGCAATCTCAACCCCAAGCCCGGGCTCGCCTTCGGCTCCACTACGGTGCAGCCGATCGTACCGGATGTTTATGTGCGGGCGGCGTCCTACGGCACATGGCAGGTCGAACTCAATTCCGACACGCTGCCGAAAGTTCTCATCAGCCAAAGATATTATGCGCAAGTGTCGAAGACCACGCGCAGCGACAAGGACAAGACCTATCTCGCCGATTGCCTGCAAAACGCGACGTGGCTGGTGCGCGCGCTCGATCAGCGCGCCAAGACCATTCTCAAAGTGTCGAGCGAGATCGTGCGCCAGCAGGACGCCTTTTTCGTCAAGGGTGTGCAGTATCTGCGGCCGCTCAATCTCAAGACCGTCGCCGACGCTATCGGCATGCATGAATCGACCGTCTCACGCGTCACCGCCAATAAGTATATTGCGACCACGCGCGGCGTTTTCGAGCTGAAATATTTCTTCACGTCGTCAATCGCGGCAGCCGACGGCGGTGAGGCACATTCGGCCGAAGCCGTGCGCCATCGAATCCGCCAGATGATCGACGCCGAGACCGCCGCCGATGTGCTGTCCGATGACACGATTGTCGACAAATTGCGCGAGGCCGGAATCGAAATCGCGCGCCGCACGGTCGCCAAATACCGCGAGGCAATGCGCATCCCGTCCTCGGTGCAACGGCGGCGCGAAAAACAGGCGGCGGCGTCCTAGCGGCGCTATTCGGCGGCCGCATGCATTGACCTTTCGTGGAACGTTTCCTAGCTGAATCTAGACAGACCGGGAAATGGAGGCAGACAAATGCCTTTGCGCGTTTCTGGACGGAACATCAGCGTTGGTGTGGCGCTGCGGCAGCGAATAACAGACCGGGTCAACGAAGCGACGTCGAAATATTTTCGCGGCGCCTATTCCGGACATGCCACGGTCGGTAAAGAAGGCTTCGGATTTCGTACTGAATGCGTACTTCATCTCGATTCCGGCGCTCTGCTCGAAGCCGAGGGAATGGCGGCTGACGCCTATGAAAGCGCCGACCAGGCCGCGGGCCGCATCGAAAAGCGACTGCGCCGATACAAACGCCGGCGCAAGGATCACCAGGCGTTGCGCAGCGGTTGAGGAACTCTCGAATTGCGATAAAAACGGCAGCAAATGTCCAGCGTCGGCCATTGACGCCGTTAGGGACCGTCCCTATGGTCCGCCGCCTTCAACACCCCTTGCAATCCGCTCTTGGCATATTTTGATCATTGGCCATGTCCATGACGCTCACCGATCTCGTCGCGCCGGCCGCAATTGTTCCGGCACTCAAGGTCAACAACAAGAAACAGGCGATCCAGGAGCTCGCCGCGCGCGCGGCCAAGCTCACGGGTCAGAACGAGCGTACGATTCTGGAAATCCTGCTTCAACGCGAAAAGCTCGGATCCACCGCGGTCGGCAACGGCGTGGCGATTCCGCACGGCAAGTTGCCCAAGCTTACTCGTGTGTTCGGCTTGTTCGCGCGGTTGGAGCGCGCCATCGATTTCGAGGCGCTCGATGGCCAGCCGGTCGATCTGCTGTTTCTCCTGCTGGCGCCGGAAGCCGCCGGCGCCGATCATCTCAAAGCGCTCGCGCGCGTGGCGCGTCTGCTGCGCGACCCCGAACTCGCTCGCAAGCTGCGCGAATCGCGCGATGCGGATGCGATCTATGCCGTGTTGGCTATGCCGGCGACAATCAGCGCGGCGTAAATCCCTTCTGGAAATTAAGTACGCTAAAGACAAGAATGCCCGGCACAAGGCCGGGCATGCCACCTTTAATACAACGCAATGCGTTACGGCACGCTACTTAGTGTACGCTCACGGTCTCAAGCTCCTGGCTCCAGGCATTGGCAAGCGCGGCTTCGCGCGTGTCGGTCAGCATGATCGGCGTGCCGTCCGCGCTGTGCAGCGAGAAGAGCTGGATGCCGGGCGCAATCTTTGGCGCCTGCGGAAACAAGTTTGCGACGTCCTCGGAGCGGATCGCCTTGACGTAAGCCAAGCGGCCGTCGCCGAGATGCGCCAGAGCATCCTGCGTGATCATCGGATTAGTCGTGCTAGTTTCAGTCATCTTGTCGTTGGTCATGGACCTCGACTCCTTTCATTGAACGCTTGACGCGGTCGAGTCCTGTTTTCACGAATTCGTCATTCCTGCTCGTGGATGATTATCGTCTTCACGATCCGCTCGGCCTGCGGCCGCGCCAGATCGATCGACAGCAGCCCGTTCTTCAGATCAGCACTCAGCACCTCCATGCCGTCCGCCAGCACGAAGGTGCGCTGGAATTGGCGTGCGGCGATGCCGCGATGCAGATACTGCCGGCTCTTGTCATCCTGCTGACGTCCACGGATCACCAGCTGACTTTCCTCGACGCAGACGTCGAGTTGATCGCGGGTGAAGCCGGCGACTGCCAGCGTGATACGCAACCTCTCTGGATTTTGCGGATCGCGCGCTAACCGTTCGATGTTGTAGGGCGGATAACTGTCTCCCCCCTTGGCGACGCGGTCGAGCACGCGCTCGATCTCATCGAAACCCAACAGAAACGGGCTGGATAGTGACGGCACTCGTGACATGGTCTCAAAGCCCTCGCTCGAAGCGACTTTGACGGGGCCCCTTATGGGCACCCCAACCGTTCGGCAACCGCCGTCCGATCCCGCTTAATATGGGCAGGCCGGGTTAAAGGTTCAAGAACAGCGGAAATCGCGCTGGACCCGGGTATAATCGCGCGCCATCCGAGGGTTTCATGCCAGATCAGCCGTCAATGCAGCCGCTGACCGTACGGTCGATCCGCGCCACGCCGGTCGAAGTTCCACTCAATTTCGTGCTCGGCACCAGCGCGGACGTGGTGCGCCAAGCGCCGCTGGTGCTCATCGACCTGAAAACCGAGGAAGGCGTCACCGGCCGGTCGTACCTGTTTTGCTATTTGCGCGCAGCCGCGCCGGCAATCGTCAGTTTGCTCGGCGAGGTCGAGGAATTGACCAAGGGCGACAAGATTGACCCAGCCGCGCTTTGGGGGAAGCTCGCCCGCCGTTTCACGCTCATCGGTGTGCAAGGGATTGTTCGCATGGCGCTGGCCGGATTCGACGTCGCTTGTTGGGACGCGCTCGCGATTGCCGCAGGCATGCCGCTCGCCCGCATGCTGGGCGGGGGCCCGCGGCCGATTCCTGGCTACAATAGTTGCGGCCTTGGATTGAAGGACGATCTTGGCGCGCTGGCCGACGAGGCCGAGAAGCTGCTGGACGTCGGCAAGTTTCATGCGGTCAAGCTCCGCCTCGGCTATCCGACGCTTGCGCGCGATATCGCCGCGGTCCGCGCCGTGCGCAAGCGCATCGGCGACGACGCGCATCTGATGGTCGACTATAATCAGTTGCTGGCCGTCGATGAGGCGCTGAGGCGCGGCCGCGCACTCGACGACGAAGATATTTACTGGCTGGAAGAGCCGATCCGCCATGACGACTATGCCGGCGCAGTCCGGCTCGCGCGTGAACTTGAAACGCCGATCCAAATCGGCGAAAATTTTTCATTGATTTACGGGATGACGGCGGCGATCGAATACGGCAAACCCGACTACGTGATGCCTGATCTCGAGCGCATCGGCGGTGTCACCGGCTGGCGGCAGGCGGCGCAACTCGCTGCGGCTCACAAGATCAAAATGTCATCACATCTGTTCCCGGAAGTGAGCGCACATTTGTTGTCGGCGACGCCAACGTGTCATTTTCTTGAGTATGTCGACTGGGCGAATATATTGGTGCAGGAACCGCTCACGCTTGTCGACGGACACGCTGTGGTGCCGCAGCGTCCGGGCAACGGTTTGATCTGGGATGACGACGCGGTCGAGCTCTATCGCATGCGCTGACGGTCGAGCGCGTCAGCTTAATTTTAGCTTGAACAGCTTGATCGCGTTGGTGCGCCCGACTTTCGCGCGATCGGCTTCGCTGATCTCGGCTTTGTCAAACCATTGCGCACCTTCGCCGACGTCCTCGAAAGGCCAATCGACCGAAAACATGACGCGGTCGGCGCCCATCTCGGTCATGGCATTGATCAATGATGGTGTGTGGAAGTTGCCAGACGTAGTGAGATGGAAATGCTTGCGGAAATAATGCCCGACGCCGTTTTTCGCGGCGTATTTGTGCGGTGCCTTCATCCAGCCATTGCGGCCATCGATACGCCAGAGCTGCACCGGAATTCCTTCGCCAAGGTGCCCGAGCACCATCTTCAGGCGCGGATATTGGTCGAATAATCCGCTGCCGATCAGGCGCAGCGCATGCACCGCGGTTTCCGCCGAGAATGCCCAATTCGGTCCGAGCAGCCATGAATGACCTTCATATTGCCTGGTCCAGCTCGGCAGCGGATTGCGCGGATGCAGGTAGAACGGAATATCGAGCGCCTCGACCGCGCGCCAGAACAGCCGGTATTGTGGAAGGTCATAATAGGCGACGTTGTCCGGCGTGCCGATTTGCGAAAATCCGTTGACCAGTGCGCCGACAAACCCAAGCTCTTTGACGCAGCGGGTAAGCTCGGCGATGGCCGCCTCCGGATCCTGCATCGGCAGCGTGGCAAACGCCGCGAAACGATCAGGACGCTTGCGCACTTCGGCGGCTAGCGTGTCGTTGGCCTGACGCGCCACCGCGATCGCCCGCTTAACGCCGTGGATCGCCTGCACCGCCGGCGCGTTCAGCGACAGGATCATCATTTCGATACCGTGCTTGTCCATCGCGCGCAGGCGCATATCCTGCACGTCGAGCAGGCGCGGCCCGAGATCGTTCCAAACATGCGCGCCGAATACTTGCGAATCGCCGAGCGTGGCGTCGATGGCGATGTGTTCCTCGAGTGCGATCTTGCCTTGCATGCGGTTTCTCCCGGTTGCCTTCATCATGCAATGCTGCGGCGGCCGCTGTCAGCACCGTCTCGTTGTACCGCGAATAAAAAAAGCCGCCCCGTGGGCGGCCTTTTAAGTGGTGGAGCCAGGCGGGATCGAACCGCCGACCTCCTGCATGCCATGCAGGCGCTCTCCCAGCTGAGCTATGGCCCCGATTCGCTCTTCAGGCGAACCTCATGTCTCTTCTTCCTTCTCGATGGTCTCGCCGATAATATCGGTCACATCGGGATCGCCTTCTTCCTCTTCCTCGATGAAGGCGGCATCGTCGGCGCCCGCTTCGATCTCGACTTCCTCGATTTCGCCCGCCGCGCCAGCACCTTCGGCGGCCGCCGGCTTCTTGCCCTGCTGCTCGGCCTCGGCGTCCTCGAGCGAAACGAATTCGGCATCCGCAGTCTCGGGTACGATTGTTTCAGCTTCCGCCACCGGCACAGGCGCCGGTCGCGCCACCGGCGCTGCCGGTTCTGCCCGCGCGCGCGATGGCGGCGGAACGACGATCGGAACGACCTTGCCGGTATAGGGAGAAATCACAGGCGTCTTGCCGAGATCGTAGAACTTGCGGCCGGTTTCCGGACAGATGCGCTTGGTGCCGAGATCGGTTTTCGCCACGGTTAGGTTCCTCGGAATGGTCGATAAATCGGTGTTTCACTTGGCTAGTTGCAACGTCCCTGTCAATAGCGCATGCGTGCCCGGAAACAGCCAAAAGCCGCGAGATGACGGCCCAAGCGGACGCGTGGTAGGACGGCGCCATACATTAAGGAAAGCGCCGTGGATTTCGCTGATTCGACACCGCTGATCGCCCGCCGCGCCGGGCCCTTGCAGGGCCGGACCCGGGTACCGGGCGACAAATCGATTTCGCATCGTGCCTTGATTCTCGGGGCCCTGACGGTCGGTGAAACGACGATTGCCGGCCTGCTGGAAGGCGAGGACGTCCTGCATACCGCCGCGGCCATGCGCGCGCTCGGCGCCCGGCTGGAACGGACCCCCGAGGGCTTGTGGCGAGTTCATGGCATTGGCGTCGGAGGATTTGCGCAAGCCGGCGGACCGCTCGATTTCGGCAATTCCGGCACCGGTTGCCGGCTGGCCATCGGTGCGGTCGCCGGCTCTCCGGTGACCACGAGCTTCGTCGGCGATGCTTCCTTGAGCGGGCGGCCGATGCGGCGGGTGCTCGATCCGCTGGAGCAGATGGGCGCGCGGGTGATCGAAGCCGCCGACGGCGGCCGGTTGCCGCTGACCATACAAGGCGCCGCGGACCCGGTTACGATCGTTTACGAAACCCCGGTGCCCTCGGCGCAAATAAAATCGGCGGTTCTGCTGGCGGGCCTGGCCGCGCCAGGCGAGACCACGGTGATCGAAGCCGAAGCTACCCGCGATCACACCGAAAAGTTGCTGAGACATTTCGGCGCCAAACTGACCAGCAAACCGTATGGCGAGCACGGCCGCCGCATCACGTTGCAGGGCCAGCCCGAGCTTGAACCGGCGAACGTCGTGGTGCCGGCCGATCCCTCGTCGGCGGCATTTCCGATGGTCGCCGCCTTGCTCGTACCTGGCTCGGATTTGATCCTTGATGCGGTGATGAGCAATCCGCTGCGCACCGGGCTGCTGACCACGTTGCGCGAAATGGGTGCCAATATCGAAGCGGTGGCGACACGGGATGACGGCGGCGAAGAAGTCGCCGATCTGCGCGTGGTCGCGTCGAAATTGAAAGGCGTCGAGGTGTCGCCCGAGCGCGCGCCTTCGATGATCGATGAATACCCGGTGCTGGCGGTCGCCGCGTCGTTTGCGGAAGGCGTCACGCGCATGCGCGGGCTGAAGGAATTACGCGTCAAGGAATCCGATCGGCTCGAAGCCACCGCTGCGATGCTGCGCGCCAATGGCGTGACGGTCGAGATCGAAGGCGACGATCTGATCGTGCATGGCAAAGGCAATGTCGCCGGCGGCGGCGAGGTCGCAACCCACATGGATCACCGCATCGCCATGGCGGCGGTGGTAATGGGGCTGGCGGCCGACAATCCGGTGCGCATCGACGACTCGGCCTTTATAGCCACCAGCTTCCCTGGCTTCGTCGAACTGATGCGCGCGTTGGGCGCGGATCTGTCGTGATCATCGCCATCGACGGGCCGGCGGCGTCGGGCAAGGGCACGCTCGGCAAGAAACTCGCCGCACATTATGGCCTGCGCCATCTCGACACCGGGCTGATCTACCGGGCGGTGGCCAAAGCGTTGCTCGACGCCGGCCGCCACCCTGATGAAGTGGCCGCCGCGGTCGCCGCCGCACAAGCGCTCGATCCGGCGCGTTTCGACGAACCGGCGCTCAAGTCGCATAACGTCGGTGAGGCGGCTTCGGTGGTTTCCGCTATTCCCGGCGTGCGCGCGGCCCTTGTTGCATTTCAGCGCGATTTCGCTGCCAAGCCGCCCGGCGCCGTGCTGGACGGCCGCGATATCGGCACCGTCATCTGTCCCAATGCCGACGTTAAGATTTACGTGACCGCCGCGCCGGAGGTGCGGGCCCGCCGCCGCGCCGCCGAGTATCAGGCGCAGGGGCGAAATATCGATGAGGCTGCAGTTCTGGCCGATATTCTCAAACGCGACGAACGCGACACTCAGCGCGCCGCTGCGCCTCTCAAACAGGCTCCGGACGCGCACTTGCTCGACACCACGGCGCTCGATGTGACGGGCGCCATCGCGGCCGCGATAGTGATCGTTGAAAGCACGCGCCGCTAATTCGCGGTTCTGATGTAGATCTTGCCGATGCTCAGCGCGGCGTCGCGTGGCGACTGCGGCGTGCTATTGGTGCCCACCACCGGCACCAGCGTCACCTGTAACGGTGCGGCCGTGTCGAGCCCGGCTGCGTTCGACAGATCGAAAATCCGGCCGGTTGATTTCAGCCGGCCGTTGCGCGGCAGCAGTGCGATCGTGCCGATGAAATGCGGGTCGTCGGTCGATGTATTCCGGGTGGCATCCGGTTTGCCGATGAAAACATTGATGCGCACCGGCTGCGTCATGGCGCCGGTTTTTGGCTATGCGATGCCCCCTTGGATGCGTATTTGCCGCCACTGCGCATCGGAAGGTCGCGCAACGGCGCGATTACCACCAAAAAGTGCATCCTCGGGTCGGTCCCCTCACAAGCCCGGTCGGTCCCGTCGTCGCCCGGTACGGCCGCCTTGCGGCATCAGACCTATTTGGCTATAGACCCGGCCATCCGGGCCGCCATCGACATCGTCGAGGCCACCCGAGCGGGCCGAGGGCGCGATTAACGCCCCTCGTTGTTGGAGGACAAAGCCCCGCTCGAGCCTCTGCGTAAGGCGCCTGATCGAACCATCGTTCCGAAAGCACGGTTTTAGCGCCGGCCATCCGGGGATCCCCGGGGGCCGCCGTTGGTCTGCGGGATCAACGGCCCGCGCTTTTCGAACGCCATTTCAAACCCGCCGGCGCACCGCTTACAGGAGACTACATGGCCACCGCTGCTGCACCCACGCGTGAAGACTTCGCCAAGCTGCTCGACGAATCGATGGGAACCGGAAACCTGCAAGAAGGCGCGGTGATCAAGGGCACGATCGTCGGCATCGAAAAGGACATGGCCGTCATCGACGTCGGCTTGAAGACCGAAGGGCGCGTGGCATTGCGCGAATTCGCTGGACCGGGCCGGCAATCGGATCTCAAGATCGGCGACGAGGTCGAAGTTTATCTGGAGCGTGTCGAGAATGCGCTCGGCGAGGCGGTGCTGTCGCGCGACAAGGCGCGGCGCGAGGAAAGCTGGGGCAAGCTCGAAACCGCGTTCAAGAACAACGAGAAAGTTCAGGGCGTCATCTTCAACCAGGTCAAGGGCGGGTTCACCGTCGACCTCGATGGCGCCGTGGCGTTTCTGCCGCGCAGCCAAGTCGACATCCGTCCGATCCGCGACGTCACGCCTCTGATGAACGTCAATCAGTCGTTCCAGATTTTGAAAATGGATCGCCGCCGCGGCAACATCGTGGTGTCCCGCCGCACCGTGCTGGAAGAGACGCGTGCCGAGCAGCGCCAGGAACTGGTGCAGAATCTCGAAGAAGGTCAGGTCATCGACGGCGTGGTCAAGAATATCACTGACTACGGCGCGTTCGTCGACCTCGGCGGCATCGACGGTCTGCTGCACGTCACCGACATCGCCTGGCGGCGTGTCAATCACCCGACCGAAGTGCTCAATATCGGCCAGCAGGTGAAGGTCAAGATCATCAAGATTAATCACGAGACTCACCGCATCTCGCTCGGCATGAAGCAGCTGCTCGACGATCCGTGGCAGGGTATCGAGGCCAAATTCCCGGTCGGAACGAAGTTCAAGGGCCGCGTCACCAACATCACCGACTACGGCGCCTTTGTTGAACTCGAACCTGGCATCGAGGGCTTGATCCACGTTTCGGAAATGTCGTGGACCAAGAAGAACGTTCATCCCGGCAAGATCGTGTCGACCTCGCAAGAGGTCGAGGTCCAGGTTCTCGAAGTCGATCCGGTCAAGCGCCGTATCTCGCTCGGCCTCAAGCAAACCATGCGCAATCCGTGGGAAGTGTTCGTCGAAAAGCATCCGCCAGGTTCGACGGTGGAAGGCGAGGTTAAGAACAAGACCGAGTTTGGCCTGTTCCTCGGCCTCGACGGCGAAGTGGACGGCATGGTTCATCTCTCCGATCTCGACTGGAAACGTCCAGGCGAACAGGTGATCGAGGAATACAAGAAGGGCGACATGGTCAAGGCGCAGGTTCTCGACGTCGACGTCGAGAAGGAGCGCATTTCCCTCGGAATCAAACAACTCGCGGGCGACCCGATGGAATCCGCCGGCGAACTCAAAAAAGGATCGGTAGTGACTTGCGAGGTTACCGAGGTCAAGGAGGCCGGCCTCGACGTCAAGATCGTCGGCACCGATCTCACCGCTTTCATCAAGCGCAACGAACTTGCTCGCGAGCGTGGCGATCAGCGGCCCGAGCGTTTCGCGGTCGGCCAGAAGGTGGACGCCCGCGTCACCACGTTTGATCGCAAGACCCACAAGGTTTCCGTCTCCATCAAGGCGCTCGAAGTCGCCGAGGAGAAGGAAGCGCTCGCGCAATACGGCTCCGCCGATTCCGGCGCATCGCTTGGCGACATTTTGGGCGCCGCGCTCAAGCAGCGCGAAGACAAGCCTGAAACGGAAAAGGCCGAGGAGTAAGCGTTTGTCCGTCCCGAGTGCGGTACAGCACCTAAGCGCTGCGCTGCATCCGGGACGGGCCATGCGTGCCGAAGTCGAGGAATAACGCTAAAATCCGGCGATTCGAATCAAAGGAGCGCCTGCCATGTCGCTCGATGCCGATGCCATCGTCGATCGCCGCCGCTTGCGGCGCAAACTCACCTTCTGGCGCGTCAGCGCGGCGCTGGTCGCGCTGCTTGCATTAATCGGTCTCGCTGCCGCGCTCTTGCCCGGCAGCTGGTTGGCGCCGACTAGCAACTACATCGCCCGCATCACAGTGCAGGGTGTGATCCGTGGCAACCAAGATCGCGTCGAAGCGCTCGAACGGTTGGCCAAATCGCGCGCGCGCGCGGTGATTGTGCATATCAACAGCCCTGGCGGCACGACCGCGGGCTCCCAAGAGCTCTACGATTCGCTGCGCGACTTACAGGCCAAAAAACCGATGGTAGTGGTGGTCGATGGCCTGGCCGCTTCGGGCGCCTATATCGCCGCGCTCTCGTCCGAGCACATCATCGCCCAGGATGTCTCGCTGGTTGGCTCGATCGGTGTCCTGTTTCAGTATCCGAATTTCACCGACGTGCTCAAAACCATCGGTATCAAGGTCGAGGAGATCAAATCCTCGCCGCTCAAGGCCGCGCCCAACGGCTTTGAGCCGACCAGTCCGGAGGCGCGCGCGGCGATCAATGCCGTCGTGGTCGATTCCTATGCCTGGTTTAAGGCCCTGGTGAAGGATCGACGCCATATGGACGACGCGCAGCTCGCCGCCGTGGCCGATGGGCGCGTCTTTACCGGCCGCCAGAGTGTCGGACTCAGGCTGGTGGACGGCCTCGGCAACGAAAAGACCGCACTAACGTGGTTGGAGAAGGAAAAGAAGGTACCGGCCTCGACACCGGTGCGCGATTATTCGCTAGAGCCGCGATTCAACGAGTTTTCCTTTCTCCATCTCGCCGCCTGGACCTTCCAGGCGGTGGGTTTGAGTGCCATGGCGCAGCGCATCGAGGCTTGGGGTGCAGTGCAAGCAGTCGAGCGGCTTAATCTTGACGGTCTCTTGGCGCTTTGGCACCCTCCCTCCGCCAACTGATCCCCGGTCGAGCAAGGCGGCATCAATGATTAAGTCCGAACTTGTGCAACGTATCGCCGCCCAGAATCCTCACCTCTATCAGCGCGACGTCGAGAACATCGTCAACGCGATCCTCGGTGAAGTCACCAACGCCATGTCCCGCGGCGACCGTGTCGAGTTGCGCGGCTTTGGCGCCTTTTCGGTCAAGCATCGGCCAGCCCGCACCGGCCGCAATCCGCGCACCGGCGCCCATGTCTCGGTCGAGCAGAAATCCGTGCCGTTCTTCAAAACCGGCAAGGAAATGCGCGAGCGGCTGAACAAGACCGGCCCGGCATAAACAGCCGGTTTCCCCGCTTATTCAGAGTGCTATTGTCATCGTCGGGCATAGCCGGCCGAAGGACGGCGTCGTTCGTTCGCCCGTGTCCCGGCTATCGAGGTTTGGAAGAGGCGTCACCGGTGTTCCGCAAAATCGTCACGACGATCATCGTCGTCCCGCTGGCCGCGGTCATCATCGCCTTCGCGGTCGCCAACCGGCAGGCGGTGACGGTGTCTTTCGATCCGTTCTCGTCGGCTGTGCCCGCCTATGCGGCGACCCTGCCATTGTTCATCATCATCTTCGTGGTGCTCATCATCGGCGTGCTGGTTGGCGGTCTTGCCACCTGGCTCCGTCAGGGAAAATGGCGGCGCAGGGTCCGCCGGCTCGACGCCGAAGTGCGGAGCCTGCAAACCGAAATCGACATTAAGAGCGGACGCGATATATATCGCGGCCATCCGCTGCGGTCCGAGGCGCCGCCTCTGCCGGAGGTCCCGCCGCCTTCGCCTTAACGGTTCCGCTTTGCGGTGGGATGGAGAAGGCGGTAGAACCCCGCCCACGATGTCCCTGTTGGTCAAAATCTGCGGTCTATCGACCCCGCAAGCGCTTGATGTAGCGCTTGACTCGGGAGCTGACTTCGTCGGCTTCGTGTTCTTTCCGCCCAGCCCGCGCCACCTTGCGCTGGAGGCTGCGCGCGCGCTTGGAAGCCGTGTGCATGGGCGCGCTGGCAAGGTGGCGCTCACAGTCGATGCTAACGATGAAGCGTTTACCGCGATCATCGAGGCGCTCAAACCCGACATGCTGCAATTACACGGCATTGAACCGCCCGGGCGGGTGACGGAATTGCGCAAGCGGTTCGGCTTGCCGGTGATGAAGTCGCTGCCGATCGCCGAGCGCAAGGATCTGGCGCGCATCGATATCTACAGGGAGGTCGCCGACCGGTTGCTGTTCGATGCGCGCGCTCCGCAGGATGCGACGCGGCCGGGCGGCCTCGGCCAGCCATTCGACTGGACCTTGCTCAAGGGTATCGATCCGGTAATTCCATTCATGCTGTCGGGTGGCCTCGATGCCGGTAATGTTGCCGAGGCGCTACGCATTACGCGCGCGCCCGGCGTTGATGTTTCTTCCGGTGTCGAACGTACGCCCGGTGAAAAAGACCCGGACAAAATCAAGACCTTCATCCGTGCCGCACGCGCAGCCGACGCCGCGCTTGCCTCGAAGGTCGGCGCATGACCGCGCCTCAGCCTAATTCATTCCGTACCGGCCCTGACGAGCGCGGGCATTTCGGCATCTATGGCGGCCGCTTCGTTGCCGAGACGCTGATGCCGTTGATCCTCGATTTGGAGAAAGCCTACGCGGCGGCCAAGGCCGATCCGAAATTCCAAAAGGAAATGGACGGCTATCTCACGAATTATGTCGGGCGGCCGTCGCCGCTCTATTTCGCGGAGCGACTGACGCAGCATTGCGGTGGCGCAAAAATCTATTTCAAACGTGAAGACCTCAATCATACCGGCGCCCACAAGGTGAATAATGTGCTCGGCCAGATCATGCTGGCGCTGCGCATGCGCAAGACACGCATCATCGCCGAGACCGGCGCCGGCATGCACGGTGTGGCCACCGCCACGCTGTGCGCCAAGTTCGGCCTGCCCTGCATCGTTTATATGGGGGCGGTCGACGTCGAACGGCAGAAACCGAACGTGCTGAGGATGAAGATGCTCGGCGCCGAGGTTCGCGCCGTGGAATCCGGTTCTAAGACGCTTAAAGATGCGATGAATGAGGCGCTGCGCGACTGGGTTACCAACGTGAGCGACACCTTCTATTGTATCGGCACGGTCGCCGGCCCGCATCCTTATCCCGCCATGGTGCGCGATTTTCAGTCGATCATCGGCCGCGAAACCCGCGGGCAGATGCACGCCGCCGAAGGCAGGCTGCCGGATTCGCTGATCGCGTGTATCGGTGGCGGCTCCAATGCCATGGGCCTGTTCCATCCCTTCCTTGACGAACGTGGCATCGAAATCTACGGCGTCGAAGCGGCCGGCCACGGCATCCCGAGCGGCCAGCATGCGGCGTCGATTGCCGGTGGCCGGCCCGGCGTGCTGCACGGCAACCGCACGTATTTGCTGATGAACGACGACGGGCAAATCGAAGAAGCGCATTCGATTTCCGCCGGCCTCGATTATCCCGGCATCGGGCCCGAACACGCCTGGCTCAACGATTTGGGGCGGGTGAAATTCCTGTCGGCGACCGACGACGAAGCGGTCGCGGCGTTCCAGCTCTGCAGCAAGCTGGAAGGCATCATTCCAGCGCTGGAGCCGGCGCATGCGCTCGCGCGTGTGACCGACCTTGCGCCGCAAAAGCCGAAGGATCACCTGATGGTGGTCAACCTCTCTGGCCGCGGTGACAAGGATCTGGATTCGGTGACCGCTTTTATGGAAAGCAAGCGCCGATGACCACCCGTATCGACAAACGCTTCGCCGCGCTGAAACAGGAAGGCCGCGCCGCATTGGTGACTTTCACCATGGCCGGCGATCCGGACTACGATACCGCGCTGGCCATTGCGAAGGCGCTGCCGAAAGCCGGCGCCGACGTGATCGAGCTGGGCATGCCGTTCACCGATCCGATGGCCGATGGTCCAGCGATCCAAGCAGCTGGCGTGCGCGCGCTGAAAGCCGGCCAGCGCATGACCAAGACACTGGCGATGGTGCGCGAATTCCGCAAGAGTGACGACGCAACGCCGATCGTGCTGATGGGCTACTACAATCCTATCTACATCTACGGCGTCGACAAATTTCTCGTCGATGCGAAAGCGGCTGGCGTCGACGGACTGATTGTCGTGGACTTGCCGCCCGAGGAAGACGACGAATTGTGTCTGCCGACGTTGAAAACCGGGTTGAATTTCATTCGTCTGGCCACCCCGACCACCGACGACAAGCGGCTCCCGACCGTGCTCAACAACACCTCCGGCTTTGTTTATTACGTCTCTATCACGGGCATTACCGGCGCGGCCACGCCCGATGCGGCCAAGGTCGTCACGGCGGTTGCACGCATCAAACGGTACACCAAATTGCCGGTGGCGGTCGGTTTTGGCGTCAAGACCGCGGAACAAGCACGCGCCATCGCGTCCGGCGCCGATGGCGTGGTGGTTGGTTCCGCGCTAGTGGACGCGTTGCGCGCCAGTCTCGATAAAAACGGCAAAGCCGGAGCAGGAACCGTGAAAGCGGTGACGTCGCTGGTATCCGCGCTGGCCGACGGCGTTCGTTCGGCGCGCCGCGTGGCGGCCGAGTAGCGGTTATAATTCGGACGAAACGGGCCTATATAGACAAAGCATGAATTGGATCTCCAACGTTGTCCGCCCGAAGATTCGCAGCTTTCTGCGCCGCGAAACGCCGGAAAATCTCTGGATCAAATGTCCGGAGACCGGACAGCTCGTGTTCTACAAGGACGTCGAGTCCAATCAGTTTGTCATCCCGAGCTCCAATTATCACATGCGCATCAGCGCATCGGCGCGTCTGAAGATCATGTTCGACAATGGCGAGTATGAAGAGATCGCCATGCCGGAAGTACCGCTCGATCCGCTAAAGTTCCGCGACGAGCGCCGTTATATTGACCGCCTGAAGGATGCGCGCACCAAGACTGGAGCGCAGGATGCCGTGAAGGCCGGCATTGGCCGCCTGGAAGGCCAGATGGTGACCATCGGCGTGCAGGATTTCGATTTCATGGGCGGTTCACTCGGCATGGCGGCGGCGGAAGCCGTAATCACCGGCCTCGAGACGGCGGTGCGTCGGCAGACGCCATTCATCATGTTTGCGGCCTCCGGCGGTGCGCGCATGCAGGAAGGTATTCTGTCTTTGATGCAATTGCCGCGTACCACTGCCGCGGTGCTTATGCTGCGCGAGGCCAGGAAGCCCTACATCGTGGTGCTGACCAATCCCACTACCGGCGGCGTCACCGCCTCCTACGCGATGCTCGGCGACGTGCATATTGCGGAACCGGGAGCCCTGATCGGATTTGCTGGCCCGCGCGTGATCGAGCAAACCATCCGCGAGAAATTGCCGGAAGGTTTCCAGCGCGCCGAATATCTCACCGAGCATGGCATGGTGGACATGGTGGTGCATCGGCACAAGCTGCGCGCGACGCTGGCGGAACTGTGCCGGCTGCTGACCAAGGCACCGGCGCCAGGCGCCGAGCCGCAATTGCCGGTTCCGGCGCACGCGTGAGCGCGCCGCCATGACGCCGCCGGTTGACGCGATCGTCGCGCGGCTCGCCGCGCTGCATCCCAAGCGTATCGATCTGTCGCTCGACCGCGTGCAGCGCCTGCTCGCTGCGCTCAGTCATCCCGAACGGAAATTGCCGCCGGTAATTCATGTCGCCGGCACCAACGGCAAGGGTTCCACTGTCGCCTTCGTGCGCGCGATCCTGGAAGCTGCAGGAAAACGCGTGCACACTTATACTTCGCCGCACCTGGTGCGTTTTAACGAGCGCTATCGACTTGGTGCGTCAGGCGAAGGCGTGCTGGTGAGTGATGATGAGCTCGGCGTCACGCTGGAAGAATGCGAGCGCGTCAATGCCGGTGCGTCCATCACTGTGTTCGAGATCACCACCGTAGTCGGTTTACTGCTATTCGCCCGCCATCCCGCCGACGTGTTGCTGTTGGAAGTCGGGCTCGGTGGGCGGCTGGACGCGACCAATGTCGTCGATCATCCGGTGGCCAGTATCATCACGCGTATAGCGATCGATCATACTGATTTTCTCGGGGACACGCTTGACAAGATCGCTGCGGAGAAGGCCGGCATCCTCAAGCGCGGTACGGCAGCGGTTATTGCAGCGCAGCCGCGGGAAGCGCTAGCCGCGATCGAACGGCAAGCGGCCAAGCTCAATGTGCCGCTGAAAATCGCCGGTGAAGACTGGACCGCGACCGAAGAACGCGGACGGCTGGTCTATCAGGACGAGGCAGGTCTGCTTGATTTGCCGGCACCCAAGCTTTACGGGCGCCATCAGTTCGAGAATGCCGGCCTCGCCATCGCGGCCTTGCGCGCGATCAAGCCGTTCAAGATTGCGCCGGCGGCCTACGAGGCCGGTATGGTTAAGGCTGAATGGCCGGCGCGGCTGCAGCGGTTGGTGCAAGGCCGGCTGGTCGACCTTGTGCCGACCGGCAGCGAGCTTTGGCTCGACGGCGGACACAATCCCGATGGTGGCCGCGCCATCGCAGCGACCCTCGCCGACCTGGAAGAGCGCGTCTCGCGGCCGCTGGTGCTGATCGTCGGCATGCTGGCGAGTAAGGATTGCGCGGGGTTCCTGAGCAATTTCACCGGACTTGCCCGCCGCATGATCGCAGTGCCGGTTCCGGGCGCCGAGAAAGGCCTGCGGGCGGAAGCGGTGGCCGACGCCGCCCGCGCCATCGGATTGCCGGCCACCAGCCGCGACAATCTGGAGGAGGCGCTTGATGTTGCGCGCAAGCTCGATCTTGATCCGCCGCCGCGGATTTTAATCACCGGCTCGCTTTATCTTGCCGGCGAAGTATTGCGTCAGAACGGCACTCCGCCGACATAAAAACAGCCGGCGCGAAGGCCGGCCGCTTTTTTAACTTATTCCCCGCGGTCAGACCGCGCCGCTAATCCACTGGTGCAGTTTCTGCTTCGGCGCCGCGCCGACCTGGCGGGAGGCGATCTCGCCGTTCTTGAACATCATCAGGGTCGGAATCGACATGATCCCGTATTTGGCGGCGGTGTTCGGGTTTTCGTCGACATTGAGCTTGAGAATCTTGACCTTATCGCCGAGTTGGCCGGCGATTTCTTCAAGCGCCGGCGCAATCATGCGGCAGGGACCGCACCATTCAGCCCAGAAGTCGACCACCACCGGCTCGGCCGATTTCAAAACGTCCGATTCGAAGCTTGCGTCCGACACTTTGCCGACGGCCATGGGGAATTCCTTTTGTTTTTGGGTAGAGAGAATCGCGGTTTGGAATGGTGAGGGAGCAACGTAAGAATGTGATCCGGCAGCGTCAAGGCGCTATCGCGGGAAGGTGATGCGCGCCGCGGCCGCATCCAGAGCCTCGTCGGAAAGCTCCATGAGATCAGGTACTTCAGTCCAGATCAAAGCCGCGCGCACCGGCTTGTCCGGGTACAACTTTGTGAGCACGGCGCGGTAGAGCGCGAGCTGCTCAACGTATTTCGGCCGCGCGTCTTCGATTCGGAAGGGCACCTCACGATCTGTTTTAAAGTCCGCAATTAATACAGACGTTTGCGTCACTGCCAGACGATCGATCTGGCCGGAGACGCGCACGATTTTGCTCCCCAGTTTCAGCCTTCCGACGATCGGCACTTCGGCCCGGCTGCCGGAGGTGAAGAGCTCTTGGAAGCGCGCATCCTCGAGCAGGAGCATAACTTGTTCGGCGAGTTTGAAACGCTCCTCTGCGGTCAGTTTGGCGCCAGCTCTGGCGAGATAACCGTCAGCTGCCTGGCGGCGATTGGCGGCGGGGATTTCCGGCAGCGACTGCAGCAGGCGGTGCGCCAGCGAGCCGCGCAGCAGCGCAACAGCCCTGCCGCCGGAGGCAGGCATCAACCCCGTGTCGTCGTCGGCGCTCGACGGCGTGATGGCGCGGATGCCAGAACCATCAGACGTGGCATTAGACATCAGCCAAGCCGGCGCAGACGCCGGCTTCATCGCGGCCGGGCTTTCCTTCTTATGTGGTTTATGTTCTGGCGGCAGACCCTTCCGGTAACGCCACACCTCGCCATCGCCGTCGTCCGCTTTTTCGCTCACGCACTGGCCGCGCAGCGCGTCGTCGACCAATTGATACCAGCAGCCGTCCGGAATTTTATTGCGGCCCTGGGTGCCGGCGATTACCAGCCGCTCCTTGGCGCGGGTCATTGCGACGTACAAAAGCCGCCGGTACTCATCACGTGCGTCCTGCTGCGACTTCACGCGGGCCGCGGTCATGACGCCGACGTCATCGCCGCGCGCCGTTGCCCAGACCAGATTTCCATTTGCGAGAATTAACAGCCGCGGATCGCGGGGCCCGCCGGGCGGTGTGGTGGTGTCGGCAAGAATCACGGTTTCGGCTTCCAGCCCCTTGGCGCCGTGCACGGTCATCACGCGCACTTCGTCGCGCAGCATTTCCATGTCGCGCTTCACTTCGCTCTGAGCGGCGCGAAGCCAAGCAACGAAGCCCTGTAGCGATGGCGTCTCGCGCCGCTCGTAATCGAGCGCTAAATTTAGAAATTCATCGAGCGCGTCGTTCGCTTCCGGCCCGAGCCGCATCAGAAATTTCTTTCGACCGCGTTTAGCACCCAGCACATGCGCGAAAAATCCAAACGGCGTCAGCCTACGCGCGGCGTCACTGAGTTCGGCGAGGGTGGCTTCGGTTTCGGCGAAGGGGGCCTTGGTGCGCAGGCTGGATCGCAACGAGCTTTTTCGATCCCATGCAATCTCGAACAACTGCTCCTCGCTCAGCCCGAACAGCGGGCTCTTGAGCGCGCTGGCGAGGGCCAGATCGTCCTCTTCCAGCAACAGCGCGTCGGCCAGCGCCATCAGGTCCATCACTGCAATATGTTCGGTAAGTACCAGCCGGTCGGCGCCGGCGACCGGTATCTCGGCGGTCTTCAGCGCGCGGATGATGGCCTCGAACAGCGGCCCACGCTGGCGCACCAGCACCAACACGTCGCCGGCCTTGCGGCCGCACGCGATCCAGAGTCTCACATGCGCTGCGATCCGGCGCGCCAGCACGATACGCGGGCTTTCTTCGCTTTCGGTGTCGAACGGCGCGTCCCAGCCTTCGATATCCTTGCGCTCGGCCGGCGCGATCAGCGGCCAGAGTTCGACCAGTCCGGGCGCGGCGTCGGGCAGCGGCATGTGCGGCGGAATGCCGGCTTCGTCGGTGGTGACGCTGGCGTAGATATCCCGCGCGGAAAACACCCGGTCGACACCGCCGAGCACGTTTTCGCCGGAGCGGAACGAGTGGTGGAACCGCAAGAAACGCCAGCCCTGCTCGGGCGTGTCGAATTGACCGGCAAACTGGCGTCGCATGTCATCGAAGGCGCGCGGCGCGGCACCCTGGAATGAGAAGATCGATTGTTTCTCGTCGCCGACCGCGAACACTGTGCGCCGCACATTAGGCCGCGCGCCGCCGGGCGTGAATTCCGACACGATGGTGCGCACGATGCTCCATTGCTTCGGGCTGGTATCCTGCGCCTCATCGATCAGCACGTGGTCGATTCCGAGATCGAGCTTGTAAAGCACCCAGGCGGCGGATGAGCGTGTGAACAACGCCAGCGTTTTGTCGATCAGATCCTCATAGTCGAGCAGCGCGCGGCGCTCTTTTTCGGAACTGTAACGCGCGATCACTTCCGCTGCGATGGTGATGAGCGCGCGGCTGCGGTCGAGGGCAGCCAGCGCGCGCTCGCGCTCCAACAATTTGCAGACGCGCGTCTGTTCATCGACGAGGCGGGCGAGCCAGTCGGGGTGCTTTTCGGCAATCCTCTTGGTGATGATATTTTTACGCGGCTCGAGTTCGGTGGTGCAAAACACCCGTAGATATTGATCAATTTTCTCACGGCCGGTGGCGGCCTGGGCAGCGGTGAGGGCCGCAATGTGGTCGCCGTCGGTTTTTGATCCGCTTTCAAGAATTTCGATCAGTGCCGGCCATTCCGCAGCCGGAATCAGTGAATGTGAAAAGAACTCCCGTTCGACCGACTCGCGCGTATCGTTCGGACCGATGCCTAATGTTTCAGAGAGTTGCGTCAGTGTCTTTTCGAGACCGCCGGCGCGTTTGGTCCACGCTTCAATGGCATCGCGTTTTCTGATCGCGTCGCCTATCACATCTTTGAAAGTCTGGTCGGCGGCGACCACGATGGCGGTGGCCAGCGCTTGGCCAAGCGCACTATTGGGTGTGGCGGACGCTTCTAGCAGCACATCCAACGTCAATCTGTCGAGAAGTTGCGTAGTGCTTGCTTCGTCCAGCACCATGAAGCGGGCGGCAACATTGGCTTCGAACGGGAACTGATGCAGCAGCCGCGTGCAAAAGGCGTGGATGGTTTGAACTTTAAGCCCGCCTGGCGTTTCCAGCGCCGAAGCGAACAGGCGGCGTGCCCGTGCGCGTTCGTCGGCGCCGGGCCCGTGGCCGGTCGATCGCGCAATCTCTTTGTCGAGCGCGGCATCGCCGAGCGTGGTCCATGCGGCCAACCGCTTGAACACTTCGTTCGCCATATTGGCGGCGGCGGTCTTGGTGAAGGTGATGCAGAGAATCTTGGCGGGATCGACGCCGCGCAGCAGCAGGTTGATGACCCGCTGCGCCAGTACATAGGTCTTGCCGGAGCCGGCATTGGCGGAGACGAAGGCGGAAACCTCGGGGTCGGCGGCCTGCACCTGCACGCGGTGCACGTCGGAGGGAATATTGCGCGCTGCGGTCATGACTCGCCCTCTTCGCCGCCGCCGCCGAGCGACCATTCCTTGACGCGCGCGAGATGATCGTAATCGCCGTAGTGGGTTTTCCACATCGGGTGCACCAGAGACCGATACGGTTCCGCTTCGTTCTCGAATTTTGCCGCCAACCCCTTGAGCTTCCCGAGCGCATGGTCGGCCTGGCTATCGGGCGTACCGTCCTTGAAATTAATTTTATTTAGTTTGCCGGGTGGCTCGCCGCCTTTCAGCGTTACGTATGTAATTTCGGACACCGAGTCGGCCGTGAGCGTACCGAACTTTCCGGCGCGCAGGATGGCGGTTTCCAGCGTCAATTGCGGTGCCAGCCCGGTGCGTACCTGTTTTTCGGTGCGGGCCGCGCCGGTCTTGTAGTCGATGATGGCGTAGCTGCCGTCGCTGCGCCGCTCGATGCGGTCGGCGATGGCGGATAAAGTAAATTCGCGTTTGCCGACCGGGAATTGCAGTTCGCCGCGAATTTCTGCATGTAGCGATCTCATGCCGGCACGCCGTTCCGCATCCCATTGCGCGAACCAGCGCGCGATGCGCAGGAAGCGCGGCCACCAGAACGCGCGCGCTTCCGGATAATCCGCCAAGGGGGCAAAGCGTCTTTCGCCGAGCGCGAGCAATTCTTTCACGGGGTCGGCGGGCGGCTTGGCGGCGAACAGTTCGGTGTAGTCGCCGATGGCGCCGTGGATAATCGTGCCGCGGTCGCGTGCGCCCGGTGCGGTATCGACCGGATCGAGCACCGGCAGACGAAGAACGTAACGAGCGTAGATCGTATAAGGATCGCGCAGCCAGTCTTCGATCGCGGTGACCGACAACCTGCTTGGGCGCGCCGCGAGCGGCGGCGTCGGTGCCGGCCGCTCGATGGGTTTCACGTGCATTGGATGGTCGAGCGCGCGGGCAAGTTCGAGATAGCTGTTGCCGCGTGCGAGGGCGTCTTTCCAGCGCGTCTCGCCGGCCAAGGCCGCGATGCGCTGAACGAAACGCGAGTTCACGGTCGGCGCGCCGGCCAGCTTGGCGGCGCGGGTTAAGATGACTTCTGGCGCGCCAAGCGCCTGGGCGAAGTCATGCGCAGCAAGGCCAATGCGGCGCTCCGGAGGATCGAGGCCGAGGTCGCGACGCATTGGGCGGCTAAGCCAAGGGTCATTGCGCGCCTCGGTCGGCCAGGCACCTTCGTTGAGGCCGCCGAGCACGACGCGGTCGATCCGCTGCAGGCGCGCTTCGAGCGGGCCGAAGATGCGCACCCGTACGTCGTGGATTTCCGGGCGGCGCACCACGCGGTCGCCAATCGTGGCGTGGAACAACTCGGCATAGTCGCTTTTTGCCACGGCCAGGCCGGCGGGGCTGGTCGTGAGGTCTTCGAAGGCGCGATCCATCGCTGTGCCGTCCTGGCCGGCGAAGGCGGCGATGCCGCCTTTGTCGTCTTGGCCCAGCGCCGCGATCACGGCGCGGTGGTGTTTGGCTAGCACGGTGAGCGGACCATTGCCTGCGTTCAGCTTTTCCAGCGGCGCCAGCGCGCCGCCGAGCTTGGCAATAAGTTCTGCGGCGAGGTCGAATTCATCGTCGGCAATCAGCCGGCGCGGATCGCTGCGGTGAAGCTGATCGCGATTGTTGCGAAAAGTCGACAGCGCTTGTGCAAGACCGTCGCTGCCGGGGCGTGGGCGCGGACCGCGCAACAGCGCGCGTTCCAGCGCGGCGATGGCGGTGCTGTGGGTACCGGCGGCGGCGCGCAGCCGCAGCAACGGATGCTTGAGCAGCGCCAGCAGCGGGACCGGTTCGAGGCCGCCAAGGGCGGCCTGCGCCGCCAGCCGCGCGAACACACCGGCCGGCGTGTCGGCCAGCGAATCGCCGCCGGAATCATCGACCGGTACGCGCCAGCGCTCCAGCGCAGCGATGACGCGGCGCGCCAGCGCGCGGTCGGGCGTCACCAGCGCGGCGGTTTTGTTCTTGGTCTCAACCGCTTCGCGCAGACAAACGGCAATAGCGAGCGCTTCTTCCTCGGCATTGGCGGCTTCGATCATCGAAAGCGATTTCAGCGCGTTGTCGATTGCGGTCTCGAAGTCCTTTTTTCCGGCGCGTGTCTTCCAGCGTTCGGTGGTGGCGGCTGGACGTAGCGCTTCCGAAACGAGCAATTCGCGGCCATGCGATGCCGGCTTACTCAGCTGCTTCACGTCGCCGCGTGAAAGCCCGATGCGCGTCAACAGCGCCTGCATGGCGAATTGCGCGTGACCGGCGGCGGGCGCACCGTCATGGGTCGTGTCGTTAGCGTCGCCGGCGATCAGCGTCCAACTGGCGTCATCGAGATTCATGTCGAGGCCGGGCAGCACCAGCGCGCCGTGCGGCAGCCGCGCTATGGTGGCGAGCAGCTTGGCGGTCGCCGGCATCGAGCCGGTAGAACCGGCGGCGATCACCGGCGCGTCGCTGCCGCGCAGGCGTTTCTCCTCGGCCTCGATCAGCAGGTCGCGGCGCTCGGCGGACTCGATGGCGTTCTGCTCTTTAAGAATGTTCCGCCAGCGCGGGTGTACGAATTGCAGAAATTTCAGCGACTGCTGCCAATATTCGTCGAGGTCGCCGGGCACCAATTTGTCGAGATTGCCCCACGGCACCTGGCGCGTGATCATGTCGTCCATTAGCCGGGCGAGATCGTCGGCGAGCGCGATAGCTGCGGCCGGCGTGTTGGCGATCAGCGGCGCGCCCTCGTGCGGGCCGATCGCGGCCGCCCACTTTGCAATGATTTCCGCAAGCGTCAGACGCCGCTCCAGCGCGCCGAACGCCTCCGGCAGCGCCAGCGCGGTTTCTGCCAACGCGCCTGTGGCGGCCTCGGAAAAGGCGATCTCGTCTTCGTCGAGATCGCCGATCGCGACGATGCGCGGTAAAATGGCGGCGTCGCCATCGAGCCTGTTGAGGAATTCGTCGCGCGCGAGGCGGCACGCGCGCCGGGTCGGCAGATAGAGCGTGGCGCGGGCGAGTTCGAGCGGGTCGCGCGTCGCCGGAAAGCCGGGCACCAGTTTGCCGGCGCGCAGCTTATCGATCAGCACCGGTAGAAACGGCGCCGAGGCGGGGATGTTGAAGACGCGGGCATTCATTGGTTCAGCATACACGTTGTCGTCTCCGCGAAAGCGGAGATCCATACACCGTGTTCTCTCGATAGGCTGCGAAATATGGGTCCTGGCTCGCGCGCCTGACGGCAGTTTGGCCGAGACGACAGAAAAATCATCCGGTGCTGCCGCGGATCGCCTTTTCTGCCTGGGCGATGGCGTCGGGCGTGCCGACATGCATCCACAGGCCCTCTAGCCGCAGGCCATGCAGGCGGCCTTTTTCCGCCGCGCGGTCGAATTGAATGGTGAGCGGGAATTCGCCCGCGGGCGCATCCTCGAACAGCGCAGGCGACAGGATCGCCGCACCGGCAAAGACGAAGGGCGCGACTTCGTGCTCGGCCCGGTGTCGCAGGTGGCCGTCGGGGGCAAATGCGAAATCGCCGCGCCCAGTATAGCCGATGCTGCCGGCGGTGGGCGCCAGCAACAAAGCTGCGTCCATCGTCGCCGGATCGAAAGTTTCGGCGAGGCGCGCCAGATTGGGCTGCATGCCGTCGATCCAGATGGTGTCGGAGTTGATGTGGAAGAATGGCGCGTCGCCCAACGCGGGCAGCGCTTTCACCACGCCGCCGCCGGTGCCGAGCAGCAGCCCGCGTTCATCCGAGATTGTAATTTTCGGCTTCTTGCGCGACGCCACATGGCTCTCGATCTGCTCGGCTAAGTAATGGACGTTGACCACCGCACGCTCGACGCCTGCCTCCGCCAGCCGGTCGAGCACGTGGTCGATCAGCGCCCGGCCTGCGACCTGAACAAGCGGCTTCGGCATCGTGTCGGTGAGCGGGCGCATGCGCGTGCCCAGGCCTGCTGCCAGCACCATTGCCGTCTTGGGTATTACCGCGGCCATTCTATAAAGCCTTCAAGGCCGGCACGTTGACGCGATACCACGCGGCGAGCGGCGCCAGCGCTGGATGCGCCAACGACCGCTGCAAATAGCCCCATACCCGCGGCATGTGACGCAAATATTGCGGCTTGCCGTCACGGCGGTCGAGACGGGCGAAGATGCCGAGAATCTTGGAGGCGCGCTGCGCGGCAAGCGTGGCATATATTTTGGCGAAACCGGGCGCGTCGAAGTTCGTGTCGCCGGCACGGCGTGCGCGGGTGTAGCGCGACAGCAGCGCGATCTCCATCATCTCCGGCACATCGACACGCGCGTCCTGGAGCAGCGAGGCGAGATCGTAGGCGGGAGGGCCCATGACCGCATCCTGGAAATCGAGCAGGCCGATGCGCGCCGCGCCCTGGCGCTCCGGCAGCCATAGCAGATTGGGCGAATGAAAATCGCGCAGTACCCAGGTCGCCGGCATGTCGATCGCGGGCAGCAGCACGGCGCGCCAGAGCTCGACGTAAACGTCGCGCCGGGAGCCAGATACCTTGGCATCGAGCAGCGGCAAATACCAGTCGACGAGAAGTTCCACCTCAATCAGGAACGCGTCCAGGTCGTAACGCGGCAGTCGATAATCGACGCCCGGCTCGACTCGCAGCACGTCCGGCAGCGGCGTGCGATGCATCATCGCCAGCAGATCGGTTGCCGCCTCGTAGCGTGTCTCGATCGGCACCGGCGGTTCTCCGGTGACCATCAATTCGTTGCCGAGATCTTCCAGCACCAGAAATCCAGCCGCACGATCGGCGGCGAATATCATCGGCGCCGACAGGCCGCCCGCGCGCAGCGACTGCGCCATGGCGATGAACGGCGTCACGTCGTCGGCGAGATGCGCGATCGCGCTATAGGGCTTGCCGTCGCGCACCGGCGGTCCGTCCGGCCGTTGCGGCGAATTCATCAAAATGTAGCGTTTTCCTCCCAGCGTGAGCCGCTCATAGACGCGCGTCGAGGCGTCGCCCTGGACGTGCTGGCGGTCCGCTTCGGCGAAACCGGCGCGCGCGAGGAAAGCGCGGATGGCGGCGATGCGCTCGGCGCGTGCTGCGAAAGTGCCATAGCCGGTGACGCGCGCATTGCGGAAGGTCGGACCCTGCTGCGGTGACAATGTCAGCGCAATATCGAGCCGATCGGCGGGCAGAAATCCGGCGGCGCGGTCCGGCCATTCCAGCAGCGTGACGGCGTGCTCGGGCGTATCGTCGAAGCCAAGCTCGGCAAGCTCGGCCGGTCCCGACAGCCGGTACAGATCGGCATGCACCACCAAAAAACGCGGCAGTTCGTAAGCCTGCATCAGCGTGAATGTCGGGCTCGGCACCTCGATGGTCTCATCGCCGGCGAGATGGCGGATCAAGGCCCTGGCAAATGTGGTCTTGCCGGCCCCCAGGTCGCCGGACAGCGTGACCAGGTCGCCGGGCGCGAGCGCTGCGGCGATGTCCATCGTCAGCCGGCGCGTGGCCTCCTCGTCGGCGAGCGCCACCGTGAAGCTGGAACCGCCGGAAGCAGTGGGCAGCATCGAATCATCCGTCCTGTGCCGGGACCTTATAAACGGCCAAGACAGGAAGGGGCCATATTCGGTCTGCCCACCGCAAGCTATTCATTTGCTGCGTAAATTTGGGTCTGGACATTCCCCTCAAGTCACCGACAATGGGTAGTGAGCGTGGGGCTCGTTGTGTATGAGTGATGACATTATCCTCGAAACCGAGGATCTCACCAAGGAATTCGCCGGATTTGTCGCCGTCAACGGCGTCAATCTGCGCGTCGCGCGCGGCACGATTCATGCGCTGATCGGGCCCAACGGCGCCGGCAAGACCACCTGCTTCAATCTGCTGACGAAGTTCCTGAGCCCGACTCGGGGCCGCATCCAATTCAAGGGCAACGATATCACCGCGCTGCCGCCGGCCGAGATCGCGCGGCTCGGCATCGGACGCTCGTTTCAGATCTCGGCGGTATTTCCTCATCTGACCGTGCTGGAGAACGTGCGCATCGCCTTGCAGCGCAAGCGCGGCGGCTCGTTCGATTTCTGGCGATCGGCCGCCGCCCTCGACACGTTTCGCGCGCGGGCGATGGAGCTGATCACCGATGTCGGGCTCGCCGCCTTCACCGATACCGCGGCTGTGGAGCTTCCCTATGGCCGCAAGCGTGCCTTGGAGATCGCCACCACCCTGGCGCTCGATCCGGAAATGCTGCTGCTCGACGAACCGACCGCCGGCATGGCGCACGAAGACATCGACCGCATCAGCGCTTTGATCAAACGCGTCGCCGCCGACCGCACGGTGCTGATGGTCGAGCACAATCTCTCGGTGGTGGCGGACTTGTGCGATCGCATCACGGTGCTCACCCGCGGCCGCGTTCTGGCTGAAGGCGATTACGACACGGTGTCGGAAAACCCGGAAGTGCGCGAAGCCTATCTGGGTGTCGGCCATGCTTGATGCACGCGCGGCACTTTTGTCGCTGACCGACGTGCAGGCCTGGTACGGCGAGTCGCACATTTTGCATGGTGTGACCTTCGACGTGCGGGAAGGCGAAGTGGTCACGCTGCTCGGTCGCAACGGCGCCGGCAAGACCACGACGCTGCGATCGATCATGGGACTGGTCGCCAAGCGTAGCGGCTCGATCCGTTTCGAGGGCCGCGAACTGATCGCGCTCGCGCCGGAAAAAATCGCGCGCGCCGGCGTCGCCTTCTGTCCCGAGGAACGCGGCATTTTTGCGAGTCTTGGAGTGGAAGAAAACCTGCTGCTGCCGCCGAAGGTGCGGGCGGGCGGGCTTTCGCTCGATCGCATCTTCGAATTGTTTCCCAATCTCAAGGAACGGCTCGGCTCCAGTCAGGGCACGAAATTGTCCGGCGGTGAGCAGCAGATGCTGGCGATCGCCCGCATCCTGCGCACCGGCGCGCGCATGCTTTTGCTCGACGAGCCCACCGAAGGGCTGGCGCCGGTGATCATCCAGCAGATCGGCCGCACCATTCGCACGCTGAAAGAGCAGGGGTTCACGATTCTGCTGGTGGAACAAAATTTCCGCTTCGCCGCGACCGTTGCGGATCGCTATTACGTCATGGAACATGGGCGTATCATCGACCAGTTCGCCAATGCCGAGCTGGATGCCAACGTCGAGAAACTGCACGACTATCTGGGCGTATAAATCTGAAGAACCAAACCAAGGAGGAATGAACGATGAGAAAGACTTTCGTGCTTGCGGCGCTCGCCGCGGCATTGACTTGCGGCGCGGCTAGCGCGCAGCAAATCAACGTGAAGATCGGTGTCCTGACCGACATGTCGAGTCTTTACAAGGACGCTACCGGCCCCGGTTCGGTTATGGCGGCCAAGATGGCGGCCGAAGATTTCATGAAGACGCATCCGAACTTCAAAGTCGAGGTTGTCAGCGGCGACCACCAAAACAAGCCTGACGTCGGCGTGCAGATCGCCAACCAATGGATAGACGTCGAGCACGTCGACATGATCGCCGACGTGCCGAATTCGGGCGTAGCGCTGGCGATCACGCAGGTCGCCGCGCAAAAGAACAAAGTATTCATGGCATCCGGCCCCGCTGCTTCCGATCTGACCGGGCCGAAGTGCAACGGCAACATGGTGCACTGGACCTATGACACCTGGATGCTGGCCAACGCCACCGGCAAGGCCGTAGTCAAGAACGGCGGCGACACTTGGTTCTTCCTGACCTCCGACTACGCCTTTGGCCATGCGCTCGAGCGCGATACCGCGGCGGTGGTCGAAGCCAATGGCGGCAAGGTGCTCGGCAAGGTGCGTCACCCGATCAACACCAGCGACTTCTCGTCGTTCCTGCTTCAGGCGCAGGCGTCGAAGGCCAAGATCATCGGCCTCGCCAATGCCGGCGGTGACACCATCAATGCGATCAAACAAGGCGCCGAATTTGGTATCGGCTCCGGCAGCCAGAAATTCGCCGGTCTGCTGGTGTTCGCCAGCGACGTCAACGCGCTGGGCTTAAAGACCGCACAGGGTCTGTCGCTGACCGAGACCTTCTATTGGGACATGAATGATGCCACTCGCGCCTGGACCAAACGCTGGCAGGCTGCTCTCAAAACTCCCGACAAGTGGCCGGTCATGAACCAGGCAGGCGTCTATGCGGGTACGCTGCACTACCTGAAGGCGGTTGCCGCACTCAAGAGCGCCGCCGACGGCAAGGCGGTGGTGGCGGAAATGAAGAAGGAGCCGACCGACGATCCGCTGTTCGGCAAGGGCACCGTCCGCGTCGACGGCCGCGTGCTCCATCCGGCCTATTTGTTCGAAGTGAAAAAGCCCGAAGAGTCTAAGTATCCGGGCGATTTCTACAAGCTTAAGGCCACCATCCCGGCGGATCAGGCGTTCCGTCCGCTTAAGGACGGCAACTGCCCGCTGGTCAGCGGCTGACGCACTTAGTCCCTCCCCCTAACGGGGGAGGGACAAGCGGCAACAATCGTGGTCGACATATTCGGCATTCCTTCGGCGGCGCTGTTTGGCCAGCTCCTGATCGGGCTGATCAACGGCTCGTTCTATGCGCTGCTTAGCCTCGGGCTAGCGGTGATCTTCGGCATGCTCAACATCATCAATTTCACGCACGGCGCCCAATACATGCTGGGCGCCCTTTCTGCCTTTCTGCTGCTGAAATATTCCGGGCTCGGCTACTGGTCGGCATTGATCGTCGCGCCGGTCTTGGTCGGCATCGTCGGCGTAATCATCGAGCGGATGTTTCTGCAATGGCTCTACAAGCTCGATCATCTCTATGGTCTGCTGCTGACGTTCGGGCTGGCTTTGATCATCGAGGGGGTCAGCCGTAACTATCTCGGCTCTGCCGGGCTGCCCTATGCTTTACCCGACTCGCTGCGCGGCGGGCAAAATCTAGGCTTCATGTTCCTGCCCAATTACCGGGTCTGGGTGATCGTCGCCTCGCTCACCGTCTGCCTCGGCACTTGGTTCGTGATCGAGCGCACGCGGCTGGGCGCGAATTTGCGGGCGGCGACCGAAAATCCGATGCTGGTCCGCGCCTTCGGCATCAATGTGCCGCGTATGATCACGCTCACGTACGGCTTCGGCGTCGCACTCGCCGCCTTTGCCGGCGTGATGGCGGCGCCGATCTACAACGTCTCGCCGAACATGGGTTCGGAGCTGATCATCGTGGTGTTCGCCGTGGTGGTGATCGGCGGCATGGGTTCGATCCTCGGCGCCATCGTCACCGGCTTCGGGTTGGGCATCGTCGAAGGCCTGACCAAGGTGTTTTTCCCCGAGGCGTCCAACACCGTGATCTTCGTCATCATGGCGATCGTGCTGCTGATCAGTCCCGCTGGCCTGTTCGGACGGAGAGCGTGATGGAGCGCGTCGTCGAGCCGTCCGCCAAGGTTATGCCGCTGCGCCGGCATAGCGAATGGATCACATTCGGCGTGATGGTTGTTGTGCTGCTGATCGCGCCGTTTTTCATATACCCGCTATTCCTAATGCAGGCTTTATGCTTTGCGCTGTTCGCCTGCGCATTCAATTTGCTGATCGGTTATGTCGGGCTGCTGTCGTTCGGCCACGCGCTTTACTTCGGTTGGGCAAGCTATATCGCGGCGCAGGCCGCGAAAGTGTGGGGCTTGCCGCCCGAACTGGCGATTCTCACCGGTACGGCCGCCGCCGCGACGCTCGGTGTCGTCGCCGGGTCGCTTGCGATTCGCCGCCAGGGCATTTATTTCGCGATGATTACGCTGGCGCTGGCGCAGATGATGTACTTCGTCGCGCTGCGCGCGAAGTTCACCGGCGGGGAGGACGGCATCCAGGGCGTGCCGCGCGGCCACTTGCTCGGGCTCGTCGATCTGCGCAGCGACATGGCGATGTACCTCCTAGTACTGGCGATTTTTCTCGCCGGTATTCTATTCATCCACCGCATCATCCATTCGCCGTTCGGCGAGGTGCTCAAGGCGATCCGTGAAAACGAACCGCGCGCGATCTCGCTCGGTTACAAGACCGAACGCTACAAGCTGGCTGCATTCGTGCTGTCAGCGACGCTGGCCGGCGCCGCCGGTTCGACCAAGGCGCTGGTAGTGCAGATCGCCTCGCTCACCGACGTGAACTGGCCGATGTCGGGCGAGGTGGTGCTGATGACCCTGGTCGGGGGGCTCGGCACGATTTTCGGACCGGTGGTCGGCTCGTTCGTGATCCTGGTGATGCAGTACAAGCTCGCTTTTCTCGGCGAATGGGTACTGGTCATTCAGGGCGTGATCTTCGTCGCCTGCGTGCTGCTGTTCCGCCGCGGCATCATCGGCGAAATTGCCAATTGGCTGCGCATCCGGCTTTAGGCCACGGCGGTAGCCCAGCACCTTGGGAACCATCTCCCGAGTGAACCATTCTTTCACCGGAAGCGGACGCTCAGAACCGCACCGAAGGGCGGCGACGCAACGGGGAGGCTCCAATGACGGCAGCCACATATGGCGCTATGTCGGATTCCGACCACAGCGCGCAACTGCGCAAGGCGGTTATCGCGGCAACGGTGGGCACCACCATCGAATGGTATGACTTTTTCATCTACGGCACCGCCGCCGGGTTGGTATTAGGAAAGCTGTACTTCCCAAACTCGGATCCGCTGACGGCGACACTCGCGGCCTTCGGCACTTACTTTATCGGCTTCATTGGACGGCCGATCGGCGCCGCGATCTTTGGCCATTACGGCGATCGGATCGGCCGCAAAGCCACACTTATCGCCACGCTGATGTGCATGGGCATCGCGACCTTCCTCATCGCCTTCGTGCCCCCGTATGAGTCGATCGGCATCTGGGGCGCCGTCATTCTGACGGTGCTGCGAATGCTGCAAGGCATCGGCGTCGGCGGCGAATGGGGCGGTTCGGTGCTGCTGGCCATGGAGTGGTCGCGTACCCGGGGGCAACGCGGCCTGGTCGCCTCGTGGCCACAATTCGGCGTGCCGTGTGGCCTATTTCTGGCGAATCTGGCGATCCTGGCGTTCAGCACGTGGTCGGGCGACCAGTTCGCCGTCTGGGGCTGGCGCATTCCGTTCGCGCTGTCGATCATTCTGGTCGCCATCGGACTGTGGATTCGCCTCGGCATCCTAGAGACGCCGGTGTTCCAGCAATTGCTCAATAAAAATAAAATCGAAAAAGCGCCCATCCTTGAGGTGATCAAGAAGCAACCGAAGGAAATCATCCTGTCGGCCTTGCTGCGGATGGCCGAGCAGGCGCCGTTCTATATCTTCACGGCGTTTATTTTCGCATATGCGACCGGCACCCTACGCATGTCGCGCGACCTCATCCTGTCGGCGGTCCTCGTCGCCTCGTGCGTCTCGTTCATCACGATTCCGCTGTCGGGTCACATCTCAGACCGCATCGGACGCCGCAAGATGTATTTGATCGGCGCAGCTACGACGGGCCTGTTCGGGTTCCTGTATTTCGGCATGGTGGACACGGCGATCCCGTCCGCTGTGTTCATCGCCATCGTGCTGTCGCTAATTCCGCACGACATGCAATATGGGCCGCAGGCGGCGTTGATCGCCGAATCCTTTACGCCACGATTGCGCTACAGCGGAGCATCGCTGGGTTATCAGCTCGCGTCGGTGATCGCCGGCGGGCCGGCGCCGTTGATCGCGACAGCGCTGTTTGCCTCCTATCACTCGAGCTATGCGATCTCAATTTACATCGCCGGTTGCGCGGTGGTGAGCCTGATCGCGGCGGCGTTTATGCCGGACTACACCGGAAAGGACATCTCGCTCGAATATGACGACTGATCGTTTGCGTCGGGTTTGTCACGAAAAGGGGCCCCGATATTCCGGGCCCTTTTTTGTCACTTCGGCATGACCCCTGCCGCCCGCAGCAGTTTGCTATAGCGTTCGGCGTCGGCGTGGATGACAGTGTCAAAATCGGCCGGCGTATTGCTGACCACGGCCACAGCGCCGATGGTCTGCCAGCGTGCCTGCACGTCGGGCAGCTTGATGATTTCGCCGATATCGTCGTGGATTGTTTTCAGGATCGGCGCCGGCGTTCCGGC
>Ga0134126_10000923_pt1 | contig 37235 bp, 35 predicted proteins | sample KB31752_FD_96881 | JGI IMG/M metagenome (GOLD analysis project Ga0134126, IMG submission 96881) | Terrestrial soil microbial communities with excess Nitrogen fertilizer from Kellogg Biological Station, Michigan, USA - KB3-175-2 | ecosystem: Environmental > Terrestrial > Soil > Unclassified ...
CCAACCGGGGCGCGGTGCGGTTTGGCTCGCCCTGCTGGCTTCCGCACTGGGCGCGCTCTTTGCGGCGTGGGCCGCGCCGTTTGTGCTCAGCCGCGTCAATCCGCCGGACAACCCCGCACGCCTCGCCCTCAGCGCCGACTGGCACGTGCTGGTGTTCGGCTTTGGACTCATCCTCCTCGTCGTCCTGTTGCTGGGTTTGCTTCCCGCGCTCCGCGCCTCCGCCGTCCGGCCCGTGGCCGCGCTCAAGGGTGGAGAAGACCCGCACTCGCCGCGCCGCCTCATGCGTGGAGGCATCGCTCTTCAGGTTGCCTTCTGTTTCCTCGTCCTCTTTCTGTCTTCGCTCTTCGTTACATCATTTCAGCGGTTGCAGAACCGCCCCCTCGGCTTCTCCACGGACCGTCTGCTCCTGCTCGAAACGGTCGCCGGCAAGGGCCAGCTTCCGGTCGTCTGGAATCAGACCGCCGAGGCGCTGCGTTCGCTCCCCGGTGTTGACTCGGTCGCCATCTCAGGCTGGCCGCTTCTGTCGCGCATTCAAATCAACAGCGACATCTCCATCAACGGCGCAACTCCCGGACCCACTCCCGCCTTCTTCCTGAGCATTTCTCCCGGCTGGCTCTCGACAATGAAAATCCCCCTCGTGTCCGGCCACGACTTCAGCCCTCAGGACGCCTCGCCGGGAGCCGCCATCGTCAACCAAACCTTCGTCAACACCTACTTCCGCGGCCAGGACCCCATCGGACGCACCTTCGATCCCACCATGTTTGACAGCGGCGCGAAGCAACACCTCTACAAGATCATCGGCGTCACCCCGGACGTGCCTTACCACAGCCTCCGCGAGGCGATCCCCGCCGTCTTCTACATCCCCTTCAATGAAATCAATGACCAATCCGCCCCGAAAGCGATCGACTTCGCCACCTTCGTCATTCACACCGGCACACAAAATCCGCTCACCATGGCAGGTTCGCTCCGCCAGTTCATCGCGCAGCGGCATAACGGCCTTCGTGTCTCCAACGTCACCACGCAGCTTGATCTGGTCCGCGACCAGACCATTCGCGAACGCCTGCTGGCCATGCTTGCCGCCTTCTTTGCCGCCGTCGCGCTGCTGCTCGCCGGCATCGGACTCTACGCCGTTCTCAACTACTCCGTTCTCCAGCGCCGCCGCGAAATCGGCATTCGCATGGCGATTGGCTCGCCGCGCGCCGGCATCGTGCGCATCGTGACTCGCGACATCTTCCTGATGATTGCTCTCGGAGGCTGCGCTGGTCTCGCCCTCGGATTCGGCGCGGCCCGCTATGTCGCATCGCTTTTTTACCAGGTAAAAGCGACGGACGCCGAGATGATCGCATTGCCCGCGTGCGCCATTCTGCTCACTGCGCTCGTTGCCACGCTGCCTGCCGTGCTGCGCGCGCTGCGCACTGACCCGACCGAGATTCTGCGCGCGGAATAAGAAGCGGCCTTACTCGTCGCGGCCGGGTCGGCCCATGAGGTCCTGGATGGCTTCTTTCGGGTGCTTGCTCTGGTAAAGAATGGCATGGACCTGCTCGGCGATGGGCATTTCAACCTTGTGGCGACCCGCCAGCTCCAGCGCGGCGGAGGTGGTGCGGACCCCTTCCGCCACTTTGCCCTTGAGTCCGGCGAGAGCTTCAGAGAGTCCGCGGCCTTTGCCCAGCTCGATGCCCACCCAGCGATTGCGGGAGAGTGACCCGGTGCAGGTAAGCACCAGGTCGCCGAGGCCAGCGAGCCCGGCAAGCGTTTCGCGGCGTCCTCCGCAGGCGACGGCCAGCCGAGTGATCTCCGCAATGCCACGGGTAATGAGCGCGGCAGTGCTGTTGTGGCCCAGGTTGAGTCCGGAGACGGCTCCGGCGGCAATGGCGATCACGTTCTTGAGCGCGCCGCCCAACTCGACTCCAGTCACGTCCTCGTTCGTGTAAAGGCGCAGCGTGGAGCTGCCGAATTCGCTCTGTATGCGCGAGGCCAGCTTCGCGTCATTGGAGGCAATGGTGACGGCGGTGGGCGATCCGGCAGCGACCTCCTGCGCGAACGACGGACCACTCAGGACAGCGATGGGAAGTTCGAGGTTGTGCGCAGCGAGCGTAGCGGCAATGAGCTCGCTCATGCGCAGTCCGGACTGATCTTCGATGCCCTTGGTTGCGCTCACCAGGCAGTGCGCGGCGCCGAGGTGGGGCGCGAAGCAGGCGTATGACTCGCGGACATAATGCGAAGGCATCACGCTCACGACGATTTCCGCGTCCTGCAGGGCTTCCGCCGCGCTGCCGGTCGCGATGATGGACGCGGGCAATGGGAATCCAGGCAGAAACGTGGTGTTTTCGCGACGCTCGCGGATCGCCTCGGCGATATCGGGGTTGTGCGCCCAGAGCGTGACGGAGTGGCCTCCGCGCTCGGCGAGGTTAAGGGCCAGCGCGGTTCCCCACGCGCCCGCGCCCATAATGGCGATGGTACTCATGCGTGGGTCGTCCTCGGCTTGCCAAAACGGTACTCGGTGCCGTTGATCAGGCGGCCAATGTTCTTGTGATGCCTGGCGATCACAATGACGGGCGCGATGAAGATGACGGCGGTAAGCCAGGGTCCATAAGGATGGTGAGGAAGCAGCATGGCACAGATGGGAAATACGACAGCCGCCAAGATGGATGCGAGGGAGACATATTTGGACGCCGCGAAAACGAGCACGAAAACGGCGAGTCCGGCGAGCGCGGCATAAGGAGCAAGGGCAAGAAAGACACCGAGCGCCGTGGCGACTCCTTTGCCGCCCTTGAAGCCAAGCCATACTGTGTAGATGTGTCCAAGGATGGCGCAGAGTGCGGCGAGGGCCACGGCATTCTGGTGGGAAACGGGCGCAAGCGCGATGCGGCTGACGAGGAGAACGGCGACGACTCCTTTGCAGGCGTCAAGAAGAAAGGTGAGCGCGCCAAGCTTTTTTGCGCCGGAGCGGATGACGTTGGTCGCTCCGATGTTGCCGCTGCCTTTGGCGCGGATGTCTTCTTTCAGAAACGCGCGGACCAGCAGAAATCCAAACGGAATCGACCCGAGCAGATAGGCGGCCAGGCCGATCAGAACGTAGGTGAGGGCGGACATCGGCCCTAGTTTAACAGTTTGGAGCGCGCGAATTGTTTATTCTGAAGGGGCTTTGAAGAGTATGGCGGGACTGTCGGAGAAAGCGCTGATCGCGGGGATTCGCGCACGGGCGCGGGGGCGTGGCTCGTCGCCCTTGCGGCTGGGCATCGGCGATGATTGCGCGATTGTGCGTCCGGCGGCGGGCGAGGAGATCGTGGTTACAACCGACTTCTCGTTGGAAGGCGTGCATTTTCGGCGCGAGTGGCACTCGCCGGAATCCGTAGGGCACAAATGCCTGGCGCGCGGGTTGAGCGATGTGGCGGCCATGGGAGCAAAGCCTGTGGCGGCTTTTCTGTCCATGGCGCTGCCGCGCGAGCTGGTGGCGGCGCGGCGTGGAAAGGCCTGGGTAGAGCGGTTTCTGGATGGGCTGCTAGCGTTGGCGGATCGATACGGAGTTCCGCTGGCTGGCGGCGACACGGCGCAGTCTTTGGGGCCGGCTTGCTTCGATATTGTGCTGCTGGGTTCAGTGAAGCGCGGACACGCCTGGCTGCGTTCAGGCGCGAAGGCTGAAGACGGAATTTATGTAACGGGTGCGCTGGGTGGCGCGGCGGCGGAGTTGCTGGCACTTGAACGCGGGCCGCAAAAGTTTTCCGGATTGCGAAAGGCCGCCGACATTCATCCGCATTTTTTTCCGGAACCGAGACTGACGGCGGCGGCGAAGCTGGCTCGGACAAAGTTGGTGCGTGCGGCCATTGATATAAGCGATGGGCTTTCAACGGACCTCGCGCATCTTTGCGATGAATCAGGATTGGCGGCGGAGTTGGATGCGGCGGCGATCCCGGTGCATCGGCTGGCTTTGCAGGCAGGGCGCGGGGCAGTCGCCGGCTCGTCGCTGGATTTGGCTTTGCATGGTGGCGATGACTATGAGCTGCTGTTTACCGCGAGAGCGGGGGCCCCGGTTCCGCGCAGAGTGGCGGGGGTTCCGGTGACGCGGATTGGGCGAATGGTGGCGCGGCGAGGAAGGGCGCGGATGACCTTGCGAGATTCACAGGAAAACGTGATAGCGCTGGAGGCCCGCGGGTGGGAGCACTTCACATAGCTTGCTAAATGATTCGCTTTTAGAAGGGGCATGGCTTCACAGCTTGCTGAAAAATTCAGGTTTTGTATCAGGGCATGGCTTTCAGCCATGCCGTAAGTGGCTCACAATAAATGCGGGCTTCAGCCCCTGAGCGATGCTGGCCGATGACATTGGCCCTTTTTTCAGCAAGCTGTTCAGCCCGTCCGTTCAGTCCATGAATTTAGGTGCGGCTTGAGTCTTTACAAACTGCCAAACCCAAACTGTCTCACGGGGGGTGCGCTCAAATCGCTTGTCAAGCCCTTGCCCCAAAAAATCTCGCAAGCTACTCATTCCACAATCCATGTTCTTCGCCCCAAAATGCATTTGAATTATCCCAAAACCGCTACACTGAATCTATGGGGCTCTTTCAGAAAACCGCTGTCTCACCGTCCCTCGCAAATTACCACCAAGATTTCTGAAGTCGTTTATTTTGTATGAAGTACAGAATGAATTGAGGTAAATGATTTATTTTCAATTACTTCGGAAAGCGGCTGTTTCTGAAGCCTTTATTTTCTATGAACTACAAACAAATCCGGAATAAAAAACGAGCTTTTTAAGAGATCCCTCTGACGTCCGACATCCCCAACTCCGATGAACACTGGATGCGCCGCGCCCTTGCGCTCGCGGAGCAGTCAGTCGGGCTCGCCTCGCCCAATCCCAATGTCGGCTGCGTCCTCGTGAAGGACGGCAAGATCATAGGCGAGGCCTTCCACGCCTATGACCGGCTTGACCACGCTGAAGTGGCTGCCCTCAAATCGGCTGGCTCCGCGGCCAGAGGAGCCACCGCCTACGTCACGCTGGAGCCGTGCAGCCACACCGGACGCACCGGCCCCTGCGCTGACGCTCTCATCCAGGCCGGAGTCGCCCGCGTAGTCGCCGCCACCGCCGACCCCAACCCCGCAGTGAATGGATGCGGCATTGAACGCCTCCGCCAGGCCGGCATTGCCGTCGAAACCGGAGTCCTCCGCGACGAAGCCCGCGAGCTGAACGACGCCTTTGCCCATTCCATCCGCACGCATCTTCCCTTCGTCACTCTGAAGGCCGGCCTCTCGCTCGACGGACGCATTGCCCCCGCGCCCTGGTTCCGCAAAACCCGCGCGCCGTTTATGTTGACCGGCGCGGAGTCCCAGGCCGAAGTGCAACGAATGCGCCACGCCTCCGACGCCGTCATCACCGGCATCGGCACGGTCCTCGCCGATGACCCGCTATTAACCGACCGCACAGGCCTAGCGCGCCGCCGCCCCCTGCTCCGCGTAGTGCTCGACTCCTCCCTGCGCCTGCCGCTCGACTCGCGCCTCGTCCAAACCGCCGCCGCCGATGTTCTTGTCTTCTGCGTGAATCCCGATCCCGAACGCCGCCGCGTGCTGGAGGGCCAAGGCATCCGGGTGGAACAACTCGAACCCGAGCCGAACACCAGCCGCGTCCCGCTTCAGCGCATCCTCCAGCGTCTGGGCGAACTCGAAATCACCTCCGCGATGCTTGAGGCGGGCGCGAAACTCAACGCCGCTGCCCTCGCCGGACACGCCGACAAGCTGGCCCTCTTCTACGCCCCACGCTTCCTCGGACCAGCGGCGGTCCCATTCGTGGACTCCGCCGAGCCCGTTCAGTTTGAGCCCATCCGCACCCGCCAAAGAACCTTCGGACGCGACCGCGAACTCGAAGCCTGGCTCCGCGACCCTTGGGCTGGCCTTTGATTTTGTCTTTCCTGAGCCCTGTGCCCTGAGCCCTGTACCCTGTATTTATGTTTACCGGCCTCATCGAAACCACCGGAACCCTTCTCTCCGTCGAAAACCGCGCCGGAGCGAAGCGCATCACCATCGCTGCGCCCGCGCTCGCGCCAAAGCTCAAGACCGGAGACAGCATCGCCGTCAGCGGAGTCTGTCTCACCGCGCTCGACATTGGCCCCGCGACCTTTCACGCCGACCTCGCCGCCGAAACCGTGGCCCGCACCTCGCTCACGCATCTCGCGCCCGGCACGGTCGTCAATCTGGAATTGCCCACCTCCGCCGGAGCCCCGCTCGGAGGCCACATCGTCCAGGGCCACGTGGACGGAACGGGTACGCTGGTCGCGCTCGATCCGGTCAACCCGAAAGCCGAAGAGAACCAAACCGATTGGCGGCTCAAAGTCGAAGTCCCCGCAAACACCCGCCCCTACGTTGTAGAGAAAGGCTCCATCGCCATCGAAGGCATCAGCCTCACAATCGCCGCATGGGATGGCAAGACTGCCGAAGTCGCCATCATCCCACACACTTATGCGGCAACCAACCTGCACACGCTCAAGCCCGGAACCCCAGTCAATATCGAAGCCGACGTACTGATGAAGCTGGCCATGCAACAAAAACGCGAGCCCGGCTTTGAATTAACTCTGGACTATCTCGTCGCCAACGGCTTCTAATCAGAGGAACACCCGAGTGAATATGGTGCGGGTGCGGGTGCCCCAGGTCTCGCTTTTGAGACCCTGGGTTCCAGACGCGTAAGTTCGATGTGGCTGATGCACGAAGAATTCGCCCCTGAGCTCGGCTTCCTTCTCCGACAAAGGAAGTACGCCGAGGCCGTCGCTTTCTGGCGGGCGGCCCGGCCGCTGGCGCAACTCACGGTCCCGTCAGCGGATCGTCTCGGCGAGTTGATGGAAACCGACCCGCCCTGCCTCGCGTTCCTGCGCCCGCATGAGCGCGACGAAATCCAGATCGCCGCGGGCTTTGCTTCGCTCGTCGGAGCCACCGGAGGCTTCAGCCGCTTCGTAAGCCGCAAGCTGGACTGGCCGCACCCGCAATCCAGGCACGCCACAACCTGCTGGCTGCATTTCAGGCAGAGCAACTTGTTACTCGCATGATGGCCGAATATCAAGGTTCGCGAACCCGAGTCAGGGTCCAGAACTCTTGCGAAGGCGCATGCATTACCTGTCTGCTCGCAAGCTCGGTCGATTTCCCGCTGGAACATTGCCCGCCGGTGCCCATCGTGGGCTGCGCGAATTACGAGAAAGGCTGCCGCTGCTCGCTCGCCGTCACAAGCTGCGAGCCAAAGCAGGACGCTCTGTCGCGGCTCTACTAAGTGGATTTGAACTACTTGGTGGTCTCTTCCCCGATCTTTAATACCGCCAGGAACGCTTCCTGCGGAATGTCCACCTTGCCGATACGCTTCATCCGCTTCTTGCCTTCCTTCTGTTTCTCCAGCAGCTTGCGCTTGCGGGAGATGTCGCCACCGTAGCACTTGGCAATCACGTTCTTGCGCAGAGCGGAGACAGTCTCGCGCGCGACAATCTTCGAACCAATGGCCGCCTGAATCGCCACCTCGAACTGCTGCCGGGGAATCAGCTCGCGCATCTTCGACACCAGCGCCTTGCCGCGTTCGTAGGCGAAGTCCCGATGGACGATGATCGACAGCGCATCTACTGGTTCGCCCGAAACCAGAATGTCCAGCTTCACCATCGGCGAGTCCCACGTGCCCGAGAGGTGATAGTCGAGCGAGGCGTATCCGCGCGAAACCGACTTCAACCGGTCGTAGAAGTCCAGCACGATCTCATTCAGCGGAAGCTCGTAGGTAATCATCACGCGCGTCGGCGTCACGTACTCGAAATTCTTCTGCCGCCCGCGCTTCTCCTCCACCAGCTTCAGGATTCCGCCAACGTACTCCTCGTTCGTCAGGATCATCGCCGTAATCACTGGCTCCTCAACGCGCTCAATCTCCGACGGATCAGGCCAGCGCGAGGGATTGTCCACCTCCACGATGCTGCCGCTCGTCAGTGCGATCTTGTAGCGCACGCCAGGAGCGGTCGTAATCAGGTCGAGGTCAAACTCGCGCTCCAGCCGCTCCTGAATAATTTCCATGTGCAGCAGGCCGAGAAATCCGCACCGGAACCCGAAGCCCAGCGCCGCCGAACTTTCCGGCTCAAAGAAGAAGGATGAATCATTCAGTCGCAGCTTTTCCAAGGCGTCGCGCAGCAGCGTGTGCTCATGCGAATCCACGGTATAGAGCCCCGCGAACACCATCGACTTGAGTTCTTCAAACCCAGGCAGCGCCGCCGCCGCAGGCCTCGCGTCCTCCGTCACGGTATCGCCGATTTTGGTATCGCCTACGTTCTTGATCGTGGCGATAAAAAACCCCACTTCACCCGCCGAAAGCTCGTCAATCTCCACCGGCTTGGGCGTCAGCACGCCCAGCGAATCCACGTCGAACGTCTTGCCGTTCGACATTAGCCGGATCCGCATCCCTTTCCGCAACCGCCCATGCACAATGCGCGCCAGCACGATCACGCCGCGGTAGGCATCAAACCATGAATCAAAAATCAGCGCCTGTAGCGGAGCGTCCGCGTCGCCCTTCGGCGGCGGAAGCCGTTTCACAATCGCCTCCAGAATGTCCGGAACGCCCAGACCGGTCTTCGCGCTCACCGGAATCGCATCGGTCGCGTCTATGCCCACCGCCTGCTCGATCATCTCCTGCGTGCGCAGCACATCGGCGCTGGGCAGGTCGATCTTGTTGATCACCGGGATCACCTCAAGCCCGTGGCTGATCGCCAGGTAAGCGTTGGCTAACGTCTGTGCTTCGACGCCCTGCGAGGCGTCCACCACCAGCAGCGTGCCCTCGCACGAGGCGAGTGCCCGCGAGACTTCGTAGGAAAAGTCCACGTGACCCGGCGTGTCGATCAGGTTCATCTGATACGTCTGGCCATCCTTCGCCGGATACATCATCCGCACCGAGTGCGCCTTGATCGTGATGCCGCGTTCTCGCTCCAGGTCCATCACGTCTAGCACCTGCGCCTGCATCTCGCGCGCCGTCAGCGAGCCGGTCAGCTCCAGCAAACGGTCGCTGAGCGTGGATTTACCGTGATCGATATGCGCGATGATCGCGAAGTTGCGAATGTGCTTGTTGTCCATGCGAGAAAAAAGAGGCGCGCCCTCAGGGCTTCAGCGGAAGAAACTGCTCCAAGGCCTCAGTTTATCATCGCGTTCCGGCACGAAATCGCCCGTCGCGCCCCAAGCTCGCAACGCGCACGTCATACAATAGTCCCGTACGGAGCAGGTTGAGAGAACTCGATCGATTCTTCGTCCCATATACACGCATGGTTGTTTTTCGAGCTGCTCTTACTGTCGCCCTTGCCGCGCTGCTTCCTCTCGCCGCGCTCGCCCAGTCCACGCCACAGGCCGCTCCGCCCTCCATCACACCCTCTGCCGCGCAGAATCCGCACGCCCGCCGCATTGCCCAAATCATTCAGGATGTCGAAGCCGCCTACCAGAACGGTATGTCCAATTACCAGGACGGCCACCTCGCCGCCGCCAAATCCAACTTTAACTATGCCGTCGATCAGATGCTCACCTGCGGACTGAGTATCAAGGCCAATCCCGACCTTGCCGCCGAGTTCGACCGCATCGTCGACGCCATCAACACTCTGGAGCTGGACGCTCTGAAGCAAGGCAACGGTCTCGCGCCGCCCGCCGAACCCACTCCGGTGGACGTGGCCAACGCCGTCACCTTTCCCGTCGATCCAGCCATCCGCGCCGAGGCCACTGCGCAGTTGAAGACCACGCGCTCCGATCTGCCGCTGGTCATGAACGATTATGTCGCCAGCTACATCAATTTCTTTTCCAAGAGCAAGGCCGGCCACGGAACCATCGTTGCTTCGCTGGACCGCGCTGGACGCTATAAAGACATGATTGAGCGCGTGCTCAAGCAGGAAGGCGTTCCCCAGGACCTCATCTATCAGGCTGTCGCCGAATCCGGCTTTCGCACTCAGGTTGTCAATCGCCGCTCCGGCGCGGGCGGCATGTGGCAGTTCATGCCCGGCGACGCCTACGCCCCGCCGCGAAGCGCATGGTACGACGATCGCTTTGACCCGCTGGAGGCCACCCGCGCCTACGCAAAATACATGAAGTATCTCTACAGCCAGTTTGGCAACTGGTATTTGGCCATGGCCGCCTACGACTGGGGCGCGGGCAATGTGCAGAAGGCCGTGCAGCGCACCGGCTTCGCTGATTTCTGGGAGCTTTACAAGCGCAACAATCTTCCCGCGGAAACAAAAAACTACGTGCCGATCATCCTCGCCGTCACCATCATGGCGAAGAATCCCAAGCAGTATGGACTCGACGATCTCACGCCCGATCCCCCACTGGTGACGGATACCGTGCAGACCGACTACAGCGTCGGCCTCGCGCTCGCCGGCGATCTGGTGGGCGCGCCTCCGCAGGAGATCGCAGCCCTCAATCCCAGTCTGCTGCGCGGAGCCACGCCTCCCGACGAAACATTCAGCCTCCACCTGCCCGCCGGCACCAAGGCGCTTTTCGAAAAGCGCATCGCCGGCATCCCAGTAGACAAGCGCCGCTACTGGCGGTATCACACGCTCACTCCCGATGAATCGTTGCGCGATGTGGCTCGCGAATATCATGTATCCGTTTCATCCATTGAAGATGTGAATGAGTTAAGCTCCGCGGATATCAGCGACCTCGACGCGGTTATTGTTCCGGTAGCTCCCGCTTCGGCCTCACGCGCCACTACGCTCTATCGCGCCCGCCGCGGCGATAGCCTTATCACTATCGCCGATCGTTTCGGAGTCACGGTCGAACAGTTGCGCCGCTGGAATCACTTGCGCGGCTCCACCGTGAGAACCGGGCAAAGGCTATACGTAGCCGAGCCGGCGCACATTCCCTATTCGCGCCGTCACCGCTCACGTCGCCGGTCCACACATCACGCGACTCACCACACAACAAAAAAATCTTCCTCCGCAAAAAAGAAAAGCGCCTCCCGCCGCGCCACGACGCACAAGCGCAAGTAAGACGCCATTCGCTTTTATCCTTGAATCACGCGGGTTTCAGCGTATTGGCGCGCGGGTTCCAGCGGGATCGGAATCTCCTCTCCGATCAGGACCGAACAGCCGGAGGGCGCAAAAAATGAACTTCCCAACCAGAAAGGCTTGCGTTTTCATGGCAAGTCGTTGCATGGTATTGCTATAATTCGCGGCGCGGGGGTTTATTTCTTTACCGCGACACGGCGCCGGAAATACATGGCGGGGCTTGAGCCCGGAGGGCTATTGCGATGTACAACGATCACCGATATCAGATGCGCGGCGACAGCGATTTTGAACCCGAGACCGAAGCCTTCCCGGAAGAAAGGGAAGACGACTTTGATGAAGAGGAAGAAGAGGAGCAGGTCTCCATTTCGCTTTCCTCCGACGATGACGACCTTGAAGACGAGGAAGAAGGAGAACGAATCGCGGTTGTAGTGGAACCCTCCGCCATTGCACCAGTGCCGGCGACCGTGGGAACTTCGTCAAGACCAAAGCCACCCGCAAGAAAGGCGCCTGCGAAGAAAACCGCCGCGAAGAGGGCCGCAGCCAAAAAGGCTCCAGCGAAGGCGGCAAAGAAGGCTCCTGCGAAGAAGGCGGCCAAGAAGGCTCCTGCCAAAAAGACCGCGGCCAAGAAATCCGCGAAAAAGGTTTCGGCGAAAAAGGCCGGAAAGAAATCTGCCGCTAAGAAGAGCAGTCAACGCGCCAGCGGTAGAAAGGCTGCGAAGAAATCCGCAGCCAAGAAAAAGGGCGCGAGCAGCAAAAAATCCAACAAGAGAGGTACTCCTTTGGCAGTAAAGAAAGCAGCAAAGAAGGCGGCCAAGAAGGCTCCGGCCAAGAAGGCAGCAAAGAAGGCTCCCGCGAAGAAGGCGGCCAAGAAGGCAGCCAAGAAAACCGCAAAGAGGTAACCACCCCGTAATAAAGAGGCAAGCAAAAGAGCCTGGCTCAGTGCCAGGCTTTTTTGCGCCCAAAATACGCCTTCCGTCGCCGCGCGCCCCTCCAAAAATCGTTCTGTTTCCGGGCAAACGGCCCCTCCCTCGCGCCGCGCAAAGCGCCCTGAGTCTGCCGCCTAAATTCCCTGCCTTGTTTCACCTGCCGAAACCCCCGATTGTGGAAAGCGCAATTTTCATCAAAAAACAAAGTTACAAAGGTAAGCGATCCCACTTGCACGCATTTTCACGCAACAACCTTAACAAAATGAATGTTTTGCGATAAACAATACAGCTCCCTCGCAGACCCTTCACCGTTGTAGGGCAAAGCACGCTGCGCAGGCCTGACGGAATCTCCACAATTTTTTCCACAGGGCCGACCCGCCCTCGTGAGTACCTGGATTCGGCTGTAAAAAGAGAAGGGCCCCGGCTTAACCGGAGCCCTTCTCTGGAAAGAAGCAGCTATTTAGTGAGCCGCGCCCGACTTATGCGACGGAACATGAGAAGTTGGCGCAGAAGGTACCGACGGAGCAGGAGCCGCAACACCTGACTTCGTGTTGTAGGCGTCAATTACCGCCTTCGTGATGTCGGTTGTCTGTTTGTGCCAAAGCACCGCGGGGGGCGCCTGCGAACTGGCTGAGGAATCCAGCACTACCCCGAAGCCGTTCTCGCTGGCATAGCTTTGGAGCACGCCGTAGACCTTCTCCGCGAGTTGCTGATATGCCGCCTGCATCTGCTGCTGGTAATCCTGGCTGGCGTCTTCACCGTCGCGCTGCAAGGTCTTTTCCTTTGCATCGATAGCCTGGGTGCGGCTCTGGCGCTCGCTGTCGCTCAGCTTGTCGCCCGCGGTCTGAAGCTGCTTCTTGAGCGCGTTGATGTCGTCGGATTCGGTCTTCAGTTGTGCCCGCTTCGGCTCGAACTTCTGCTGAATGTCGGCAATGCTCTTTTTGCCTTCATTGGTCTGGAAAACGGCAGCCTCGAAATTGATGACCGCGACCTTGGTGGTGCCTGTGGGCGTAATTGCGGGAGCGGCGGCCGGCTGCGCAACGGCGCTCAGGCTGAGGCCTGCGATGAGCAGGCATGAGATGGGCAACGAACGCGAAATAACACGCTTCATGTGGATCAAAAATTCCTCCGGTTTGGATCAAATCTCCCGCGCTTGCGGAAGCGAACCTCGCTTCCTGATCTACCTGCTGCGTTGTTCGTGGAGGCGGATTCCAAGCCAGCAAAAGCCCGGAAAGCAAGACGAGTCACGATCAGAGGACATTCTCAGGAACTGAGCGAATTATAGGGAAGCCGTGAACCAGCGTCAATGGGACCGCGCCCCGCCACAGTCCCCTCCAATCAGAACGTTGTGCTTACGGCCAGGCGGAAGGTTTTGCGCGGCTCCCGCAGCATATAAAGTGAGCCGTAGGCCTGCTGCGCCTGCGCAAAGCTATAGTCACCCGCACCGCCGGCCGGGAACATACTCCGCGTAATCAGGTCCTGCGAGTAGAAGTCTTTTTCCAGCCGCAGCGGGTTGTAGGCGTAATACAGCCGGAAGGGCGCGTTGATAATCGGCATCATCACGTCCAGTTCAGCGCCCGTTGACATACGGGGAACGTAGTTGGTCCCGGTAATCGGATCAATCGTGTGGCTGAACTGAATCGGCACGCCGCCCTGGCAGGCTCCATTGTTGTAGTTGGGGCAGCCGTAGAGAGGCGAGTTCAGGATCGCAATGCCCTCCGGGCTCTGGTGAAGCTGGCCCTTGTCCATCGCCATGTCCATCCCGAAGTCGTCAAAAATGTTCAGAGCCACTGTCCGCGCGTAGATCGGAATCTCATACTGGAAGTTGGTCGTAAAGCTCGCGTCGCCGCCGATGGAAGCGATACCGTAGACCGGAATCGGTACTTGAATCGGACCCAGGCCGGGATTGGTAGGATCGCGCGGCACAGTAGTGCCATCGGGATTGGTCAGCGGGAACATGACCCGAGTCGGCACAAACCCGTAAGGCGTGGCCGACCGGATATCAAAGCCGCGCACGTCTGCCTCGCCGCCCGTGTAGAAACGGCTGAACGGCGGAGCGACGTCTCCGCTGATGCCGCGGATATACTCCGCCTGCACGCGCATTCCGAAGACGTTGCGGCCGTCGTTGTCGAACTTCAACCCCTTGACCGGATGGAAAAACTTATACTCAACCAGCGGCTGGATGTACCGCACGTTCCCCCATAGGCCGGCAACCTGCAAGTCTGCGGAAATGGAGTGCCCGCTGTGCGGCAGGTAGTTCGAGTCGAGCTTGTTCTCCGTGTAGCTCAGCATGATCGAGCTGGTCAGGATGCCTTCCAGCGCGTTCTGCCCCTGAATCCCGCTGCGGAACGAAAGCGTCTGGAAGAAGTTGCTGGAAGCCGCGCTGTAGGTCGTTACCGAGGATTTGTTCCAGCTGTAGGTGATGCCGACGCGCTTGAAGCTGTGCTTGATCGGGTAGCTGGCTGAAACCGTAAAGCCCGACGAAGTCTGGTCATACTTCTGCAACAGCGACTGAGTCGCCGCGGAGAGATTGTCCGGATTGCCGCCAGCCAGTTTGTAGTTCTTCGTCGCGTTGTAATCGTACTTGCTGTTGAATACCTGGAAGCCAAGATTCAGCGGCCTGTTGTGAATGTACGGCTCGTCAAATCCCAACTTCAAGTTTCTCGACACATCGCCAATATTGCCCTGAAGGGTCAGCGTCTCGCCCATGCCCAGGAAGTTGTTGGTCTGGTAATTCAATCCCAGGAACGAGCCGCCCAGTCCGCTGACGCCTCCGTTCAGGCCAATGGAGTTCTTGCCTTTCTCCGTTACCTTCAGCAGCAGGTCCACCGTGCCATTTTCCGCGTTCTGGTGAATTACGGTGTCCTGATCCACCTTCAGCGGATTGAAGTAGTCCAGATGATTCAGCCGCTGGATGCTCAGGTCCCAGAGCTTGCTGTTGTAAATATTGCCTTCCTGTAGCGCCAGTTCGCGGCGGATCACATAATCGCGCGTCACCGTGTTGCCCTGGAACTCGATCCGAGACACATAAAACGGCTTGCCTTCGTCAATGTCCACATTGAAGCTGACCGTCTTCTTCGCTTCATCGAAGCTCGGGGTCGGAATCCCGACAAAGTTGACGTAGCCCAGCGTCCCATAGGCCTTCTGCAGGTTTTGCAGCCCCTTGCCGAACTGCGTCGCGTTGAACCAGTCTCCGTCCTTCTCCGGGAACTGCGCCCGAAGCGCCTTCACGTTCCTCACCGCCTTGTTGCCCGTGAACGTGATCCCAGTTAGGCGGTAGCGTCCCCCCTCTTCAATCGGCATGGTTATGTCGATCCGCTTGCCCTTCTTGGGACGGAAGGTGAACAGCGAAAGCCCGGTCTCATTGCGCAGATGCGTCTGCGGCTCGCCCACGCTGGCCTTCAGATATCCGCGGTCCCGATACGCCTGGCGCACCCGCTCGGAGTCCTCCTCCAGCTTGCTCGCGTCATACACGCGCGGGAATAGACTCTCGAAGAAAATTGAGTGCGGAAGCCCGATCGGGCGCAGATTCTTCATCGACTCCCGCAGCACCCGCGACTTTACATGCTCATTGCCCGTAAAGCGAATCTTGCCCACCATCACCTTCGGGCCTTCCTTCACGTCGAAGGTCAGCGAGACTGACGCCGGAGGAATCTTTTTCACGTCCGGTCTTATGGTCGCGAACTGGTGTCCGTGCTCGCTCAGCATCTCCTTCAGCACATCAATGGCGTGGGCAATGCGCGACGGGTCGTACTTGCTTTCCTGCGATATGCCGACCTTTTCCTTCTTGAAGCGGTCCAGCACGTCGGAAACGGTGACCGAGTTCAGGCCCTTATAGTGAATCTCCCGGATGGTCGGTTTCTCCGTCACGTAGACGTTCAGGATCACGCCCTTTGGCGTGTCTTCTTTATCAATGCGGACACTCTCGAAGTACCCGGTGTTCCACAGCGAGTTGAAGTCGCGCTCGACCGTCAGCGGATCATAGGTCTCGTTGACGCGGCTGAACATGCGCGCCAGAATCGTTTCCTTCGGAATCTCGCGATTGCCGATCACGCGAATTTGCACGATAGTGTTCTGCTGCTGCGCCCACGCCGAAAGCGAAAAGACGCAGCAAAACAGGACGAGGCACTGCAGCATGCGGCGCGCGGAACGGCGCAAACTCTGGCTCATTTGGATTGGAGAGCTTACGCCCTCGCGTTCTACCGGAAAAATATGCACACCCTCACTGCAAAAAATCAGGCCAATCCTGCGCAAGATGCGATTATATGTGACGGAAGGGGCAGAGCCCAACTCCGCGCTTGCCCGCGGCGCTCCTCTCAGCATCAGACGGCAGCCGCAGCCCATGCGTAAGCATGGTCAATTCTCAGGTTCCGCGTCTGTCCTCTGCGCTTCCCCGCTCTGCAAAACGATCGGCACAAGGGCGCCCCGTGTCTCGATTTTGCGGCATGGGCTTGGAGCTTCGTGCCGGCGACGCCATCGCGACCGTGCGCCGTCTCCCGCTTCTTCCACAACCGTTCCATTACACTCTCCACAGCCGCGAAACAGGGCAAGCCTGCCAACTTCGGCATTTCAAACCCACTCCGCCATCAAAGGAAATCCGTTTCCTAGTCTAAATGGAAATTCCAGGATGCGGGATTGGTGCGCCGGATAACCGCTGGAAAAAGGCTCCCTCAAGCCACTTTTGGCTTATGGATGAAGGATTCAAAGGAACGCCCAATGCGGAACTAAATGAGCCGTCGATTGCTCGCAAGTGGAGGCTCATCCGCGCTCGGCCCCCAGCTTGCCGGCACCGCCACATCCAGCAGGCGCAGGTACACGCTCAGTTGCCCCCGATGCTGATACCAGTGGTTGAGCATGATGTCCCGCAGGAATTGTCCCCTGGGGATGGCGAGCAGTTCCGTGCTACCCTGCACCAGCCGCCAGGTCTCGCGCATTGCTGCATCGTCGAACTTCGGGAGCACCTGCCCGGCCGTCTTCACGCTCTCATCGAGCGCGCCGAGCACCTCCCGCAAGCTGGATGGCTGCGGCATTTTGCTGAAGTCAGGCGCCTGCGCGGAATTCTGCTCGACCATCCTGACAATGTTCCCCGGAATTGTGGCAATATGCAGAGCAAGTTGCCCTGCCGTCCTCGACTTTTCATGCGGCTTCCACGTCAGTCGATCCTCGGGCACGCGCTCCAGGTACTTGCGAGCGATTGGAACCTGTTCTTCAAACTCCGCGAATAAGACCTGGGCGAGTGACATAAGCAATTCTCCTTGTGATTTGCTGTTGACACTCTTCCAATGCGCGAACGACCGCCCAAGACTCAAATTCTTTGGACGCAACCAAACTGTCTGGATGAATTGCTCACCCAAACGTGAACGAGAACGCCTGCACTCCTGGATCCTCAAACTCAATCGTGAAAATGTGGTCCTCCACGCGCCCGCTTTGCCGCACCAGTTGGTACAGCCGGTAATCCTTCACCACGCCATTGCCTTCGGCGTCCGTGTCCACTCCGTGGTTCTCCCCCGGAGCCTTCCCGTCAATCGTCACCTTGAATCGCACCGGCTTCCCCTGCTCTGTCGGACCCAGCACCAGGTGCAGGTCCCGCGCGTGGAAGCGAAAGATAATTTTCCCGCCAGCCTCTTTCAGCACCGCCGCCTGCTGATGGTCGACCCATGTTCCCTCAAAGCCCCAATCGTTCAGCCCAGGCCGCTTCGGAGCTTCATACACATGCTCCTTGTTATGTTTCAGTCCGCCCGGCGAGTCGAAGTGCTGGGCCCGCGCAAAGCCAATGTAGGTCTCCGGCGACCGGATCGCCCTCACGTCGGCGGGCGCTTCAATACCCTGCCCCTCAACGCTCACCGCGCCTTCCGGCATTGGCTTCCCCGCCCGCTCCTTCAGAAGCTTCTGGATCCACTGTTCCGACTTCGCGTAATCCCCCTCGCCAAAGTGCGCGTACTGAATCCTCCCGCGGCTGTCGATAAAATAATCCGCCGGCCAGTATTCATTTTGGAAGCCCTTCCAGATCGCATACTCGCTGTCCAGCGCAACCGGAAAAGTCACATGAAACTTCCGCACCGCCCGCTGCACATTCTCCAGCTTCGTTCCAAACCCAAACTCCGGCGTATGGACCCCGATCACCACCAGCCCGTTGTCCTTGTACTTCTCCGACCAGGCTTCGATGTAAGGCAGCGAGCGCAGACAATTAATGCAGGAGTAAGCCCAGAAATCCACCAGAACCACTTTCCCCTTCAGGTCCTTCGCATTCAGGGGCTTCGTGTTGATCCATCCCGTCGCGCCCGACAGGCTGTCGAACGGAGCCTTCTGTCCAACCATGCTCGGCGCTTCCGGCTCCTGCGCCTGCGCCCGAGTCGCCAGCCCGCTCAGCATCCCGCAGCAAACCATCGCGGCCGCAATTGCCCATCGCTTCCCACGCACCAACCAGAGAGCCGACATCGTATCCCTCCGTCTGCAACTATAAACCGCAGGTTAGATGACAGGTGGCCTCACAAGCCGCTTTAGCTTGTGTGGGGAAACTCAAGCCAGCTTCAAATACTCGGCTGGCGTAACGATTCTTGTGCAGCCATGCACTCCGATTGCCAGCAGGTCCTTATCCCCGGTCACGATCAAATCCGCACCAGCGCGCTCGGCGCATTCGAGAAACTTATTGTCGTCAGGATCGCGACACACCGAAATTTTTCCGTGAATCCGAACGCGAATCGCTCGTCCGCCAATGTAGGCGAGCGCCTCATGGACTAAGCCGTTACTCCACTGAAATTTCTCGACCAGAATGCGCGCAATCTCCGCCTCTATTTCATCGCAGGTCACGATCACATCTGTTTTGATGGCCTTCGCAACAGCTTGAATGGGGATGCCACGCTTCTGCGAGAACTGAAGCGCGGAAATATAGACATTCGTATCAATGACGACAATCATCCGGCGGCGCGCACTTTGCGTTCAGCCGCCATCTCAGCCCGTACTTCCTTGATAAGCCGCGGAATATCTTCTTCCGTGTATCCATGCGGGTTCCGTGTCGCCCCATACTCCGCGAATTTCTGAAGCTGACGAAGTATGCGCTCCGACTGGTAGGTTCGAAACGCCTCCCGAAACACTTCACTCATCGTCCGGCTTTCGCTTTTGGCAATAGCCTCGGCCTGCTTCGCCAAATCAGGTGGAAGGCTGATGGTGTAAACCTTGGATTTGCGCTTTGCGGTTGCCATAGAGGCATTATTACATTGTAATGGAATGTATTGCAAGGGGAAACAACCCCGTTATGCCTCTAATACAGCGGGGGAGAATAACCGCCCCGGCACGAACACATTCAGTTAATAAAGATCCAATCAAAAAACCGGACATTGGCAGCGTTTGTTCTGCTCTTATCTTCCTATGGCCAAGCCACAAAATCTCCTGCTCGCGGCATTGGCCCTACTGCTGCTCCCATGCCTCGCTCAGACGCAGGTCCACACAGTGGCAATCACCGTGGACGATCTCCCGTTTGCGTCAGGCCTGCCGCGGCCGCTGAGCCCTGCCGATGCCCAGCAGGCATCTCTCGTGAACAGGAAAATTCTCCAGGCGTTCTCCCACCACCGCATACCGGCCACGGGTTTTGTAATTGAGCAACACGTCGAGCAACTCGGAAAACCCGCGAGTGTAAAGATGCTTGAACAGTGGGTACGTCCAGGTTTCGACCTTGGAAACCACCTCTATTCACATCCTGACGTGAACTCACTTTCCGTGGAGCAGGTCGAACAGGAGATTATGCGTGGTCAGTCGACCATTGCACCGCTGTTGGCGAGCATCTCCCGCAAGCCCGAGTTTCTTCGTTTTCCATACAATCACACAGGAGAAACCCAGGCGAAGCGCGATGCAATCGCGGCGTTCATGTCCGCGCGTGGCTATCGGCTGGCGCCCTGCACCATCGACAACTCCGATTACGAATTCAACGCCGCCTATGTGCTTGCGCTCCAACGCCGGGACAGAGAAACCGCGGCGAAAATCCGCTCCGCCTATCTCGCCTATTCAGCGAGTGAAATCGACTGGTACACCGCGCTGGACAAGAAGGTCTTCGGATACGAGCCTCCGCACATTATGCTCCTGCACGACAGCCCACTGAATGCCGATGCCATCGAAGCGATCATCTCTCTTTTTGAGCGACGCGATTACAAATTCGTCACATTGAGCGCAGCCCTGAAGGACCCCGCATACGCGGTTCCAGAGACTTACATCACGAAATACGGCCCAATGTGGGGTTACCGTTGGGCAAAAGAACTCCACATCCAGGTGAATGGGCGTGACGAGCCGAATCCTCCGGCATGGATCGAGCAATACATGAAAACCAACCGCGCGGACGATGTGAAATCCCAAAATAGGACGGACAAGCGGGAATGATCACTCAAGCACCTTCACTTGAATTACGAAAGCTGTAGACACTCCCACTGGAACTTTCCAACCTGCGCAGCCGTACAATCTTCTGAATAGAGAAACCGCATGGCCCAACCCGCCGTCTCGCAGCCCCGGCCAGCCACATCACAGATCACACTGCCCCGCATTGAATGGCTCGCCCTCATCGTTCTCTGCGCGGCCAAGCTCCTGCTGCACATCTTCACCAGTGTCCAGCGCTACGGCTACTTCCGGGACGAGCTTTACTACCTCGACCTCGGTCGCCATCTCGCCTTTGGATACGTCGATTGCGCCCCGCTCGTCGCCGTTTACGCCCGCATCGCGCTGCTGCTTGGAGGCTCGCTCGCCGCTCTCCGCACTTTGCCCGCGCTTGCCGGAACCGCCCTCGTCGCGCTCTCCATCCTCATCGCTCGCGAGTTGGGAGGGCGTCGCTACGCCCAGTGGCTCACCGGAATCGCTGTCCTGCTTTGCCCCGGCATCCTCGTTATGGACAGCTTCCTCTCCATGAACGCCTTCGAGCCGCTCTTCTGGATGGCCGGAGCCTGGGCCGTCGCCCGCTTCCTCCGCACCGGCAACTCGCACCTCTGGATCGTCTTCGGCGTCTGCATCGGACTCGGCATTGAAAACAAGCACTCCGCCGCCTTCTTCGCCGTCGCCGCCGTCATCGCCCTGCTGCTCACGCGCCACCGCAGCGAATTCCTCAAGCCCTGGATCTGGATCGGCATCGCCGTTGCTTTCGCTCTCTTTGCGCCCAACCTCATCTGGCAAATCCGCCACCACTTCCCCACGCTCGAAGACCTCGAAAACGTCCGCCGCACGCACAAGGACATCATCCTTGGTCCCGGCGCATTCGTCGCGCGCCAAATCCTCGATCTCCACCCCATCCTCTTTCCCGTCTGGCTCACCGGTGTCCTATGGACCCTCTGGTCCCGCCGTTGGCGCCTGCTCGGTCTTACCTTCGTCGTGCTTTTCGTGATGATGGAGCTGATGCACGGCAAGGAATACTACCTCTTTCCCATCTATCCCATGATGTTCGCCGCCGGCTCCGTAGCCATCGCCCAATGGCTCAGCCGCTTCAGAAAACTAACTCTCGCCACGACCCTCCGCACCGCAATTCTTACGGTGGTCGTCCTCGCCATGACTGCCACCGTACCCGTTAGCACCTGGATGCTCTCGCCGGAAAACTACCTCGCCTACGCCCGCGCCATCGGCTCAACTCCCAAGAAAATTGAGACTCGCCAGCAGAGCATTCTCCCGCAGGCCATGGCCGACCAATTTGGCTGGCGCGAAATGGTCGCGCAAACAGCGGCCATCTACAACGCGCTGCCCCCAGAGGAGCGCGCGCAAACCGGGCTCCTCACGGGAAACTATGGCGAAGCCGGAGCTATCGACCTCTTCGGCCCAAAATACGGGCTGCCCCGCGCCATCTCCGGCCACCAGAACTACTGGTACTGGGGCCCCGGCACCACGCACTACACCAACTTCATTCTTTATGAATGGGACCTGTCCGATGTAGAAAAGGCCTGCCAGTCCTGGCAAGCCTTCCCGCATTACTCCAAATACGGGATGGGCGAGGAAAATACTCCCATCTACTTATGCATGGGAGCCCGCTTCGACCTCGGGAAACATTGGGATCGCTGGAAGCACTGGAACTGAGTGCTTGCCGCACGGGCGGGGGCTTCTCGTAGCCACTCCCGTGCGAAGCGGAGAGCCCGCCCTGAGCTTTCCGAAGGGGACCTGCACTTCTTCGCGTGTATTCCGCCACCGGCGAATGAAGCCCAAAAAATCTTTCTTCCGCACCCCTAAATATTTGCATCATTTTCCCCCGCGCTTTGCGTATATGAAGGTGAAGGGATGCCCCGTTGAGCCCGTCCGCCGAGCGATTCGCCAACACACTCCACCGCCACCAAGCGCGCGTCTACTCGATTGCCTTTCGCATCCTCGGCGACAGTGGGGCAGCCGAAGAAGTAGCGCAGGATGTTTTTCTCGAGCTGCATCGCAGCCTGCCGCGCCTCGAAAGCGAGGAGCACGTCACCGCGTGGCTGCGGCGCGTCGCCTGCCATCGCTCCACTGACGCCCTGCGCAGACGCGCCGCGCGCGGCGGCGCAATCCAGGATGAGTGGGACGAAAACCTATCGCTCACGCCCCAAGCGCCCGCGCCGTCTCCGCTCATGAACCGCATCGAATGCCTGCTCTTCACTCTACCGCCCGCGCAGCGCACCATCCTCGTCCTTCGCTACCAGGAAGACATGGAGCCCGAAGACATCGCCATCGAACTCGAAATGCCGCTCGCAACTGTCAGGAGCCACCTGCAACGCGGTCTTCACCTGCTGCGCGGCAAAGCCGAGCGAACTTTGAAGGAGTACATCCGTGGCTGATTTCCGCAACGAACTCGAAGAACTGGAACGCGAGCTGCGCGAAGGCCTCGCCGCAAGACCCGCGCCCGACGGCTTCGCCGAAAGAGTTTTCGCGCGTGTCGCAAGCAAGGAAGCGCGCCGCGAAGCTCGCCCGGCCATGTTCCCGCACTGGCGCGGCGCCCTGGCTGCCGTTCTCATTGCCGCCGTTCTCATCGCCGCAGGACTCTGGCAACGCCAACGCCAGCGGCGCATCGCCGGAGAACATGCCCGCGCGCAGGTCTTCCTTGCTCTGCGCATCACCAATTCCACCCTGGACGCCATTCTCCAGCAGAAAATCCAGCACAACACAAAGGAAGCCCAACCGTGAAACTACAACGAACCGCCCTCGCCGTCATCGCCGTCCTGCTGACCTGCTCCGCCGCGCTCGCGCAGGACAGTTCCCACTTCCCAATCACGCTGCAAAAGCAGTTGACTGCTCGCGCCAGCAACTACACCGAGGTGAATCTGGACCGAAGTATGCTCCAGTTCGCCAGCCACTTTATGGATAAATCTGACAACGCCGCGACCCGCCACCTGATCGAAAAGCTGAACGGCGTCTACGTGCGCACCTACGAATTCAGCAAGCCCGGCCAGTACACCGCCGCCGACCTTGAGTCCATCCGTCGGCAGTTTCAATCCTCCGACTGGAAGCCCATGGTCCGGGACCACTCCAAAAACGGCCTCAGCAACTCTGATATTTACGTCAAGTCGGAAGGCAATGAAATTCTGGGCATGTTCATCCTCGACGCCGAGCCGCAGGAACTCGATTTCGTATACATCTCCGGACCCATCAGCCTCGACGACCTCTCCGCCATGGGCGGAAACTTCGGCATTCCCAAATTGAAGGTCAGAGGCAACAGCGCCGCCGGAGGCAACAAATGAAAATCCCCGCGCTGCTCTCCATCGCGCTACTCGCGCTGGCGCCCTCCATTGGGTGCGCCTCCAGCCATGACTTCAACAACGTCGTCTCCGCCGTCGAACACCGTTACAACGCCCATGCCCAGCGCGTGCCCATGATGGGCTTTGTCAGCCTCTGCGCCTGGGCCGGCTCCCACGGAGGCGTGAAAGGGATGCGCATTGCCGAGTTCGACAACCTTGTTCTAGGCAAAACCGACGACCTCGGCCGACTCGTTCAAGACAGTCTTGATACCAATTGGCAACCGTTCGTCACTGAGCATGACGCCGGCGGCGAGCAGAGCGTCATCTTCGTCCAGCCGCACGGACATGCCATGCGTATGCTCATCGCCGATTATGAACACGGCGAACTCGACCTCGTACGCATGGAAATCAACGGAGAGCGCCTGCAACAATGGATGCACGATCCCGCGCAATCCGCCCGCGACCGCAATCACCAGAATAACAATTCAAATCTCAGATACGAACCAGGTCCTGCTGCACACGCCCAGTAACCGCCGCCTTGCCCGCGGTCGCGATCATGTTCACCTCGCTCCGCACTCCAAACGTGTCGAGATAAATCCCCGGCTCCACTGAGAAGCAGGTGTTCGGCAGAATCAGCCGCTCATCATGCGTCTCCAGGTTATCCAGATGTGCCCCGTTGCCATGCAGAATGTTGCCGATATTGTGCCCGGTGCGGTGCGTAAAGTATTCGCCGTATCCGGCTTTGTCGATCACCACCCGCGCCGCGTCATCCGCCTGCCAGCCGGCAATCGCGGAGTTGCCCGCGAATGCATCGCTCACCGTCTTGATCGCGGCGTCGCGCGCCGCCTTCACCAGCGAAAACACATACTGCTCGTGTTCGGAAGGTTCGCGCCCCACCACGCCCGTCCAGGTAATGTCGTAGTAGCAGGTGCCGGGGCGATTCTTCCGCGCCCAGATATCCACCAGCACAAAATCCCCCTCGCGAATCTGCTTGGCCCGTGTGAACTCCGGCTCATAGTGCGAATCCGCGCTGTTCTCGTTCACGGAAACATTTGTCCCGTGCTCCCACACCAGGTCCGCGCGCCGCATTGCCTCCTGTAGCCACTGCACCATGTCAAACTCGGTCACGCGCCCCGCGCGCGCCCGCCGCCCCATCTCCTGAAAGCCCTCCGCCAGAACCTCATCCAGCGCCGCCTGCGCCTCATAGTGGCTGGCAATCTGCTCCTCAGAGAGCACCGCCTCAAAGCGGCTCACCAGGTCCGCCGAACTCACGACTTCTTTGCCAAACCCGCGCAGCACCTCCACCGTTCCCGCGTCCACCAGCGACACATACATGATGGCGTTGCGCGGCGAATACTGCATCGCAATCTGCTGGTAAGGGGCCACCATCGCCGCCAGCCCCGACTCTAGTTCGCGCCACGACGAATACTCGCCCTTGGTCCCCGGCAGCGCATCCAGACGGCCCGACTCAATGCGATGCACCAGCTTCCGCGGCTGCCCCTCCGCCGGAACCAGGTAGTACCAACGCCGCGTCACCAGCGCATTTTCCGGCAGACCCAGAATCCGGTACCCAATCGGGTCCCGGTAATGATGGTCATAAAAAAGCCAAGCGTCGAAGCCCTGCTCGCGCAGCGCTGTCTGAATCGAATCCAGTTGCATACAAAGCACTCCCTCGGGGAACATCCCAGTCTAACCAAGTGTGGGAGGAAGCGAAAAGCGACCACGCGCTAAAAATAAATCAGGCTGGCCGCACCCAGCCTTTCTCTCAGTAGTCCTGGTAACCGTTGGCCAGAATCCACAAATATCTATCCCGTCCAACGGGAGGGCCACGCGAAGCCGGGGTCCCCATCATGCGTGGTTTTCGCAGGATGGGGTGGGAAGCGGTACGCCCGTGCGGCCAGCACTATTTCCGCCCGTGGCTTGTCTTGTCCACCGCCACATCCAGCATGGTGTAGAGCTTGTTGAAGTCCGTAACTTCCTGGTACCGCGGCGCACCGCCCGTGCCGTCCGTCACAATCCATGCCGTCGGAGTCTGATGCACGCCCAGCCGCTGCCCCAGCGCGTAGTCGGCCTTTACCTGACCCTCCAGCTTGCCCTGTGGATCCATCACAAACGGCAGCGCCACGCCGTGCTGCTGCGCGAATTTCTGGGTGAAATTCCGCAGGTCGTCTTTCGTCTCAATGTCACTCTGGTGCGCGAATACTGCATTCCGATACTGATTGCCCAGGTCGTGGCCCTGGGTGTCAAACCAGCGCGCGTTCACCGCTCCCTGAAAGCTCCAATTGTGCTGCGGCAGAGGAAAATCATGCCGCAGCCACGGCACATGATACTTCGCCGAAGCCTCCATCAGCACCGGATTCTCCCGCCCGCACATCGGGCACTCCAGATCGTCGAACTCAACGATCGCTACACGAGCCCCAGCCGGAGGACGCAACACCTGCTCCTTCAACTGAGCCTGCGACTGGGCCGATGCAAGCCCCAGAGCAACCGTAACAGCGGCAAACAAAACAGCAATTTTGCGAATCATAGCGTGTGCTTTCATCTTATCCCGAATCCCGGCCCTTCCGCAGCCGCCTCCTCGCCGCTTCGATACACTGTCACAATGGACGGACAGCGGGCCCAACCGTCACCCATCCGCCCGGAGGAAACCTAAGAATGCGTTATGTGATCGCCGCTCTCGCCATCCTCGGCATCGTGGTCTCGGTTCTCGCCTTCCAAATCCATTACTCCAACGCCGTGCAGCCCTGCGACATCAACGCGCGCTGGGACTGCGGCATCGTCAACCATAGCCGCTACTCCATGATCGGCCCCGTCCCCGTCGCCGCCATCGGCGTCGTCGGATACGCCCTGCTCGCCTTCCTCGCCTTCTTTCGCCGCCGAGGCCTCACCCTGCTCGCCTCCATCCTCGGGCTCGCCTACGCCCTTTACCTCACCAACATCGAAGCCCACAAGCTCGAAGTCTACTGCCTCTACTGCGTAAGCTCCCAGATCCTGATAGCGCTCATCACCCTGCTCGCCATCCTATGGGCCTTTTTAGGCAGACCCCGACAGCCTAATTCCAAGCCCAATACCGCGACTCAAGCAAAAGCTTGAGTCGCCTGCCGCCCATTAGAACTCCCAAGTCACGTGAATGAATTCTGATTCGACAAAGCCCGTCTTAATCGCTGTTTCGATCACGAAGATCGAACGCGTACCTATTATCGACTCCAACGGGATCCAGCTTCGAAGCGTTTATTTTCGCGCCCAATCTACGGTACAGGAGGCTTGCTTTGATCGCTATTCAGGCCCCTTACATCCCGACCTGATGTCGAACTGCGAAAAGCTCCAGCGACATGGGTTCACCGTCGTCGAGGCCCCCGACAATTGGAAGTACGGCTACTTCCCAATTGCCGGCGGTTGGCAATCAATGGTTTTGCAAAAAGCGATTGAGAGGGTTAAAGCGCTTCCAGACTACAGCATGGAGCAAGGCGAAATGGCAAATTACGATTCTGAATTAGCGGACAGAGTGCTGGAGGCCACTGCGAAGACCTTTCCGAGACAGATCAATATGGCAGAGCTAAAACATGAACTGGAGCCAGAACCAAGCGATGAGGCTCTTCTGATTGCATTAGACGCACTGCACATTGACAAATTTATAGAAGGGCCTCAGGTGCGGTCAGGCTATCGAAATGAGCTGCGCGACATGATGCTCATCCGCATAACTAACGAAGGTCGTAGGCATCTCGCCGCGAAGTCCGAGCAAATAGCGGCCCAAAATAGCGTGTTCCATGGAGATCAAATCATCAATTATGGACAGGTAGCCGCAATCGGCAGGAATGCAAGCGGAGCCATCAACTTTTACCAGCAGCAGTGGCAACAGATTGAGAACTCCGTCGATTTGGAGACTCTGGTTACTCAACTCGAGCAGTTACGTCAGGAGTTGCAGAGAAACGCAACTTCACGCGATGACTTCAAGCAATTAGGTCTAATCGCCGAAGCAGAGGAGTACGCGGAGAAACACGACGGCGGAAAGGTGCTGGAAGCTCTTTCCAAAACTGGCAGGGCTCTTTTCCAACTCGCCGAAAAGATTGGTGCCGAAGTGGCAGCAAAAGTCATTCTGAAATCGTTAAAAATCGAGTGAATGAGAATCAAGCAGCATCGACCCGCTTCACCGCCAGCCGCAGGCCCATTGCCTTGAGGATGGCAACCAAACTGTTGAGTTCAGGATTCCCCTGCTGAGACAAGGTGCGGTAAAGCTGAGTCGGATTCAAGTGGGCTTTTTCCGCAACGCCTTGCACGCCGCCAAACGCCTTGGTCATTTGACGCAGCGCAATCAGAAGCTCTCCCGGTTCGCCGTCTTCAAGAATGCTGTCCAGCAATTCCAGCGCGTAGGCGGGGTCTTGCTGAAATGCCTCTGCCATCGCTTCATCATGACTTCTGTCTCTCATCGCTTCCCCTCCTCTGCCAGTCCTGCCAGTATTCACAAGCGCGGTCAATATCCCCATCCTGTGTTCGCTTGTCGCCGCCGCACAGCAGCAGAATCACTTGAGTTCCGGATATCGCGTAATAAACTCGGTACCCCGGTCCAACATCAATGCGCAGTTCCCATACCCCATCGCGACAAAATTTGTGATCTCCGAAGTTTCCCAACTCAATTCGGTTGACTCTCCGGTCAATGGCAATTCGGGCCATGGTGTCGCGCAGTCTTCGATGCCATTCGGAATAAATATCTTTTCCATTCGGTGTCAAGAAATGTCGAATTTCGTACACAATTTATATTCGTCTATAAACGAATAGCTGTCAACCTCTCTCTCCAAAACAAAAAGCGCCGAGGCCTGGGGGCCTCGGCGCTTTTCAGTTCTTCAAACAATTAAGCCAGGACCGCCTCTTTCGCGTCCACCTTGTCGTGCCAGGAGTGGGCCGCCTTGAGCGCGCGGTTCACATTGTTGATATTCTCCACGCCCGTCGTGTTCAGCCATTCCTCAAACGCCTTCGCGCCCTGTTTGGCGTAGATGGCTATGCCGTCCTTCCAGGTCGCGCGTCCGCACAGCACTCCGTTGAAGCTCGTGCCGCTCTCCGCCGCCAGCTCCAGCGTCTCGATAAACACCGGATTGCTCACGCCCGCCGACAAATAAATAAACGGCTTGTGCGTGGAGGAAGCCGACACCCGGAAGTGCTCCAGCGCCTCGGCCCTGGTGTAGGCCGCCTCGCCCTTGAAGGCCTTCGTGCCTGCCACAAACTCCATCTGGATTGGCACCTCGACCTTCAGTACGTCCACTTCGTAGCGCGCCTTGCCAAACTCCTCCATCGATCCCGTCACCACGTCGGGCTTGCGCTTGGCATACGCCACAGTCTTCTCGCCCTCGCCATGCACGTCATAGCCCACCAATTCCAGGAAGAATGGAATGTCGTTCGCGCGGCACTCGTCGCCTATGCGCTCCACCCACGCCTGCTTGTGGTCATTGATCCCCGACTTCTCATACGGCGTGTAGTACAGCAGAATCTTGATGCAGTCCGCGCCGGCTTCCTTCAGCCGCCGCACCGACCACAGGTCCAGCAGATCGGGCAGACGGCCCGGCAGAGCGGCGTCATAGCCGGTCTTCTCATAGGCCAGCAGCAGTCCCTTGCCGTTGCGCTTCTTCGAGGCGGGCAGGCCAAATTCGGGGTCCAGCAGAATGGCCGAGGCGTGCTTGGTCAGCACCTCCGTCACCAGTTCCTTAAACTCGATCAGCGCCGAGTCAGGAAGCTCCGCCACGCCCTTCTCCTTGGCCAGCGACTTCTTCAGCGACCCGCGCTGATCCATGGCCGCAGCCGCAATCACGCCGCGCTCATCAGACACGGCCTTCATCCCGGCCAGTTTGCCGGGGGTAAGCTTGGTAGACATTGTTTGGTTCTCCTGCTTCTTGCCTGCACAGAGGCGGTTTTGGATGGAAAACTGCGTTCAGTTCCAGTGTAACCGACCCGCCCCTGCCGTTGCCTCATATTTCCAATTCAAGTCGTCGGCTAGGTTTGACTCATACCTTTCAAGCCCTGTTCTCTATTCATCCTAGGGGGAATCCGTGCGTCCCGCCCCTCTGCGCGGCTCACGCGGAATCCGGATGCTGCGTGGCCACCACCGGCCCATTTTTCTCTTGATCCACACCAAAAGCGACCGCACCCACCGATGTTCCGTCGAGAGCAACGCCAGCCCGGCCAGGAGAAAAGGAATCCCCGGAATGATGGGTAAAATTATCCCGGCCACGCCCAGCAACAGGCACGCCCATCCCACCACCAACCGAAAGAAGCGGCTCTTGCCTGCCAGCCTCCGCCAGAAATTTCCCCTGGGCTCAGGATGCATTCCCTCCGGCTCCACCTCAATTCCTCCCATCCCCGTCCTGAATCAGACGTGCTAAAGGAATTTACGTCATCCTCGCAGCCAAGGTTCTTCGACCAGCTTCTCAGGTTGATTCGCGCCACGAAATCCAGGTGGCCCAAGCCAGCCGCTCTCGGCTTGAGCGGCCAGCCTGAACGAGCCGAGTAAACGCCGGCCTTCTTCGATGATTCGGCGATTTACTGCCCTTCGGTTGCCCGTTATGCTTCACCTTCTCCCGATTCAGACACTATCCGGCTCGAAGTGCGCAGATATGGGGGAAATTTGCGCGTGCTAGAATTTCGCTATGTTTGGCTTCCCAGCCATAGCGAGTCCACACTCGCGAAGAGCCATCGTATTTATTTTGTGCTTCCTGGCGCTTTCCTTCGCCATGGAAGCCAAAGTGGGCTGGTACGAGCCGGCGGACGGATTTTCCTTCAACGTACGCACTGCTAAGGCAATGCCCACGGATAGCCGCGAAATCGAGTCTGAGAGTTCCAACGCTCTCTGCCGCGTGGGTCAGAAACCCACTTCTACCTCACTCGCAATTCTCGCGGCCCTGTTCTTAGTGATGGCAGAGGCTCTGCCCAAGGCAAAAATTGCGCAGACGGCTGATCGCTTTCTCCCCACATTATTCTTATCTCCGCAAATCCTTTTCCGACCGCCTCCTGCGCGTTAGCCTCATCATCCAAGCCGTATTTTAGCTCGCTGCCGTAAGCCGCAAGTTCTCCGCAGACGAGTCCTCTCTCTCAGTGTTCAGCAAAGCCAGAGGTGTATGCCATGCGTCTACCTTCTCCAATGAGGTGGTTATCGCTTGCTGTCCTGTTGCTACCGTTCGGAGCAGTCAGTATCGGGTGTCGCAGGACCCAGGTTTCAGCCACGACCATTTCTCCCGCCAAATCTTCTCTTCCTGTCGCGCCTGTAGTGTTTCCCACGCGCGCCGCGCTTTCAAATCAGCTTGAGGTAGCGGGTGAGCTTCTGCCTTACCAGCAAGTGGAATTGCATGCCAAGGTCTCTGGTTACGTCAAACACATTTATGTGGATATAGGCGACCGGGTGCACATGGGCGAGGATCTCGCGGACCTTGAGATTCCCGAATTGATGGCACAGGTTAACGCAGCCAAGGCCAGCGTGCAAGGCGCCCAGGAAGATGTGCTGCGTGCCAAAAGCGCAGTGATCCGCGCTCAAGCCAATCATGCCGCGCTGCATGCGGAATATACACGCTTGAAACAAGCCGCAGCTGAACCTGGATTGATTGCGCAGCAGGAACTCGACGATGCCCAGGCAAAAGATTCATCATCGGACGCAGAAGTGGAGGCGTCCAAGGCGAACCTGTCCGCCATGCAGCAGGCGCTGGATGTAGCCAAGGCCAACAGCACGCGCTATAAGGCGTTGGCCAATTATTCGCATATTACGGCGCCATTCAACGGTGTGGTTACCTGGCGCTATTCTGACACCGGATCGCTGGTGCAGGCCGGCACATCGAGCGCGGGAGCGCCGGTAGTGAAGCTCGAAGAGACGGATATTCTGCGCCTGCGCCTGCCCGTTCCCGAGGCGCTGGCGGGCTATGTACATATCGGAGATCCAGCGCAGATTCGTGTGGAGGCTACCGGCCAGCAGCTTTCCGGCAAAGTGGTGCGTACCACCGGAACGCTCGACCTCGCCACTCGCACGCTACAAGTCGAAATCGACCTGAAGAATGCAGACGGCAAACTGTTGCCGGGCATGTATGCCGGCGTGACGCTGAATATTCGCCGCGCGGGCACAGGACTAACGTTGCCCGTGCAGGCGGTCAATCAGTTATCCTCTCCACCTTTTGCGCTGGCGGTCGACGCGCAGGGACGCATCCAAAAGCGCGTTCTGCATCTGGGTATTCAAACCCCATCAAAGCTGGAAGTCATTTCTGGCGTCACAGACGGCGATCGCGTGGTGGCAGCAAATCTGTCCTCCTTCACTCCTGGTGAATCGGTTCGCGCGCAACTGGTCACGCTGCCGACGTTCACGCCGCCCTCGGGCAAGGGGAGTGAATAACAATGTCAAAATTCGCCCTCCGCTATCCCTTCTTTATCCTCATGGTCTGCCTGGCCATCGCCGTAATCGGTACGGAGACGGTTGGACGCATGCCTGTGGACCTTTTCCCGCAGATCAAGATTCCCGTTGTAGAAGTAGTGACGTTTTACCACGGCATGCCGCCTGAGGAAGTCGAAGCGCACATCACCAATCCATTTGAGCGGTTCTTCACACTTGCCAGCGGCATCGATCACATTGAGTCGCGATCTTTAACAGGCATCAGCCTGATCAAGGTTTATTTCCAGCCGGGCACTGATCCCAACGCAGCCATCGCCACCATTTCGAATCTGGCAATGGCAGACCTTAGGCGACTTCCTCCAGGCACTTTGCCGCCTGTCGTTCTCCGGTTCGACGCGTCCAGCATGCCTGTTTGTTTCGTGACCCTCAAGGGCAAGGGCCTCACCGAAACACAACTCCACGATATTGCCCAATTCGAAGTTCGCGACCAAATTGCCAGTGTGCCGGGCGCTTCCATTCCGCCGCCCTTTGGCGGCAAGTACCGCCAGATTGAGGTCTATGTCGATCCTCTCAAGCTGCAGGCCCACAACCTCAGCCCCATGGATGTCGTGCGGGCCGTAAACAACGGCAACAAGATTCTGCCTTCCGGCGATGTGCGTATTGGCCCGGACGACTACGCGATCTATACCAACGCGCAATTCCCCTCCATGGCCGCGATTAACAATCTCCCGCTGAAGTCGGTCGGCAACGGCCAGCTTTTGATCTCTGATGTCGGCACCGCCAAGGATGCCAGCGCGATTCAGACGAATATCGTTCGCGTTGACGGCCAGCATTCTGTCTATTTGCCCATACTCAAGCAGGGCGGCAACAGCAACACCATTGCGGTAGTCAATGGCGTCAGGAACGGCCTCAAACATCTGCTCGGTGTTCCCAGGTCGCTGGCCACCAAGGTTATCTTTGACCAGTCTGCGTTCATCAAGACAGCAATTGACAATCTGGGCCACGAAGGCGCCATCGGTCTGGTCCTCACCGCGGTAATGATCCTCATCTTCCTCGGCAGCGGGCGTGCCACTGTGGCCGTAATGCTGTCGATTCCGCTCTCTGCGCTGGCTGCCTTTATCGTCCTCAACATGATGGGAGCGGATATTAATGCCATGGTGCTTGGAGGCCTCGCCCTGGCCTTCTCGCGCCTCATCGACAACTCCGTTGTGGTGCTCGAAAACATATATCGCCATCTTGAAATGGGTGAACCGCCAGAGGAGGCAGCCGAAAAGGGCGGCCGTGAGATGGGTCTCCCGGTGCTGGCCGCAACCTTTACTACCGCCATTGTGTTCTTTCCGGTCGTCTTTCTTTACGGCGTAAGCAAATTTTTGTTTACCGCAATGGCGCTTTCCGTCGTGCTGTCGCTCTTCGCGTCCTACGCGGTAGCCATGACGGTGGTTCCGCTCTTCTGTGCGCGGTTCATTCAGAATGCGCATCATGAAGCTGGCCACCACCCGGGTGGAAACCCATGGAAGGTTTTTGTTCGCTGGTTCAATCGCCGCTACGACGTAATGCTGATGCACTACGACAGAGCGGTCCGCAAAAGCCTTCTGAGGCCGGTCGCCACGGTGGTCGGGATCACTGGAGCCTTTCTGCTCAGCCTTGCGCTCTTCCCACTGTTGGGCACATCGTTCTTCCCACGCACCGATGCCGGACAGTTTGTCATTAACGTAAAGGTGCCAACCGGCACGCGTCTGGAAATCACTGACAAATATATCGCGAGGGTCGAGCAGGATATTCGATCGGTGATTCCGCCCAAAGACCTTCAGATGATTGTTTCAAACATCGGCATCACGCCGGGTTTCGAGGCGATGTACACCAGTAACTCGTCCCAAAGCACTGCGTTCGTAGACGTAAGTCTAAAGAAAAACCACAGCAAAAGCAGTTATGCCTACATGAACATGGTGCGGGCCAGGCTTGACCAGGATATGCCGGAAATATCCACTTATTTCCAAAGCGGAAGCCTCGTGGATTCGGTGGTGAATCAGGGCCTTCCGGCACCCATTGATATCCAGATCGAAGGCCACAACATGCAAGAGGCCTACGCCACCGCCAATGCGCTTGCCGCGAAGATTCACAATCTGAAAGGTGTAAGCGATGTACTGATTCCGCAGGACCTCGACTACCCCGGCCTGCAGGTCAACGTGAATCGCGAGATGGCGGGGCGCCTGGGCCTGAATGCCAGCGAGATTGTCGACAACCTGATCACGTCGTTGAAATCTGACGAAGTAATTGCGCCAAGTTACTTCGTTGATCCCAAGTCGGGGAATGACTATTTCCTGACCGTCCAAACCCCGACGGCCGATTTCAAGACGCTCACCGACGTCAAGAACATTCCCATTCGTGCCCCCGATGGCGATCAGGTCACGAACCTTGGTGCGGTTGCCAGCATTCGTCCCATTGATACGCCGACGGAAGTCAGCCATTACCAGATGCAACGCGTCATCGATGTTTATGTCTCACCCTCAGGCGAAAACCTGGGCGGACTGGCCAAACGCGTTCAGGGCGTGATTGCAAAAACTGCCATTCCCTCAGACCTGCACCTGAGGGTGCGCGGCTCTGTAAAGGCCATGCAGAGATCGTTTTCCAGCTTCGCCATAGGATTGCTCCTCTCCGTCGTGCTCGTTTACCTGATCCTCATGGCGCAGTTCGCCTCCTTCAAAGATCCGCTCATCATTCTCCTCGCCATTCCACCTGGCATCATGGGCGTGATCCTCACACTGTTCCTTACACACACCACGATGAATGTGATGTCACTGATGGGCGTGATCATGATGACCGGTATCGTGGTCTCAAACTCGATTCTGATTGTCGACGTCACCCGCGTGCTGCTGAAAGAAGGAATGCCCATTGATGAAGCCGTGAGCATGGCGTGCCGATTGCGCCTGCGTCCGATTCTCATGACCTCGCTGGCCACCATTCTGGGAATGCTGCCCATGGCGTTCACGCTCGAAGTGGGCAGCGAGTTCTATGCGCCCTTGGCGCGCGCTGTCATCGGCGGCTTAGTCGTTTCGGTGATTCTGACCATCTTCATTGTGCCGGCAGCTTATCTGTTGGTACACCGTAAGCACGCGAAGAAAAATGAAGGAGAGTATGCCTATGAGGGGGATTGATAGGCTGGTAGTCTGTGCCGCGATTGGACTCACGGCAATTGCGGCGGTGGGGCAGCAAACGACAGTGCCGGCTCTACAGGCCCCTGCGACGCTGACTCTGGCCCAGGCCGAGCGCATCGCAATCCGAAATAATCCGGACGTCAGCGTGGCACGCCTTGTTGCCCTGGCCCAGGGCCAGGAAGTGCGCGAAGCGCGTTCTGCCTGGATGCCCACCCTGACCGGCAACATGACCGCGGTAGATGCGCATCAGAACACCCGCATCACAGCCGGAGTGCTGAACAATCCGTCTGTCTACCCCCGCGCGGCCGGCGGATTGAGTGTGAGCCAGTTAATCACCGACTTCGGGCGCACTCATAATCTCGTGCTCAGCGCTCGATCCGAGGCGCAAGCGCACCTCGAACGCGAGCGCGCTACCAAACAGGACATCACCCTCGCCGTGGATCAGGCGTTCTATCAAACCCTTACTGCGCAAGCAGTGCTGAAAGTGGCACAGCAAACCGTAGCGGAACGCAAAATCACAGCCGAGCAGGTAGGCGCACTAGCCAAGGCCAAGCTGCGCTCAAATGTAGATTTGAGTTTTGCACAGGTGCAACTCTCACAAGCGCAGTTGATGTTGCTCGACGCGCGGAATCAGGCCCAGACTGCAATGGCAGCACTGAACGCGGTGCTAGGCTTTGAACAGGACGGGCAATATACCCTCGTGGATCAGGCCGCGGCTGATCTTCCGCTCCCGCCACAAGATCCGGAACCGTTGATAACGCAAGCATTCGCGGCACGGCCTGATCTCGCCGCGGCCAACGACGACGTCATCGCCGCGCAGCACTATAGCAAGGCAGAACGCGACTTGAGGATGCCGACAATTTCCGCGCTGGGCGCGCTGGGAGAGACGCCCGTTCGAGCAGATCAGATTCAGTCGCCATGGTACGGAGCGGTAGGCGCGAATATTAGCGTTCCCATATTTAACGGATTTCTGTTTAACGCGCGCGAAAGGGAAGCTACGCTGCGCGCCGAAGCCGCTCAACAGCAGGCCCGCAGTCTGCGCGATACCATCGCACGCAACGTGCGCACCGCGGTTCTGAATACACAAAACGCCTTCGCACGCATCGCCGCCACGCAACAGATGCTGAAGCAGTCGAATATGGCTCTTGATCTCTCTCAGCGTCGTTACCATCTTGGCTTGAGCAGTATCGTGGAACTGACTCAGGCGCAGTTGGCGCAGACCCAGGCTCTAATCGCGGAAAGCAATGCGCGATATGAATACGCAACTGCGCTCGCTGTGCTGCGCTACCAGTTGGGACAGTGATGTGGAGGCTCGCTCGCGTACTTCTGCTTAAGTCAGACGGTGTTTGGATGAGCCGAAATAATAACTTGGAATAGCCGAGCTACGGCTAGAGCTTTGGGGAGAGCCGCGGGTACCGCGCTGGAACTGGACCTTGCTCTCGATCCGCTTACACCGCATAAAGACGATTCACCGCGCAAGATCGTCCTGCGGCTTCCGATCTGGATCAGGCAAAGTCAGGCGCCTCAATCTTCGTCGGCATTGGCGCTCCGTCCAAAGCGGAAATCTTCTGCGGCACACAACAAGAATTGTTCAGCCGGCTGAGGTCTGCCCGCATCCCCTTGTCTTCTCTGAGCACGGCCAGCGTCTCGCGAAGGATTTTGGCAGCACCGGTATTAACGGGCACGACAATCTTGTAGTGCACCCACTTTCCCTCGCGTCGCGCGGCGACAATGCCGGCACGTCTCAGATATGCCAAGTGACGTGAAATCTTGGGTTGGCTCTGCCCGAGAATCTCGACAAAGTAGCAAACGCACACCTCCCTGCCCTCCATCAGGTTCAACAGCCGGAGCCTGGTGCGATCCGAGAGCGCCGCGAATAAAAGCGCCAAATCATAGGTCTTGGGAGAGCGATTCACATCTCTATAATATATGCCTTGACAGATATGTCTAGAGACAATACATTCGTTTTAGCGTATGCGAGGAGGCGTAATCATGGAATCGACGATAAGCGTTCAGGAACAGGTCAAGGAGAAGTACGGAAGTGCGGCGCGCGCAGTGGCGGAATCCGGCAGCGTGCAGGCATGTTGCGATCCTGGCCTTCGGTGCTGCGATCCGATCACCACAAACCTGTATAGCGCCGATCAGACGGGGGCTGTTCCTGAGAAAGC
>Ga0134126_10000924_pt1 | contig 37217 bp, 30 predicted proteins | sample KB31752_FD_96881 | JGI IMG/M metagenome (GOLD analysis project Ga0134126, IMG submission 96881) | Terrestrial soil microbial communities with excess Nitrogen fertilizer from Kellogg Biological Station, Michigan, USA - KB3-175-2 | ecosystem: Environmental > Terrestrial > Soil > Unclassified ...
ATCGCCGCGCAGGCGCTTAACCAGTCCATGGTCCATGCCGTCACCGCCGTCCCGGCTCGGCGGTCACCGCGCCAGAACCGCCGCCGGCGTGCCGGCCGCGGCCTCCGCCCCGGCCGCCGTCGCCGTTCGGCGGCGTGCGCCGCAGGCCGGGGATCAGATCGGCGGAGTGCTCCGGCTCCTCGGCCCCGTGATTGGCGGGCGGCGCCGGGTACGCGTCGTCGCGCGGATAGTCGCGGCGGGCGGGGTAGTCGCCGCGCGACGGATAGTCGGCGGGCTCGGGAAAGCCGCTGCGCTCCGGGTGGTCGGCGCGCTCCGGGTAGTCTGCGCGCTCCGGGTAGTCGGCGCGCGGCGGGTAGGGCTGGTCGCGCTGGGCCTGGTCGCGATGGGCCGGCGGCAGCTCGCGGCGGGCGGGCGGCGGCGTGTCTTGCGGCGGCTGAGCCCCGAACGGCTGGGCCTCGAACGGCTGGGCCCCGAAACGCCCGGAACCGGCCGGCTGATCCTCGAACCGCCGGGGCACGGCCTGCTGCGGTCCGGTCCGGGGCAGCGGGCCGGTGTCCGGTCCGGGTAGCTGGGGCACCGCCCGCAGGGGCACCGGCCGGGCCGGAGTCTGCCCGCCGCCGTGGTGCGCCCCGGACGGCTGGGGCCCGGTGTGGTGCGTCCCGGACGGCTGGGGTCCGGTCTGGTGGGCCCCGGACGGCTGGGGTCCGGTCTGGTGGGCCCCGATCGGGTGGATCCCGGACGGCTCGGGCACTGGCGGCTGGGGCAGGCGCGGCTGAGGTGCGCGGGACTGAGGCGGCGGCAGGCGGCCCGCGGGCAACGCCGGCGGCTGGGCCGCGGGCGGGCCGGGCGGCGCGACGTCCGGCCGCTGGTAAGGCAGGCTGGCCGGCGCCGGCGCGGGCCGATGCAACGGTGACACCGGCGCCGGAGCCGGCTCGGGGACCTGATGCGCGGACGTGGCCTGGTGCGCGGACGTGGCCTGGTGCGCCGACGTGGCCTGGTGCGCGGACCCGGCCGGCTGGGCAGGTGGCAGCGGGGTCAGCGACCTCTGCTGCGGCCAGCGGTCCGCCGCCGGCGGCCACGCTGGCGCCTCGGACCGCGGCTCGGGACGCGGCTCGCCGCGTAGGTCAGCCGCCGGCGGCGCGGCCAACGGGGCCGACGGGGATGCCGGGGCCGGCGCCGGAGCCGGAGCCGGAGCCGGAGGCGGCACCGGCGGCATGGCCGCGGCCGGGCGCGCGGCGGGACCGGCCGGCAGCTGCCCGGACAGCTCCCCCGCGACCTCCCTGGCCGTCCGGATCAGCAGCGACTTGTCGAGCTTGCCGCCCCATTCGCCGCTCAGCAGCTCGGCGCTGCGCGGCTCGTAGGCGATGCCGCCCAGGATCGGGGCGGGCCAGTCCCCGCCGCTGAGCACCTGCTTGACCTCGCCCAGGGCGGCCGAGAAGCTCTTGTAGTTGGCGATGACCAGCACGCTGACCCGGCCCGCGCCGGTGCGGCGGCGCACGGCCGCGTCCACCACGGCGACCCGATCCCTGATCCGCACCAGGTCGCCCAGACTGGCCCGCGTGATCATGACGACGGCGTCGGCCCTGGCCAGCAGGTCGTAGTAGCGGCCCTCGGACCCGACCCGGCCGCAGTCGGCGATCACGTCGGCGTCCGGCAGGCCGGACAGGGCCGCGCCGACCTGCCCCCACATCGGATCCAGGCCGGCGCCCTGCTCGGCGTTGGTCACGCCGACCAGCACGTCCAGGCCGCCGCGCAGCTTCTGCACGTGCTCCCAGACCTGCCGGGGCTCCAGGCCGCGGCGGGCCGCGACGGCCAGGCTGAGCAGCCCGCGCCGCGGGTCGAGCCGGCTGCCGTCGGCCGACGGCAGCCGGTAGACGAGGTCACCGCCGGCCGGGTCGCACTCGGCCAGCAGCACCGGCCGGGGCCACACGGCGGCCAGGGCCACCGCGGTGGTCGTTACCCCCGGCGCTCCCTTGTCGGCAGCGACAGCGATCAGCGCCACGGGTCAGTGCCTATGGCCGGGCGGCGCCGACCGGCTGTGGCCGCCAGGGGACGGGTTCCCGGTCGTGCCGCCGGTGGTTCCCTGACTGGGCTGGGTACCGGTGTTGCCGCCGGAGTTGGCGCTGCCGGCGTCGCGGCCGTTGTCGGGCAGCACCGAGATGCCCACGATGCCGTTGGAAGCGTTGCAGGCCACGGCACCGGCGTCGGCGGGGGTCAGCGCGACCTCGACGTCGGCCATGGCCGAGGTGCCGGAGTTGATCTGCGGCGTCTGGATCGCGATCACGACCGCGTTGGCGTCCAGCGTCTGGCCTGGTTTGCCGGGGCACATCTCGGTGGAGTCGCTGACCGAGTAGATGTCGACGTGCTGGCCGACTTGCAGGCCGCGGGGCAGCTGCCCGTCCTTGAGCGCCAGGCCCTCCAGGTCCCGCCCGGCCGTGGAGGTGGTCGAGCGGGACACCATGGCGTCGGTCAGCAGCGTCCCGGCCGGGATGGCGTTGGCCGCGAAGTAGCTGGCCACCTGGGAGGCCTGGTTCCAGGGTACGTAGGTCAGCCCGGAGTTGGACGCGATCTGGACCTCCTGCATCGCCGTCGCCGGGATGCGCTGGCCCGCGCCAACCGGCTGCGAGATCTCAATCGCGGCGACTCGCTTGCCGCTCTGGATCACCAGGAAGCCGGTACCGAGCGCACAGCCGAGGATGAGCAAGACGGCCAGCGCGGCCAGCGCGGGCTTGCGCTCCCGCGGTGCGCTGGGCAGCCGCCGCCCGCCTGGGGCGGTTGGCTCCTGCCAGGCGGAGTGGTCGCCCCCTGGCACCCCCCGCTGCAACGTGCTCCGGTCACTGGGCATGTAGCGACGATCTCCCCTGCTGGAAGGCTGCCTGGCCGCACGCAGGCGACCTGCGATGATTCGGAAGCCTTTCTCACCATAGGGCCACATGCCTTGGCAGATGGGCCATATGCGCCGGAAAGCGGCGCTGCCTCAAAGGGTGACCGGACCGCTACACCGGGGCCGCCCCGCCGTTCACGAGGGGAAACGTACCGTCAGGCCGGGCCGGCGCCAGCGCGACGCCAGCGGAATGACAGCGGAATGACAGCGCCGCGTCCGGGGCGTGCGCCGGGAACGTGTGCGGCGCCGCCAGCCAGCCAAGGCGAGCAACGGCCGGGATAGATCGGGCGATTGCCGATAACATCGTGCGTTCCGGGCGGTGCTAGCCGGCACAGTGCTAGCTGGCGGCCCGAGCGTGACGGAGAGGCAGATGCGGATCGCGCTGACGGCACTCACCCCACAGGGACCACGAGACCTCGTCGTCAGCGGCGACGACAGTCTGACCGTCGGCCAGGTCGCCGCCGAACTGCGCGGCGCGGGCTCGCCGCGGGAGCAGCGAGACCAGCGGGAACAGCTCGCGGAGGTCATCCCGCTGCCCGGCGCCCGGCCCGGCGGCTGGGCCGGGCGGCTGCAGGCGCAGGCCAGGGGCACGACGCTGTGGGTCAACGCCCGGCCCATGGACCCAGGGCAGCCGGCGGCCGGGGCGCTGCACGACGGCGCGGTCGTCGCGACCGACCAGCAGATCGCCCCGGCGACCATGCTGGACGAGCCGTCCGGCACGGTCGAGATCCGGGCCGTGGGCGGCCCGGCGGCGGGCGTCGTGCGCCGGCTGGGACTGGGCGCCGCCACGCTGGGCAGCTCACGGGACTGCCATGTCCCGGTGGCCGGGCCTGGCCTGCCCCCGTACGCCGCACGGATCACGGTCAGCCGGGGCAGCCCCGAGCCCGGCATCACCCTGGAGCCGCTGCAGGCCGGCTCCCTGCTGAGGCTGGACGGGGAGGAGGTCACCGGGCCGCGGGCCTGGCCGCCGGGTGCGCTGCTGGAGGTCGGGCCGCACGTGCTGAGCCTGGCCCTGCCCGAGCAGCCGGACGCGCACCTGTCCCCGGCCGACGACGGAGGCCTGGCTTATAACCGGCCGCCCCGGCTGTGGCCGGCCGACCGGCGGCGCCGGGTCGAGGTGCCGGCCCAGCCCAAACGCGGTGAGAAGGTCCGCCTGCAGCTGCTCGCCGCGCTCGTCCCGCTGGCCTTCGGCCTGGTCATGATGAAGGTCATGCACTCGGCCACCTACGCCCTGTTCATGCTGATGAGCCCGGTGATGGTGGGCGGCCAGTGGCTGAGCGACCGGCGCCAGGGCAAGTCGTCCTACCAGCGCGCGATGCGCGAGTACCGCACCAAGCTCAGCGAGATGGAGCCCGCCATCGAGGCGGCGCGGGTCACCGACGAGGCCGAGCGCCGCGACGCGGCCCCCGATCCCGCCCAGGTGCTGCTCACCGCGACGGGCCCGCGACGGCGGCTGTGGGAGCGCCGTGCGCTCGACCCGGACGCGATGCACCTGCGGATCGGGCTGTACAGCCACGGTCCGGCCCGGGTTGAGATGGCGGTCGAGAAGGGCGCCGGGAGCGACGCGGAGGTGCCGCCTCCGCCCACCGCCAGGCACGTCCCGGCATCGCTGCCCATGCCGCTGCTCGGCGTGATCGGCGTGGCCGGCCAGCTGGAGTGGTCCCGCGGCCTGGCTCGCTGGCTGGTCGGCCAGGCGGCCGCGCTGCACAGCCCCAGGGACCTGCAGATCGTGGTGCTAAGTGCCGACCCGGACAGCGCCCGCAACTGGAACTGGGTGCGCTGGCTGCCGCACTGCGCACCGCGCAAGGGCGAGGACTGCGTGGCCCTGGTCGGGGCCGATCCGTCGACCGCCGGCCAGCGGGTCGCCGAGCTGGCGGCCGAGGTCAGCCAGCGGCTGGAGAAGGCGGCAGGCATCGGCGGCAGCTCGGTGAGCGAGGAGCAGGTCGCGAGCCCGGACCTGGGGCCGAAGATTCTCGTGGTGCTCGACGGCGCGAGGCTGCTGCGCCGCATCCCCGGCATGCCGCAGGTGCTGGCCGGCCGCCGAGCCGGGGTGTACGCGATCTGCATCGATGAGTCAGAGCGGCTGCTCCCGGAGGAGTGCGCCGCGGTCGTGTCGTGGGATACCGCGCAGCCGGGCTCGCTGATCGTGCGCGGCTCCGGGCTGGACGCGCTCAGCCCGGTACTGGCCGACCAGGTCAGCCCGGCGTGGGCGGACCGGATGGCGCGGGCGATGGCTCCGGTGCGTGACGTCAGCCAGGACGACGCGGACTCGGCGATCCCGTCGTCCGCGCGGCTGCTGGAGCTGATCGGGATGCCCGACCCCGAGCCCGGCGCCATCGTCGCGGGGTGGGACCGGGCCGGCGCCAGCACCACGGTGCCGATCGGAATAGCCGCCGACGGCCACTTCACCATGGACCTGCGCTCGGACGGGCCGCACGGACTGATCGCTGGCACCACCGGCGCCGGGAAGTCCGAGCTGCTGCAGACCTTCATCGCTTCGCTCGCGGTGGCCAACCGCCCGGACTCGATGACGTTCGTGCTGATCGACTACAAGGGCGGCAGCGCGTTCAAGGACTGCGCCCGCCTCCCGCACACGGTCGGCATGGTCAGCGACCTGGACGGCCACCTCACGCAGCGGGCGCTGGCCTCGCTCTCGGCCGAGCTGAAGCGACGCGAGGAGATGCTGCTGCACGCGGGGGCCAAGGACATCGAGGACTACTGGGACACCCGGCGCCGGCAGCGCGAGCTAGAGCCGCTCCCCCGGCTGGTGCTGATCATCGACGAGTTCGCCTCGCTCGTGGCCGAGCTCCCCGACTTCGTCACCGGCCTGGTCGGGATCGCCCAGCGCGGCCGGTCGCTGGGCGTCCACCTGATCCTGGCCACCCAGCGCCCGGCCGGCGTGGTCAGCGCCGACATCCGGGCCAACACCAACCTCAGGATCGCGCTGCGGGTCACCGACGCGGACGAGTCCAATGACGTGATCGACGCACCCGATGCCGCCTTCATCGCGAAGTCAACGCCGGGCCGCTGCTACGTCCGCTCCGGCGCGGCGGCCCCGATCGCCGTCCAGTCGGCCCGGATCGGCGGACGCAGGCCAGGGGTCGGTCCCGTCGAGGCGGCCGCCCGGGTCGTCCCGGTGCCGTGGGGCGCGCTGGGCCGCCCGCTGCCGCCGGCCCCCACCACTGGCCCCAGGGACGACGCGGACCTGGCTACCGACCTGTCGGTGCTGGTCGACTCGATCGCCGACGCATCGGTCAAGCTGGGCCTGGCGGCGCAGCGCAGCCCGTGGCTGCCGCCGCTGGACGAGGTCATCACCGTCGACCAGCTGCCGACCGCGCAGGCTCGGGCCGGACGCGGCGACATCCCGCCGATCCCGTACGGGCTGACCGACGTCCCGGCCCGGCAGGCCCGTGAGCCGCTCACCCTGGACCTGGCCGACGGCGGGCACATCGCGGTGGCGGGCGCGGCGCGGACCGGCCGGTCCACCGTGCTGCGCACGACCGCGGGGTCGGTGGCCGCGCACGCCTCGCCAGCCGACGTGCACCTGTACGCGCTGGACTGCGGAACCGGCGCCCTGCTGCCGCTGGCCGCGCTGCCGCACTGCGGCGCCGTCGTCACCCGCGACCAGACCGACCGGGTCGAGCGGCTGCTGGCCAAGCTCCGGGCCGAGACCATCCGCCGCCAGCAACTGCTGGCCGCCGGAGGGTTCGCCGGGGTGGGCGAGCAGCGCGCGCACGCGTCCGGCGACCAGCGGCTGCCCTGGATGGTGCTGCTGATCGACTGGTGGGAAGGCTTCGTCGCCGCCTACGAGAACTACGACTACGGCCGGCTGGTTGAGGGCCTGCTGCAGGTGCTGCGCGAAGGTCCGGCCGTGGGCCTGCGCGCCGTGGTCACCACCGACCGTGCCGCGCTGCTCGGGCAGACCGGCACCGTCTTCAGCCAGCGGATGCTGCTGCGGCTCACCGACCGGACCGATGCCAGCCTGGCCGGGATCACCGAGCGCAGCCTGCCCAGCCACCAGCCGCCGGGGCGGGTCATCTTCGAGTCCACGGCCGATCCGCTGGAAGCGCAGATCGCGATGCTGGATGCCGACCCATCCGGGCCAGCGCAAGTGGCGGCGCTGCGACGGCTGGCCAGCCAGTCGCAGGACCGTTACGGGCGGCCGCCGCACGCGCAGCGCCCGCTGCGGGTGGACGCGCTGCCGATACGGATGACGTTCACGCAGACCCGTGAGCTCGATCCCGGCTTCGTGCCGCCCTCGCCGCTGTGGGCGATGGCCGGAGCGGGCGGCGACGAGCTGGGACCGCAGGGTATCGACGTGCGTGACGAGGGCCCCGGCGTGGTGGTCGCCGGGCCGCCGCGGTCGGGCCGGTCCAGCACGCTGCTGACCATGGCCAGGTCGCTGATCGCCAGCGGGACGCCGGTCGTGCTGATCACCCCGCGGCGCTCGCCGCTGCGCTCGGAGGAGGGCGCCGACGGTGTCCTCGCCGTGCTCGGCGCCGACGCCACCGCCGACGCCCTCGACGAGGCGATCGCCGGGCATGACCGGTACGTCGCCGTGGCCGACGACGCCGAGCTGCTGATCAACACCCCGATCAGCGACCGGCTGGAGAAGCTCCTGCTGACCGGCCGCGATGCCGACCACGGGCTGATCCTGGCCGGCTCGACGGGCGATCTCACCCGGGCTTACTCCGGGTTCATCCCGGCGGCGCTGAAGTCGCGCTGCGGCGTGTTCGTCGCCGTCGCCTCGCCCAGCGACGGCGACCTGTTCGGAGTACGCCTGCCGCGCAACGCGGGCCCTGGACCGCTGGGGCGCGGGCTCCTGGTCCGGCCGGCCGGGGTCATGCCGGTGCAGCTGGCGCTCTGCGAGGAGGACGCCCGCCCGTAACGCGCGAAACGGGCCGGCCCCCGGATGGGCCGACCCGTTAGAGGCGCTTTAGAAAGCTGAGCTGGGCGGTCAGTGCCCAGCGACGTCCATGACGCCCTGAACGAGCTTGTTCGAGGCGGTCGAGTACTGGGTGTGCAGGTCGTTGTGGTCCGACAGGTGCTTGCCGGTGATGTCCTCGCACTGGGAGTTGATGTGGGTGAAGTGCGAGCCGTGCGCGACTTCGGCGTTGGCCTGGGCCGTCGTCTTGTAGTCGTTCAGCGCCTGGATGACCGCCGCGTGCTTAGCGTCAAGCTTGGCCTTCCAGATCTGGACACCTGCCGGGTCGACACCGATTACTGCCATGAAAATCCCTCCGTGGGTCCGGCGGGCGCCTAGCCCGTCGAGTCATCCGGCCCCCTGGACGCGGTCAGAACCCCAGCCATTGAGGACCATTCCCTTGTGCCCAGTGATGATATAGAGACATCACGCACCGCGTGGCGTGATTCGGGCTAATGCACTAACATCGCCAGCATTGCCGCGTATCGGATCACGAGCAGTGACGGGCCGACGGCGGTTGCTGGACCCCGGGAGCTCGGGTGGGGACCCGAGCCACAGCCGGGCCTCCGAGCCAGACCTTTCGGACGCAGGGGAGCCATGTCATGGGTTGGGGAGATCTCATCGCTCAGGCCGTGTCGGACGCCCAGAACGACATGGCCGGCGTGGAGGCCGCGGCGAACGCGATCCAGAAGGCCATCAGCAACGTCTCGCCCCTGCTGACGTCCGGCACCTGGGATGGTCCCGAGGCCGTCAGCTGGATCGGCGACTGGCAGAGCTTCTACAAGAGCGTGCAGAGCTGCCTGGGCAGCCTGCCGGCCGCCGAGGCGCAGGTCGTATCGCAGGTCCGCACCAGCATGGAGAAGGAAGCCCACCAGCACGCGGGCCAGCCCGCTCCCAGTTGAACCTGACCGTTTCCGCCATTCCGCGTGGGATTCTGAGCATGTGACGCGAGCGAGGAGATGAGGCATGGGCGATGTCGGGGTTGACCCTGACCAGGTCGCGAAGGCCGCTACGGCGCTTGAGCAGCTGAGGGATGCGCTAGCCGCCAACGTGCCCACCATCGTGAACACGATGAGCTCCTATGCGGCCGGCGTGAACACCGCGGTGCTCAAGCAGGCGCAGGCCCGTTCGGTGGGCGACGCGGCCGACATGCGGGCCCGCTCGAACCTCGCCCTGGCCTGGATGAGCAACCCGGAGAATATCGACGGCACGTACGGCGGGCTGGCCTTCGTTCCCTGGTCCGGGCAGGCGCTCGACAACGCCGACGCCAAGTTCGAGGCGCAAGCGCTCGCCTTGGCGGAGTCCTCCAGCGATCCCACCATCGCCGCGCAGCAACTCCAGGGCATCGAGCAGGATCTCAAGGACCACATGAGTGACAGCGCCTGGCTCGGGGCGTTCTACAGCAACGCGGCTCCGTACGTGGCCAAGCTAGCCACTACCCTGCACAACCTGGACGCCAACGGCCAGCAGTACAACAACAGGTTCACCGTGCTGACCCAGTCAGACCAGCAGGTCCTGGCCACCTTCGCCAAGGGCCTGGCCGCCGCCGACAAGTCCGGCACCCTGACCCCGGAGGCGGTGCAGGCCATCGCGAACGCTCCGGATATCTGGTCGGCGGCCATGCTGATCAAGTTCGGGCCGCCCGGATCGGCCTGGGCCACGAGCGAGCAGAAGGGCCCGCAGAACCCGGACGGACTGAGCCTGCTGGCGGTGCTGACCGACAACGTCTACAAGGACGAGCAGACGGGCAAGATCAAGATTCCCCTGGGCGGCGGCTACAACCGCTACACCGCCGACGACCAGCAGCAGCTGCAGGGGACACTGAGCAACTACGATCCGCTCACCGTCATGCTGAAGGCCGACTCGCAGAACAAGAACGCCGCCTGGCAGGTGATGGGCGACGACAACCCGATCTACGGGAACCCCGGCCCGTCGCTGGCCAAGCTGCTGCTGTGGAACACCAAGGACCTGCCGAGCCTGACCGCCCGGTTCGTCCAGGGCGGTCCTAACGACAAGGGCCAGTATCCCGGCTACTTCACGATCTCGCCGGCCGAGAAGAGCGTCGACGAAGCCACCGGCGCCATCGTCTTGAACTTCATGGATCCGTCGATCGCCGGGGCCTTCCTGGACGCCTCCACCAGCGCCCCGCGCTCCATTGACCCGAACGACCTGAACGCGAAGTACGCGGCCCAGGCGGCGATCAACATCATCGACGGTACGCCCCCCGCGAGCGGCGACGGCAGCGTCAAGCTCGACCCCGCGCTCCAGCAGGCCCTGACCGACACCGCGCAGCGTTACCTGGTCGACCTGGCCATGTCGGTGAACAACCAGGGCGACTCGACGGTCCTCAAGCCGGGCACGCAGCTGCCGGCCTGGGCCATCAACGTCAACGGCCAGGGCAGTCCCAACTCGCTGTCCGATTTCCTGAACCAGATCGCTTCCAACAAGGACGACCTGGCCTCGCTCGACGCCGCCGCGAAGGTCACCTTCGGCAACATCTACGCGCAGGACAAGCTGGGCGTCCTGCCACCCGGCATCAGCAAGACGGGGGCCGACATGGGCCTGGCCGGCCTGCTCGGCCGCATCGACACCGCGGCCAACCAGAACGGTATCGACCTGGCCAAGGATCTCGATGAGCAGCACGAGGAATACAACAAGATGCTGGAGTTCGCCGAGTCCACGGTGAAGTTTGTCCCGGTGGTGGGAGAAGCGGCGGATGAGTATCTGGATCCCACCAAGGCCATGCTCGGCTTGCTCGGCGTCTCGACCGAGTTCAGCACCGACAACGCGAGCACCGCACAGACGGTCGCTGCGCAGCAGTTCGCTGAGGAGTCGACCCAGCTGCACGTGCCGATGGTTCAGTCGCTGCTGAACTTCAACGCGCCGGGCATCCTGGCCAGCGCCCAGCAGGCCAACGCCGGCCTGCCACCGGACCAGCAGTGGCTGCAGAACGGCCAGATCGTCCTGACCAAGGCCAACATGGGCCAGTTCAACGGCTGGTACGAGGGCATCGCCGGGGAGCCGCCCTACAAGCTGGAGGACCTCAACACGTTGTACGGCGACGCTTACCGGGCCCAGGGCGGGGCCGCGTCGAACGGGGCGCAGGGGCCGTGGTAAGCCAGCGCGGCGGCCGGCCGGCGGCCATCGGTGCCATGGCCGCGGGCCTGCTGCTGGGCATCGCGGCCTGCTCGTCGGGCTCGACCAGCTCAACCGGCTCGGGCACCGGCCAGAGTACGGCCAGCGCGCGGAACGCCGCCGCGCCGGCGCTGCTCGCGCAGTGCGCGATTAACGCCGACCTCGCCGGCGCGGCCGGCAGCGCGGCCAAGGCCAGCGATCAGCTGCCGACCAGCCAGCAGTGGCTGCACAGCGGCAAGATCCAGCTCACCGCGGCCAGCGCCGGGCAGTTCACCGGATGGTATGAGGGACATCTGGCCGCCGCGACCGTCCATGGCAAGAGCTTCGACCAGTGGGCGCAGGCCGCGGCGTCGAGCGACAAGCTGCCGACCGCGGTGTGCGGCACGAGCACCACCGCGAGCGCCCTGTACGCCCAGGTCTACGCGCATTACCCCAAGATGATGAAGTCCAATCCGTGGAGCTGACCGGGGAAAGGCGCCGGACTCAGGCCGATATCAACTTGTCCAATGGCGCCTTCCGGTTTGACCGTAATTGCTAAGGTATCGCCATCATGGGGAACCTAGGATCCGGACACAGCCATCTGCGGCGGGGGCTCAGGGGTGCCCTGCTCGCGGGATCGGGCGTGCTGGCCGTGGCCTGCAGTGCCGCGCCCACCCAGTCGTTCCATCCGGCCGCCGACTCGACCGCGCCCAGTGCAGTCCCGTCCTCGTCGGCCCCGGCGACAACGCTGACCCTGGTCCGGCCGCCGTTCGGGCACAACGCTCACGTCCTGATGACACCGTGGATGCCGGGCCGCCCGGCCGAGCGGGCGGCCGTGATGACGGCCAAGGACTTTGTCCTCGCGGTCCTGTACGCCGACTACACCGGCGACCGCGACCAGCGCTGGCGCAGTTACGTCACCTCGGCGCGGGTCCGGACCGGCCTGGCCGACACGCTCCACGTGCCCAGCGTCACGACCGAGTCGTTCCGCGGGACGGTCCGCTTCTGGCGGATGCACGCCGTGAGTGAGGGCCACGGCAAACTCTTGGTGACCGAGTGCGTGGACACCGCGAGAGCCCGAAACACCAGCCTGTCTACTGGCAAGATCCTGCCGCCTGGCCAGCAGACAAAGCACGACGACAACTTCTACCTGAACTCCGATGTGCTCGCCAAGGAGAGAAGCGGGCGCTGGGTAGTCGTGTCGATTCCTACCACCGTCTACTATCCACAGGCGCAGGAGTGCAAGCCATGAAACGAAGCGTGATGTTCGCGGGCGCCGCCGCCATCGCCGGCCTACTGGTCCCGCTCGCCGCGGCCACGCCCCCCGCAGTCGCGGGCACTGGCGTGGGCTGCACGGGCTCGGACTGCTCGGTCAGTGTCTGGAAGTTCGTCACCCACACGGGGGCGTGGGGTGCCAGCGGCAACACCGTGGTCCCGATCAACGTCCCCCCGCCACCGTGCGAGTGGAACCCGATCGGCGACGCAACCAGCGGTAGCCAGTACATCATCGGCGAGTTCGGCCAGGTCACCAAGCAGGACTCTCTGTACGACGTCTACCAGTCCGTGCAGCAGGCTCACCAGTTGCTGGCCAAGCCGGAGGCAGGCACCTGGTACGAATTGCCGATCAACCCGGCCGCAGGCCCCGGGGGTGCCGCGGAGTGCCTGAAACTGCCGCTGTTCGATTTCGTGCAGCCGGGGCAAACACCGCCGATGCCCAACGTACCGGCGATTGACCTCGCCGAGTATGCCTACAACCACATGATCATCCCCAGCCCGCAGCTGACGGTCACCCCGGCCAAGGCCTTTGTCAACCTGGCCAGCTATGCGCACCTGACGACGCCGGGCTCTGTCAAGGTCACGGCGCAGCTCGGCGCGGTGAACGTGTGGGTGACAGCCCGGCCGGTCAAGACGATGATCACCGCTAGCTCGGCCGGTACGCCTTATTCCAAGTGTGGGCTGGACGGCTCGAAGTACAGCTCCAGTCCGCCCAACACCGCACCGGGAACTTCGCCGGACTGCGGTGTGCTGTGGCACTCCCCGACCACCGACGGGACCGTCACCGCGACCATCACCTGGCGGGTGACCTGGGGTGGCTCGGGCGGCGGCGGCGTGCTGCCGAGGGTCATCCTGGCTGACACAGTGGGCGGGCTCCGCGTCGCTGAGATCCAGAGCATCAACAACGGCGGCGGCAACTAGCTGGCTGAGCGGCGGCGCCGCGGCCCGGTCTCCGGGTCCGCGGCGCCGTTGCGTTTCCTGGGCCGACCGACGGTACGAGCCCACTGATGCCTCGCATACTGGACAGTCATGGACACCTCGACCTGGCTCACCGCGATCGCGGCCGCGCTCGCGGGCCTGGTCGCCGGGTCCTGGGTCACGGTGATGATCGCCTGGCTGCCCCGCACCGAGCCTGGCCTGCGCTGGCCGCCGATGCGCTGTCCGCGCTGCGGGGTTCGGCTCGGCCTGGCCGACCTGATCCCGTTCACCGGCTGGCGCCGCCTACAGGCCCGCTGCTGCCCCGGCCACGACAAGGCCGCCCCGGACAAGGCCGCCCCGGACAAGGCCGCCCCAGGCGGGGGTGACCAGGACGAGGCGGACCGGGAGGAGATCGGCCAGGACCGGGCTGATCACGGCGGGGTCGACCAGGACGACGCTGGCCGGGAGGAGGCCGATCAGGCCGTGAGCGGCTGGCACCCGGCGGCCGGGCTGGTCACGGCGGCGGTGTTCGTGATCATGGCGGTGCGGTTCGGGGCCAGCCCGGTGCTGCCCGCGTTCTGCTTCCTGGCCGCGACCGGGGTGGCGCTGGCGTTCATCGATGCCGGTCACCGGCGGCTGCCCGACGCGCTGACCCTGCTGGCCTACCCGGTGGCGCTGGTGCTGCTGGGCGTGGCCGCGCCGGCGGTGCCCGACGGCGGGCGGCACTTCCTGGTCGCCCTGATCGGGCTGGCCGCGGCCTGGCTACTGTTCCTGATCCAGGGCCTGATCTACCCGGCCGGCATCGGCTGGGGTGACATCAAGCTGTCCGGAGTCCTCGGCCTGTACCTGGGCTGGCTCGGGGTCGGCGCGCTCGTGGCCGGGCTGTTCCTGGGCTACCTGCTGGCCGCGCTGGCGGGTCTAGGCCTGCTCGCGGCCCGCCGAGCGACCCGCAAGTCACTGCTCCCGTTCGGCCCGTTCCTGCTGGCCGGCACCCTGATCGCGATCGTGCTCAGCTACCCCGGCGGCCCGCTTCACTAACGCCGGGCAGCGTACCCGGCCCCCCGCGCGCTTCATCATCATGATCTTGGTGCGTCGTCGCCGAACGACGTGGTTGTTGCTCTCACGTCGCTGGAGCGACGTGAGAGCAACAACCACGTCGCTGGCTGCTTTCCGGCCAGGCCACAAGCCGGAATTCGACCGACCGCATCATGGGGCGACTGGGGTGGCTGTTGCGACTGAGGCGGCCGAGTGGCATGGTGCAGCCGGTTCGGCAGACGAGCGGCGTATAGACCGCTGGGGGCGGGACGGAGCTTGGGGGATGGGTTAGTCAGGGGAGGCGGACGACGGCGCGGGCGCGGGCCAGGACCTTGGTGCCGGCCGAGCGGGCGGTCAGGGCCAGGGCGACGCGGTTGTCGTCCAGTTTCTCCTCGACCGTGCCGCTGACCTCGATCGAGGCGCCGTTGTCGTCGTCGGGCACCACCACCGGGGCCGAGAACCGGACGCCGAACTCGGCCACCGTCGCCCCTGGTCCGGCCCAGTCGGTCACGAACCGGCCCGCCTGGGCCATGCTGAACATGCCGTGGGCGATGACGTTGGGCAGGCCGACCGCCTTGGCGATCCGCTCGTTCCAGTGGATGACGTTGAAGTCGCCCGAGGCACCGCAGTACTTGACCAGGCTGAGCCGGGTCACCGGGTACGTCACGACGGGCAGCTCGGCGCCGGCCTGGACCTCGTCGTAGCTCACCGTGCTGCCAACACCGCCGCCGCTCACTACGCCGCCCCTTCGCCAGCCGACTCGGCGCCCCGCTCCACCAGCGTGGACACCGCCGTGCACACGTGCTCGCCCGCGGTCGTGCGGATCTCGGTGCTGGTCGTCATCATCGACAGGCTGCCCACCGACCTGATCCCGCTGATCGTCGTCTGCGCGGTGACCACGTCACCGGGCCGCAGCGGGCGGGAGTACTGGAACTGCTGCTCGCCGTGCACGACCATGGCGTAGTTGATGCCCAGGCCGGGATCGCCGACCGCTCCGCCGGTGGAGGCCATGCTGATGATGATGGCGAACGTCGGCGGGGCGATCACGTCCGGATGCCCGGCCGCCCGCGCCGCCTCGGCGTCGCGGAAGACCGGGTTGGGGTCGCCGATCGCGTCGGCGAACTCCCTGATCTTGACGCGGCTGACCTCGTACGGCTCGCTTACCGGGTAGGTGCGGCCGACGTAGTCGGGGTTGATCGGCATGCCCCGCCGCCCGCGCTTAGCGGGTCTCGCGGTGCGGCTGGTGCTTGCGGCAGAACGGGCAGTACTTGCTCAGCTCCAGCCGGTCCGGGTCGTTACGCCGGTTCTTCCGGGTGATGTAGTTACGGTGCTTGCACTCCTGGCAGGCCAGCGTGATCTTAGGCCTGACGTCAGTCGCAGCCACGTGGAGTGCCTCTCTTTCGTGCGGTCAGATCTCGTTCGTCGGGGGGTTTCGCGGCCAGTAGGGGCGCGCCCCGGATGAGGAGCGTCCCGGCAGCCCTCGGTTATTCCCTGGCTGCCTGGTACCTGGCCATGCGTCACAGTTCGTAGCGGAGGCCGGACTTGAACCGGCGACACAGCGATTATGAGCCGCTTGCTCTGCCTGACTGAGCTACTCCGCCGCGCTTGGGGGCTGCCTTAGCTTACCGGGAATTCCGCGTGCCCGCGCGACCGGGGCCGCGCCCCCCATCGTGCGCTCGCCCCGTGCCCCTCCCCGCCCCGACGACCGGGGGAATCTGGTCAGCTCCAGTCGTAGCGCGAGACCTTGCCCCCGGCCACCATGACCGTGCCCGCGGCGGTGGCCCCGTCGCGCCAGATGGTGTACCGCCCGGCGGGCAGGTCGGGGTAGATCGCCGCGTAGCCGGTGCCGGTGTCCACCGGCCGCTCCCGCACCTGGGCGTGGCTGCGCCGGGCCCCCATGGCCCCCGACGGGCTGATCTCGATCTCGTGGCCGTTCAGCTCCTGCGGCGTATGCAGGATGAGCGCCCCCACGCCCGGACGGAGGTCGAGCACCACCGTTCCGGGCCGCGTCGGGCCGTAGAGCCCCTCAGCCATCTGCGATTCTCCTCCCTGGTGCCACGGCTACGCCGAATCCGGGCGCGCCGAGGACAGGACGATGCGGTTAGCCGCCGTCGGAAACGCCGCGGCCAGGCGGGACCGAAATGGCCGCCGGAGCCACACGCGGCGAGCTCGAGACAGCCAGGGCCACGAGCTTGACGTTGCGACGTATTCGATGGTATCGACGTTCCCGCCCACATGCCGGTTATTCGGGCCGACCCGCGGGGTGGATTGGTAAACAGTCATAACTAGCCAGACAATGGCTAGGACGGGTCACCGATTATGGCCATTTGCCGTCATTCGGCCCCCGGCGCCGCGTCCGACGCGGTACCCGGTCCGACGCCTGTCGTCTGGCCTCGCAGCAGGTGGTCGGCCACCGCCACGGCCACGATGACCGCCGCCGCGCAGATGGCCAGGGTGAGCAGGGCCACGTGCGGGGCCAGCAGGCCGAGCAGGGCCAGCACCCCGACGGCCGCGATCCGCGACCAGGGCACGGTCCGCCAGACCACGGCCTTGAACGCCGCATGGCCGGCCAGGTAAAGCGCATAGCCACCCAGGAGCAGCCAGGCCGCCGCGGCCGTGGCCCTGGCCCGAGGGTCGGACAGCACCACCTCGTCGGCGGCGGCCACCACGATGATCCCGGCCACCATGAACGGGTGGATGGTGTGGTAGGCCGACCGGCCCAGCGCGCCCGGATCGGCCGAGCGGGCGATGGCCCTGGCCCCGGCCTCGGCGCTGCGGTCGAAGTACAGCCACCACAGCCCGGCGCTGCCGATGAACGCCACCACGAACGCGGCCACCGTCGGGGCCGCGCTGGCGTGCGGGGCGGCCAGCGGCCCGGCCAGCAGCCGGGCCAGCGTGGCCCCGGTGACCACGATCGACTCGCCCAGCGCGATCAGGATGAAGCCCTGGCAGCGCTCGGCGAAGTGGCTGCCCTCGATGTCCCATTCCTGGGTGCTGGACCGGCCCAGGCCGGGGGTGTAGAAGCCGACCGCACTGCCGACCAGGTCCATCGCCACCGCGGCCAGCCACAGGCCGCCCCTGACGTCCGGCCCGGCCAGCCCGCCGGCCACCGCGAGGGCGCCGCTGACGCAGCACCAGCACAGGATGCGCTCGAAGTTGCGTCGCTGCGGGGCGCCACGCAGGGCCCAGACCGCGAACGCGCTGCGGCCGACCTGCATGACCGCGTAGGCCCCGCCGACCAGCACCCCGCCGTCGGTGAACGCCTCGGGCAGCCCGGCCGACATGACCAGGCTGACCAGCATGAGGCCGAGCAGCAGCAGCCGGACCGGGATCTGGACGGGATCCAGCCAGTTGGTGACCCAGGTCGTGTAGGCCCACAGCAGCCACACCATGATCAGCAGCAGCCCGGCCCGCAGGGCCCCGGCCAGCGTCTGGTGGGCCAGCAGGTAGTGCGAGAGCTGGGTGACGGCGAACACGTAGACCAGGTCGAAGAACAGCTCGACGTTGGTGACCTGCGAGCCGCCGCCCCGCTGCCGCAGCAGCCCGCGCCGGGCCGCCTGCTCCCGCGGCTGAGTCCCCGTCACCCCGTCAGCATTCCACCCCCGCTATCGGGGGTCAGCACTCGACGACGTTGAGGGCCAGGCCGCCTCGGGCCGTTTCCTTGTATTTGTCCTTCATGTCCGCGCCGGTCTCGCGCATCGTCTTGATCGCCTTGTCCAGCGAGACCTTGTGCTCGCCGTCGCCCCGGACCGCCATCCGCGCCGCCGTGATCGCCTTCACCGACGCGATCGCGTTGCGCTCGATGCACGGGATCTGGACCAGGCCGCCGACCGGGTCGCAGGTCAGGCCCAGGTTGTGCTCCACGCCGATCTCGGCCGCGTTCTCCACCTGCTCGGGCGTCCCGCCCAGCACCTCGGCCAGCGCCCCGGCGGCCATGGAGCAGGCCGAGCCCACCTCACCCTGGCAGCCCACCTCGGCCCCGGAGATCGAGGCGTTCTCCTTGAACAGCACGCCGATGGCGCCGGCGGTGAGCAGGAAGCGGACCACCCCGTCGTCGTCGGCGCCGGGCACGAACTGGGTGTAGTAATGCAGCACGGCCGGGATGATCCCGGCGGCGCCGTTGGTGGGCGCGGTCACCACCCGGCCGCCGGCCGCGTTCTCCTCGTTCACGGCCAGGGCGTACATCGTGATCCACTCCATGGCGTGCAGCGGGTCCCGTACGCCGCCCGCCCACTCCAGCGCTTCGCGCTCCAGGCCCTCGCGCAGCGACCGGGCCCGGCGGCGGACCTTGAGGCCGCCGGGCAGCACCCCGCCGGCGGCGCTGCCGCGGGCCACGCACTCCCGCATCACGGACCAGATGTGCAGCAGCCCGGCCCGGACCTCGGTCTCGTCCCGGCGGGCCCGCTCGTTGGCCAGCATGATCTGGCTGATCGGCAGGCCGGTGGCGGTGGCGTGGGCGAGCAGCCCGGCGCCGGTGGTGAACGGGTAGGGCAGCGGCGTCTGGTCGGGCACGATGGCCCGCTCCCCGGCCTCGTCCTCGCCCAGCACGAACCCGCCGCCGATGGAGTAGTAGGTGCGGGCGCTAAGTTCCGCTCCCGCCGCGCTCAGGGCCGCGAACCGCATGGCGTTGGGGTGAAAGGGCAGCCGCTTTCGCCGGTGCAGGACGACGTCCGCGTCGAGGTCGAAGGCGATTCCGGCGGTGCCGGCCAGCCGCAGCACTCCCGTCGAGCGCACCGCGTCGACCAGCGGCTGGGCGGCGGCCGGGTCGACCAGGTCGGGCTGCTCTCCGGACAGGCCGAGGACGACGGCCTTGACGCTGCCGTGACCGTGCCCGGTCGCGCCCAGCGAGCCGAACAGTTCGGCCCGGACCCGCGCCACCTTCTCCAGCAGCCCGTCGTCGGCCAGCGACCGGGCGAACAGCGCCGCGGCTCGCATCGGGCCCACGGTGTGCGAGCTCGACGGGCCGATCCCGACCTTGAACAGGTCGAAGACGCTAATCGTCACGGTTTCCTCGTTGCGCTTCCCACGTCACTGCTGAACTCCGGGATCGGGTCGGACTCGGCTGCCCGCCGGGTCGTACGGCGCTCGCAGCCCGGCCGCGGCCCAGACTAGCTGCCCACCGACGTTGACCTGGTACTCCCCCGTTCGGCAAAAAGCAGCTGTGACGGGGGTTCCGGCCGGGTCGCGGATGTAGCCCAGGCCCACCGCGCCGCCGACGGTCTCACCCCAGGCGGCCGAGGTCACCTGGCCGACCGGCGCGCCGTCACGCAGGATGAGCTCGCCGCCCCACATCATGACGCCGGGATCGCGCAGCACCAGCGAGACCAGACGGCGGCGCGGCCCGGCCGCCCTGGCCTTCTCTACCGCCTCCCGGCCCAGGAAGCCGGTCTCTGAGCTCAGCTTGCAGGCGAACAGCAGGCCCGCCTCGACCGGGTTGTAGTCCGGGGTCAGCTCGCGGCCGAAGGCCCGGTAGCCCTTCTCCAGCCGCAGCGACTCGATGGCGTAGTAGCCCGCGTTGACCGCGCCCAGGTCCTGGCCCGCCGCCATCAGGTCCTCGTGAACGCCGACCGCGAACTCGGCCGGCACGTACAGCTCCCAGCCCAGCTCGCCCACGTAGGTGATCCGGGTCGCCCGCACGGTGGAGTAGCCCAGGTCGATGAGGGCGCTGCTGCCGAACGGGAACGCGGCGTCGGACAGGTCGCGGCGCGACAGCCGGGCCAGCAGCTCGCGCGATCGCGGGCCCATCACCCCGTAGACGGCGTAGGCCGAGGTGACGTCGACCAGCGTGGCCCGGCTGCCGGGCGGCATCCGGCGCCGGATGTGGTCGCTGTCCCGCTCGGTCGTGGCCGAGCTGGCGACCAGCAGGAACTCCTCCGCCGACAGCCGGGTCACGGTGATGTCGGACTCGTAGGTGCCGCGGTCGTTGAGCATCCCGGTGTAGACGGTGCGGCCGGGCGGGACGGCCACGTCGTTGGTGCACAGCCACTGCAGCGCCGCCTCGGCGTCCGGCCCGGTGACCAGGTACTTGGAGAACGAGGTCTGGTCGTAGACCGCCACCGCCTGGCGGGTGGCCACCTGCTCGGCGCTGGACCACGGCTGCCAGTTCTGCTTGCCCCACGAGTACTCGATCCGCGGGTCCTCCCCCGGCGGGGCGAAGAAGTTGGCCCGCTCCCAGCCCATCTTGGACCCGAAGCCGGCGTTGGCCGCGCGCAGCAGGTGATAGGCGGGCGAACGGCGGAACGGCCGCGCGGTCTCCAGCTCGCGGTTGGGCCAGGGCACCGCGTAGTGCAGCCCGAGCACCTCGCCGACCCGGTCCCGCAGCCAGCGGCTGTTGCCGTTGAACGCCGCGAACCGCCGGATGTCCACGGTGGTCAGGTCGCTGTCGGGCTGGCCCGCGATGATCCACTGGGCCAGCGCAAGGCCGGCGCCGCCGGCCGACGCGATGCCGACCGAGTTGAAGCCCGCCGCGACGAAGAAGTTCCGCAGCTCGGGCGCCTCGCCCAGGATGAACTGGTTGTCGGGGGTGAAGCTCTCCGGGCCGTTGTAGAACTTCTTCACCCCGGTCTGGGCCAGCACCGGGAGGCGCAGCAGCGCGCTGTCCATGAGCACGCTGAAGTGATCCCAGTCCTCGGCCAGGAGCTGGAACTCGAACGGCTCGGGGATCTGGTCGGGCGCCACCCAGGGCTTGGCCTCGGGCTCGAAGCCGCCCACGACCAGGCCGCCGACCTCCTCCTTGAAGTAGGTGTAGCCGTCGGGGTCGCGCAGGATCGGCAGGTCCGGGTGGACGCCGTCGATCTGGTCGGTGACCACGTAGAAGTGCTCGGCCGAGTGCAGCGGCACGGTGACCCCGCACAGCTCCCCGACCTGCTTGGCCCACTGCCCGGCGCAGTTGACCACGATCTCGGCCTCGATATCCCCCGCCACCGTGCGCACCCCGGCCGCCGCGCCGTCGCGGACCAGGATCCCGGTGACCTTGGTGCGCTCCCGGATGGTGGCGCCGCGCTGCCGGGCGCCCCTGGCCAGCGCGGCGGTCAGGTCGGTCGGGTTGGCCCGGCCGTCGCCCGGCAGCCAGATCGCCCCGACCAGGTCATCGGTGGCCATGATCGGGTACAGCTCGGCCGCCCGGCGCGGGCTGATCAGCTCGCAGTCCAGCTCGTAGGCCGTCGCGGTGGCCGCGGTCCGCTCCAGCGCGGCCATCCGCTCCGGGGTCCTGGCCACCGTGACGCCGCCGCACCGCCGGAACCCGGTCGCCTGCCCGGTCTCGCGCTCCAGCCGCTCGTAGAGCTGGGTCGAGTACTGGACCAGCCGGGTCCCGGCCTCCGACGCCCGCAGCTGCCCGACCAGCCCGGCCGCGTGCCAGGTCGTGCCGCACGAAAGCTGGCCCTGCTCCAGCAGCAGCACGTCGGTCCAGCCCAGCGTGGTCAGGTGGTAGGCCACGCTGGTCCCGATCACCCCGCCGCCGATGATGACGACCTGGAAACGCTCCGGCGCCCCGCGTTCAGACGACACTGGTTCAGACGACACTGTCAGTCCCCTTCCTGGACCTCGTCCAGCAGGCGGGCGAAACCCCGGCTCGTGAAGGCGGCCGCGGCCGCCTCGAAGCGCTCCATCCCCCAGGCCCAGAAATCGAAGTCCAGCGGGCTCGTCGCGTGCTGGATGGCGCCCCACAGGGTCCAGCCGTATTGAGAGACGGGGATGAACAAATGAGCCCGAGCCGCACGCCCAGCTCGGCGACTCCCGTAATACGCCGTCACCAGACCCTCGAGCGCCTCGGCGTCCAGGCCGCACTCCCCGGCGATGTTGCCGAGCTCGAAGCAGGGGTCGTTGTTGCCCGAGTACTCGTAGTCGATCAGCGCGATCCGCTCGCCGTCGTCGATGAAGTTGGCCGCCAGCAGGTCGTTGTTGCAGGGCACGGTGCCCTCCGAGGAGGCGGCCAGGACGGCGCCGGCGGCCTCGAAGGCCGGGGCCAGGTCCTCGTAGCCCGCGGGCACGGCCATCCCGCCCGACCGGGCCGCGCGGTAGTAGCGGGGCTGGATCTCGAACATGTCGAAGTCGCTGACGAACCGCGGCGCCGCGTGCAGCCGCCGCACGGCGCTGGCCACCCGCGGGATGTTGGCCGCGTCCTGGACGTCCGCGTTGCCGAACGTGCGGCCCTCAAGGAAGCCCATGACCAGCACCCGGTGCTCGGGCCGGTACTCGATGACCGGGGCGCCGACGCCGGCCTCGGCGGCGATGACCGAGTTGCGGTACTCATGATCCCGGTCAATAGCCAGCAGGTCCCCGCCGGACTCGGCCCAGATCCGGGCCACGAAGACGCCGTCCGGGGTGGTCACCTTGTAGTTGCGGTTGGTCAGGCCGCCCGGCAGCTCGGCGATCACGCGCGGGCCGCCGGCCAGGCTAGGTACCTGGTCGAGGATGGCGGCGACCTCGGCGTCCACCACCGCCCCGGCCCCTAGTTCGCTGCTCATCAAGCGCCTGCCCAGTGTCTCGCCGCTGTCTCACCGCTATCTCGCTTCGCGCGTGCCTCCCCCCGCAGGCTACGAGGATTGAGGCGAAAGGGTCTAGACCTAAGTTCAATTTCGGCGGATCTTGTTACCAGCACCCGGTGAATGGGTCTGGACAGTTAGCTGATCGCGCACCTACGCTACGCCTCATCCTTCGGTCCTTCGGTCCCATCAGATACAGGAGACCAGGTCATGGCCGCTAATACCGACGTCGGCGGCGAGCACGAGCGCGACAGCGCCGATCTTGCCCGGTTCGGATATAAGCAGGAACTCAAGCGCTCGCTGGGGACGTTCAGCTCGTTCGCCGTCGCGTTCAGCTACATCTCGCCGTCCACCGGCATCTTTACGCTCTTCGCCCTGGGCCTGACCACGCTGGGCGGGGTGTTCATCTGGACCTGGCCCGTGGTCGCCCTGGGCCAGTTCATCATCGCGCTCAACTTCGCCGAGGTGTCCAGCCACTACCCGGTGGCGGGCTCGGTCTTCCAGTGGACCAAGTTCCTGGCCAGCCGCACGTACTCGTGGTTCACGGGCTGGATCTACTTGTTCGCCGGCATCCTGACCGTCACCGCCGTGGTGGCGACCCTGCCGCTGGCGCTGATCCCGGCGTTCGAGGGCCTGGGCTGGCACAGCCTCCAGCTGACCCTGCACACCGAGCTGGTGTTCGCGCTGATCACCCTGGTGGTCATCACGATCCTGAACATCTACGGGGTCAGGCTGGTCGCGATCATCAACAACACCGGGGTGCTGTTCGAGATCCTGGGCATGTTCGTGTTCGCGCTGATCCTGATGATCTTCCACAACCATCAGGGCGCCCACGTCTTCACCAACAGCGTGGGCGTGCACGTCGCGCCCAACACGTTCCTGGCCGCGATGTTCATGAGCCTGTTCGTGATCTACGGCTTCGACACCGCCTCGACGCTGGCCGAGGAGACCCGTGATCCCCGCCGGGCCGCGCCCAAGGCGGTGCTGTTCTCGGTCGTCGGCGCGTTCATCATCGGCGGCGTGTTCCTGATCGGCACGCTGGTGGCCATCCCGAACATGGGCGCGGCCGTGAAGGGCGCCTACGGCCCGGCCCAGATCATCGAGGCCAACTTCTCGCCCCACTTCGCCACGATCTACCTGCTGGTGGTGTCGGCGGCGATCTTCGTCTGCTGCCTGTCGATCATGGCCGCGACCATCCGGCTGTGCTTCGGGATGTCGCGCGACAAGCAGCTGCCGTTCTCGTCCCTGCTGTCCAAGGTGTTCCCCAGCCTGCATACGCCGGTGTGGTCCTGTATCGCCGTCGCGGTGCTGTCGGCCGTCCCGTTCATCCAGTTCTCCGGGGCGGGCATCATCGCCATCGCGGCCACCGGGATGATCTACCTCAGCTACTTCCTGGGCAACCTGGTCATCATGCGGGCCCGGCTGCGCGGCTGGCCCAAGACCACCGCGCCGTTCCGGCTCGGTCGCTGGGGCGTGATCGTGAACGCGGTCGGCCTGCTGTACGGCGGCGCGATGCTGGTCAACTTCGCCTGGCCACGGCCGGCCAGCAACCCCGAGCCGAACCAGACGGTGATCGCCGGGGTGCAGTCGCTGGACTTCCACATCGGGTTCCTGAACAAGATCCCGATCCTGTGGACCGTGGTCATCGTCATCGCCGCCGTCGGCGCGATCTACTACCTGGTGGCCGGCCGCAACAAGCAGTTCTCCGCGCTCATCGCGCCGTCGCCGGACGATCCGGTGACGGCGGCGGGCCGGACGGAGGACGCCTCGTAACCGGGCTGGCGCGCCCGGGGACGATACACGGAATACGCGGACTGTGCGCCATAGGGCCGACGGCGACGAGCTAAGGTCAAAGTCAGTGTCAGTGTCAGTGTCAGCGGCGGCGGCGCGGGACGGCCTGGCCCGCGCCGACCGGGGGCGTGCGGCGCGGGAGGACAGCGACATGCCGGCGGAGCAGGGCACGCTGGGCACCGGCCGCCCGATCGGCGGACGCCGGGGGCGGATGGGGCCCGCCGTCAAGCCCGCGGTGTCGCCCGCCGCGCCGCCCGCGTTCCAGCCCGCGGTCCCGCCCAGCAGCCTGGCCCGGATGCCGCCCAAGCTGGTCCGGGGGCCGGGCACCACCGTGCACGCGCAGATCGAGGACTGGCTGGCCGAGGCGATCGCCGGAGGCCAGCTGTCACCGGGCGACCGGCTGCCGACCGAGCACGACCTGGCCGCCTGGCTCGGGGTTAGCCGGATGACGCTGCGCCACGCGCTCGGCGAGCTGGTCCAGCGCGGGCTGGTGGTGCGGACCGTGGGCCGGCGCGGCGGCACGTTCGTGGCCGAGCCCAAGCTGGACCAGGACGTGACCACGCTGGCCGGGTTCTCGGAGCAGCTGCGTCGCCACGGGATGGTGGCCGGGGCCAAGGTGCTGGCCGCCGCGCAGATCCCGGCCAGCCCGAAGGCCGCCGCGGCGCTCGGGCTGACCGACGGCGACCCCGTGCTCGAGGTCCGGAGGATCCGGCTCGGCGACGGGCGCCCGATGGTGCTGGAGCACTCGCTGTTCCGGGCCCGGCTGTTCCCCGGCATGCTGGGCTGCCGGCTGGACGGCTCGCTGTACGAGCTGCTGGACGACAAGTTCGGCCAGCGGCCGCACCGGGCCAAGGAGACGTTCGAGCCGGTCATCGCCAGGGTCCGGGAGGCCGAGGCGCTGGAGGTGGAGGAGGGGGCGCCGCTGATGCTGGTCGAGCGGACCGCCTACTCCCGCACCGGACTGCCGCTGGAGTACGCCCGCGACCTGTTCCGCGGCGACCGGACTCGCGTGGTGATCTGGACCTCCGAACTGGCCGGGGAGCTGTAAGCCGCGATAACGTCCCAGCCATGACGGTCAAACTGATGGTGCTCTACACCCAGCCCGAGGACCCGGCGGCCTTTGACCAGCACTACTTCGGGACGCACATGCCCCTGGTGCACGCGATGCCCGGCCTCCAGCGGGCCGAGACCGGCAAGTTCGGCACCAAGGCGCCGTATTACCGGTGCGCCGAGCTGTACTTCGCCGACCGGGACGCGCTGAACGCGGCGTTCGGCTCACCCGAGGGCACCGCGACCAGCGACGACTACGCGCAGATCGCCCCGGAGGGATCGCAGCTCCTCATCGAGGAACTCGACGACTAGCCGCGATGGGGGGCCAAACGGGCGACGCCGGCGGAGCCGACGACACGGATAGCGCGGCCAGGCAGCATTACCCGCGTCGGCGAGGGGGGCTCGGGCCGGGTTCGCACGGCGCGTTCGACCCCGTCGCCCGCGCTGGCCACCTGGAGTACGACCGCATCCTGTTCTTCACCGACGCGGTCTTCGCCATCGCGATCACGCTGCTGATCGTGGACCTGCCGGTCCAGGTCGAGCGGACGGCCAGCTCGCATCCCGTGGTCAAGTCGAGCTATCTGCTGCGGCACGCTGTGCCGGGGATCACCGGCTTTGCGATCAGCTTCGCCGTGATCGCCCTGTTCTGGCTGGCGCACCACTCGACATTCCGTTACATCAAGGCCATCGACCGGCCGCTGATGCTGCTCAACCTGCTCTTCCTCGGGATCATCGCGTTCCTGCCCTACCCCACCGCCCTGCTCAGCGCCTCGTCGAGCAGCGAGTTTGCGGCCGTCGTGTTCTACGCGGTCTGCGCCGGAGGCGCCGGGCTCGTCGAGACGCTCACCTGGCTGTACGCCATGCGCGCTGGACTGGTGCAGGGCCTCGACAGGCCGAGCCAGCAGCTGTTCCTGCACCGCGCTGCGCGGGTGCCGCTGACCTTCGGTATCTCAATCATCATCGCCGAGTTCAGGCCGCGCGCCGCGACCTACTTCTGGCTAGCCCTCGTGGTGTCCGGCTGGGCGGCCAACCGCTACTACGACCGCCGCACCAGGAATGACGCGCCCGCGGAGCCCGTCGAGGGCTAGCCCGGCCGGCTAACTTCCCAGCCTGCGCGGCCACTTCCCCATCATGGTCTTGGTCTCGGGCCTGTTGGCCTGGTTTTCGGCCAGGTCACAATCCGAGATGTGACCGGCCGCATCATGGCGCATCCGGGGCGACAGGGATTGCCGGGTGGCATGTTACGGCCGGGACGGCAGGAGCGCCAGCTAGGCCGGACGGCCCGGGCGGCGGCTGGGGATGACCTCCAGGGCGGTCTCCTCCAGGCCGGTGATCTCCCAGCCGGTCGGCCACAGTTCGACTGCGGCCCGCGACTTGGCCAGGCTCAGGCCGCCGACCCGCATGGGCAGGTAGCGCTCGGGAACGACCGGGGCGCACCACAGCTTGCTGGCCGGCATCTCCGGGGCGAAGCGCAGCAGCGTGTGCACCATCAGCAGCGGCGCCGCCGCGGCCCAGGCCTGCGGCGAGCAGGAGGTCGGATACGGCACCGGGGTGCCGAAATCCTGCTGGGAGAACCCGCAGAACAGCTCGGGCAGCCGGTAGCCGAAGTGCTCGGCCGCGTCGAGGACGGACTGGGCCACCCGCTGCGCGTGCTCGACGTAGCCGTACCGCATCAGCCCGGCCGCGCAGATGGCGTTGTCGTGCGGCCAGACCGAGCCGTTGTGGTAGCTCATCGGGTTGTAGGCGGCCATCGACTCGGCCAGGGTGCGGATGCCCCAGCCGCTGAACATGTCGTCGGACATGAGGTGCCTGGCCACCGCGGCCGCCTTGTCGTTGTCCACGATGCCGGTCCACAGGCAGTGCCCGATGTTGGAGGTCAGCGAGTCGATGGGCCGCTTGTCCTTGTCCAGGCCGACCGCGAACCAGCCCCGGTCCGGCAGCCAGAACTGCTCGTTGAAGGCCCGCTTGAGCTGCTTGGCCTTCTTCCGCCACAGGCGGGCGGTTGAGCTGTCGCCGCAGTTCCAGGCCAGGTCGGCCCGGGCCAGGAAGGCGGCGTAGACGTAGGCCTGGACCTCGGCCAGCGCGATGGGCGGCTCGGCGATGGTGCCGTCGGCGAAGTTGATCCCGTCCCAGGAGTCCTTCCAGCCCTGGTTCTCCAGGCCGTGGCTGCCCTTGCGGCAGTACTCCACGAAGCCGTCGCCGTCGGCGTCCCCGTAGCGCTCGATCCACTCCAGCGCCCGGTCGGCGTGCGGGATCAGCGCGTCGACCACGCTGGGCTTGTAGCCCCAGCGCTGCAGCTCGCCCAGCAGCATCACGAACAGCGGCGTGGCGTCGACGGTGCCGTAGTAGGCCTTGCGCCCGCCCAGGGCCACGGCCGAGGAGGGCCCGAACCGGACCTCGTGCAGGATCCGGCCCGGCTCCTCCTCCGAGGCGGTGTCGGTGTCCTTGCCCTGCCAGGTGGCCAGGGTCTGCAGCGTCCCGGCGGCCAGGCCCGCGTCCCAGGGCAGCAGCATCCAGGCGGTCAGCAGCGAGTCCCGGCCGAACAGGGCCATGAACCAGGGCGCGCCGGCCGCTACCACCGGCCGGGTCGGGTGCTCGGGGTCGAAGATGCGCAGCGCGCCGAGGTCCTCGATGCTGCGGTCGAGCACCGCGGCCAGGGCCGGGTCGGCGGTCCGCACCTGGGGCCCGCGGCGGCGCCACTTGCGCAACCGCTTGGCCGGGATGGCCCGCCGGATCTTCTTGCCTCGCGGGTAGCGCAGAATCATCGGCACGCCGTCGTTGACTGGCACGGCTTCGATGCTGACCGTCCGCTCGCCGTGAGCGGGGATGGTCAGCCGCCAGGTCAGCGAGCCGTCCGCGATGGCCGGGTCGCCATCCGGGTCGATGACCAGCTCCTGGTCGCGGTCGCGGCGGCCGCTGGTGATGACCAGCGTGGAGTCGGCGGCGTGCACGCTGGCCGCCTGCCGCGGCTTGGACCGCCCCTTGACCTCGAACAGGTCCGCGAAGTCGGCGTCGGCGGCCAGCTCCAGCACGCAGCGGACGGTGCGGGCGGCGGTGTTGCGCAGGGTGATGTCCTCGCGCATGCCGTCGCCGATGTAGCGGCGGCGCACCACCAGCAGCACCGAGTCGGCCCGGCCCGCCCGGGGCGCCATCCGGGCCAGGAAGGTGGCCGAGAACGGCTCGTCATGCTCGGCCGACAGCGGCTGGGGCTCCTTGCCGTCCACGGTGAGCTCCCACCGCGACAGCACCCGGGTGTCGCGCACGAACAAGCCCTGCGGCCGGCCCGGCAAGATGTCCCCGCTGGTCTCGCTGATGCAGAAGGTCGAGCCCTCGATCAAGGTCGCCGGGCTGGACGGGCCCAGGCCCTGCGCGCCCGGGAACTGCGACATCGCTACCTCCGTCGGAGCGGTCGGCTGTGCTCAGATCGGCTTGCTCAGATCGGCTGTGCTCAGAGCGGTCGACGGCCCGGCAGCCGGTGGGGCTGCCGGGCCGGTCGGGACCTGCTATGCGCTGACGAGCGTCTCGCCTGTGGCCGGGAGCCGGTCCATGACCTCGCGGTCCAGGACGCGGCGGTAGAAGCGCTCGTGGTCACGGGCCATCCGCTGGAGCGAGAACCGCCGCTCGGCGGCGCCCCGGCACTGGTCCCGGTCGATCTCCTTGATGCGGTCGACGGCCTCGACCATCTCGTCCTCGTCGCGGCACAGGAACCCGGTCCGGCCGGGGTCCACGATCTCCGGCGCCGCTCCGTTCGGGAAGGCCAGGACCGGCGTCGCCGAGGCCAGTGCCTCCGCCATGACCAGCCCGAACGGCTCGCGCCAGGTGATCGGGTTGAGCAGCGCGGCCGCGTCCTGCAGCAGCGCCAGGCGGCGCCGCAGCGGCAGCTCGCTTGGCGTCTCGTCGTCCACCGTCAGCAGCGGGCGCACCGCCTGGTTGAAGTACTCCAGCTCGCTGGCCTCGCGCATCTTGGTCGCCATGATCAGCCGCCGGCCGGACTTGCGGGCGATCTGCACCGCGTGGTGGACGCCCTTGTCGGCCGACATCCGGCCGATGAACATCACGTAGTCGCCCTCGCCGGGTCCGGCCTGGTGCACGTCCAGGTCGATGCCGTGGTGGATGACGGCCGAGACCGGCACGTCGCCCGAGGCCCTGGCCTGGGAGTGCGAGATGCAGATGATCGACGCGTGCCGGGAGGTCTGCCGCCAGATCCGCCGGGTCTCGTCGGTGAACGGCCCGTGGTTGGTGGTCACCACCGGCGGCCGGCGGCCGCTGGTCAGCCCGCGCGACCCCGCGATCAGCGGGCCGAGCAGCGTGTGGTCGTGGATCAGGTCCACGTCGGACATGGCGTCGTAGGCCGCCAGCACGTGGGTGGACTCCGCCACGGCCAGCCCTATCGGGACGGCCGGCTCCCGGAACAGGTACTCCTTGGGCACCGGGCAGGTGGACTCGCCGACGGTGAAGAGTACGACGTCGTGGCCGAGCTCCTTGAGTCCCCGGGCGAGGTTGTCGATGACGAGCTCAGTGCCGCCGTAGGCCGGCGGAGGTACGGGCACCCAGGGCGGGGCAATCAGGCCGATCCGCATGTGAACTCCTCCTCTGTCACGGCGCGTGACCCTCACGCTTTTACCTGGGCGCACCTGAAACCGGGCTCTGCGCACCCACGGGGCGGCGGCAGAGACAAGCCGATCTGGCAAATACCCTGCGTATCCAGTTGAGTACTGTTAGTGACCGAGAGTGATCTTCCCGGCACATTGCGCCGGCAAACTAGAGCCTGTGCAAAGGCGGCCGCCGGGCCGGTTACTGAGCGGGTTACAGGGTTAGCACGGCGGCACCGGTAAAGCGGTCGGCCGCGAGGTCGGCCAGGGCTCGATCGGCCTGGTCAAACGGGTAAGGAACCACGGACACCCGGGGCTTGAGGCGGGCCGCCAGGCGGAGGAACTCCTCGGCGTCACCCCGGGTATTGGCGGTCACGCTACGGATCTCGCGTTCAAAGAAAATGTCGTTCGCATAATCAAGCGCGGGAATCTGGCTCAGGTAAATGCCAGCTATCGCCAGCACGCCGCCGCGGTCCAGGGCGCGCAGCGCGGCCGGCACCAGGTTGCCGACCGGCGCGAAGATGATGGCCGAGTCCAGCGGCTCGGGAGCCGGGTCGAAGGAGTCCTGCGCCGACGCGGCGCCCAGCCCGAGTGCCAGGTCGCGGGCGGCGGCGGCACGGGTGAACACGTGCACGGCCGCGCCCTGGGCGATGGCCACCTGGGCGGTCAGGTGGGCCGAGCCGCCGAAGCCCCAGATGCCCAGCGTCCCGCCCGGCGGCACCTGCGCCCGGCACAGCGCCCGGTAGCCGATGATCCCGGCGCACAGCAGCGGGGCCAGCTCGGGGTCGGTAAACCCGGACGGCAGCCGGTGCACGTAGGCGTCCGTGGCGACCAGGTACTCGGCGTAGCCGCCCGGAATGTCCCAGCCGGTGTAGACCGAGGCCGGGCACAGGTTTTCCCGGCCGCGGCGGCAGTACCGGCACGAGCCGTCGGTCCCGGCCAGCCAGGCCACGCCGACCCGGTCGCCGACCCCGAACCGGGTCACGCCCGGACCCGCACTGACCACCTCGCCGACGACCTCGTGGCCGGGTGTCAGGTCGGGGTGCCGGGGCGGCAGGTCGCCCTCGGCCAGGTGCAGGTCGGTCCGGCACACGCCGCAGCACAGCACCCGGATCAGCAGCTCACCGGGGCCCGGCTCGGGCTGCGCCCGGTCGACCAGGCGCAGCGGCCCGGCAGTCACCGGCCCCGGGTGATGCACTACCCACGCCCGCATGATCCCCAGGCTACGCCGGGCCCGGTGGCTGCTACCGTCGGCTCACGGTCGCCCACGGTAAACACGCTCTTCGGTAAGGAGCTCGCCATGGCCGAGCCACTGACGATCTTGTTCATGCCGGAGAGCGCCTATGGCCCGACGAACAACTGCGTCGGCATCGGCGACGTCCTGCGCCGCCGGGGCCACCGGGTGGTGTTCGCGGCCGAGGCGTCCTGGCGCGGCAAGCTGGCGCCGCTGGGCTTTATCGAGGACCTGGTCGACCTGGCCGCGCCCGCCGATCCAGACGGCGGGCCAGAAGACGGGTCAGAAGAGGCTGAGCCGGAAGGCACCGGGGACGCCGGCCAGTTCTGGAAGGAGTTCATCGCCCGGACCGCGCCCGAGTTCCGCAAGCCCACCATCGAGCAGCTCGACACCTGGATCAGGCCGGTCTGGGCCGAGCTGATCGACGGTGCGCGCTACTGCCACGACCAGCTCACCGAGATCATCGCCAGGGTCCGCCCCGACGTGATCATCGAGGACAACGTGGTCGCGTTTCCGGCGCTGATGACCGCGGGCGTCCCGTTCGTGCGGATCGTGTCCTGCCAGCCGCTGGAGATCAAGGACCCGGCCCTGCCGCCCGCGTTCTCCGGCTACCCGGCCGGTGACCAGGCCGGGTGGGCCGAGTTCCGCGCCGAGTACGACCGGGTGCACCGCTCGCTGTGGGCCGAGTTCGACGCCTGGGTCACCGAGCAGGGCGCACCGCCCCTGCCCGACCTGGAGTTCATCCACGAGGGCGCGGCCGGCCTGTACGTCTACCCCGAGCTGGCCGACTACCGGCGGGCCCGGCCCCTCGGGCCCGGCTGGCTGCGGCTGGACTCCTCGGTCCGGGAGACCGAGGCGGCGTTCACCGTCCCGGATGACTTGGCCGGCGGTGGCGGCGCGCTCATCTACTTCTCGCTCGGCTCGCTGGGGTCGGCCGACATCGGCCTGATGCGCCGGATCATCGGCTGCCTGGCCGATACGCCGCACCGGTACATCGTGTCCAAGGGCCCGCTGCACGCCGAGATCGAGCTGGCCGCCAACATGTGGGGCGCCGAGTTCGTGCCACAGACCTCGGTCCTGCCGCTGACCGACCTGGTGATCACGCACGGCGGCAACAACACGACCACCGAGGCCCTGCACTTCGGCAAGCCCATGGTCGTGCTGCCACTGTTCTGGGACCAGCACGACAACGCTCAGCGGATGGACGAGCTTGGCCTGGGCGCCCGCCTCGACACCTACGGCTTCGCCGACGGCGATCTGCACGGCGCCATCGACCGGCTGCTGGGCGACGACGCCCTCCGGGCTCGCCTGGCCGCCAGCGCGGCCCGGATCCAGGCCCGTCAGGGCCTGCGCACTGCCGCCGACCTCATCGAGCGGACGGCCAGGGGCTGAGCGTAACCAGGTCCTGGTGCTGTTGGCCACGACCCAGTCTGACCTGGGCCTGGTGGCCTAAGCCCGGCCGCCAGCCCGGTCAGGTGCCGGGTACCGGCAGGCGGTGCCAGGTGCGGCCGCCGTTGGTGGTGCGCCATAGGGCGGTGCCCGCGATCCAGCCGGTCTGGCTGGTCACGAAGTCCACCACCGGGGACGTCGGGTCGTCGTAGGCGTAGTAGATGCGGAACGTGACGTTGCTGGTGATCATGCGCCACGTCCGCCCGGCGTTGTCGGTAGCCAGGATGTGGTCGCCGGCCACCAGCCGCCAGCTAGTCGCGCCGATGGCGTCCGCGACCCAGCCTTGCGACGGGCCGGGCGGGGTGACGGGCCGCCATGCCGCGCCGCCGTTGGCGCTGACGTAGACCACCGACTTCTGCGGCGCGCCGAAGATGGTGTAGCCGACCGCGCCCCGGCTTCCCGACATCAGCGGCTGGCCGGTGAAGCCGGAGCCGGAGTCGATCGGGCCGGGCGGCGCGGCCACCCGGCGCTTGACCCAGGTCCGGCCGGCGTCGGTCGTCTCGTACAGCGGTGCGGCCTTGGGGCAGGTGAAGATGGCCCAGCCCCCGGTTTCCGAGGTGAACTGGATGTTCTTGTCGCACGCCCAGGGCAGGGACCCGGCCTTGTTGCCGTCCGGGCCGGTGACCGAGACCCGGCGCCAGTGGCGGCCGCCGTCGGTGGTCCGGTACAGGTCCACGCCCTCGGAGCCGACGAACGGCGGCTCGGCCTGGCACCACCCGTCCTTCGGCGTGACGAAGTCCAGGCCGCAGTTGTAGACGTAAGACGAGAAGGCGACCTTGGTCAGCGGCTCGCGGCCGACCACGGTCCAGTGCCGCCCGCCGTCGGAGGTCGTGGTGATGTGCTGGACGGCGCCGCCCGCGATCCCGCCGTAGGCGACCCAGGCGTGCTGGCTGCCGAGGGCGAAGAAGCCGCTGATGACGTGGTCGCCGGTCTGCTGGGCCAGCCCGGGCGGGGTCACGGTGGCCCAGGTCTTCCCGCCGTTGACGGTCCGGGCGATGCCCTGCGGGCCGCCGTTGCCCTGGGTCCAGGCCCAGGCGGCGGCGGCCCCGGCGGGCCAGACCTGGCGCAGGGTCTGCCCCCCGGCCGCCGGCGACGAGCTGGCGGCGGCCGCGGGTGAGACAGCGGCCGCGGCCGAGCCGTCCACGCTGCGATCGGCGACGGCGGACACCGGGCTCGGAGCGGCGCACGCGGCGACGGCGACCAGCGCCCCGCCGACCAGTACCGAGACGAACAGTGGCTGGCGGACCGGGATGACGGGCATGCCACCTCCTCTTAGTCAATCTGATCTTCAAGACGCTGGCCTGCGGGACCCGGTTGCGGTGAATTGCGGAGATTTGCCGTGGGGTTTGGCCAGCGCGCTAGCCGCGCGCGGCGCGGCGCTGGAACAGGACAGCCGACGCGGCCGCGGAGACCACCAGGATGCCGCCGCACCAGGCCAGCGCGATCCAGGTGCTGTGCCCCGCGGGGAGCGACATCAGGTGGGCGCGGACGCTGTCGATGACGGGGGTGGAGGGCTGGTGCCGGGCGAACCCGCGCAGCCAGGTCGGCATGGTGGCGATGGGCACGAAGCCGCTGCTGATGTAGGGCAGGAACAGCACGCCGAACGTGGCCCCGTTGGCAGCGTCGGGCGAGGCGCACACCAGGCCGATGACCGCGGACAGCCAGGAGATGGCCAGGATGAAGGCCAGCAGCGCGCCGCCCGCCACCAGCCAGCCGGACGCCCCGGCATGCGGCCGGAAGCCGATGGCGTAGGCCACGCCGAACACCAGCAGCGTGGAAATGGTGTTGCGGACCACGCTGGCCACCACGTGACCGGTCAGGAAGGCCACGCCGCCGATGTTCATGGACCGGAACCGGTCCACGATGCCGTCGGTCATGTCGGTGCAGACCCGCACGGCGGTCAGGGCCGACCCGAAGCCCGCGCACAGCACGAGCACGCCGGGCACGACGTAGTTGACGTACGCGGTGCCGGTGTGGATGGCCCCGCCGAACAAGTAGACGAACATCAGCATGAGCATCACCGGCAGGATCAGCGCGGTGATCAGGGCGTCAATGTTGCGCCAGTTCAGGCGCAGGGCGCGGCCGGTCATGATCATGGGGCCGGTGAGCTCAGACATGTGCGTGCTCCTCGCTGGTCGAGTCGTTGGTCGGGTCGTCGGTCGAGTCGTTGGTCAAGCCGTCGGTCGAGCCGGGCTGAGCGGCGGAGTGGCCGGTCAGGGCCAGGAAGACGTCGTCCAGGCTGGCCGCGTGCACCGCGAAGCTGCGCACCGCCGTCCGGCCCGGATCGACCTGGTCGAGCAGCAGGCGGACCTCGGGCCCGGTCCCGTCGGTCGCCACGCCGAGGGTCAGGCTGGCCCGATCGCGCCGCGCCACCCGGTGCCCGAGCCGGCGGCCGATCTCGTCGTAGTCGGCTTCGCTGGCCAGGACCAAGTCCAGGCGCTGGCCGCCGACCTGCTCCTTGAGGGCACTGGGCGTGCCGTCGGCGACGATCTTCCCGCCGTCCAGCACGCTGACCTGGCTGGCCAACTGGTCGGCCTCCTCCAGGTACTGAGTGGTCAGGAAGATGGTCACGCCGGACGCGGCCAGCTCGGTGATCACCTGCCACATGGCCTGCCGGCTGCGCAGGTCCAGCCCGGTGGTCGGCTCGTCCAGGAAGATCACCTCGGGCCGGCCCATCAGGCTGGCGGCCAGGTCGAGCCGCCGCCGCATGCCGCCGGAGTAGCTCCCGGCCCGCTTGCGGGCCGAGTCAGCCAGGTCAAACTGGTCCAGCAGCGCCTGGCTGCGCTGCCGGGCCTCGGCCCGGCTCAGCCCGGCCAGCCGGCCCATCATGCGCAGGTTCTCCTCGCCGGTCTGCGCGGCGTCGACGGCCGTGTACTGACCGGTCAGGCTGATCTTCCGGCGCACCGCGGCCCGGTCGGCCACGATGTCGGACCCGGCCACCCTGGCCGTCCCCGCGTCGGCGCGGGCCAGCGTGGCCAGGATGCGGACGGTGGTGGTCTTGCCGGCGCCGTTCGGGCCCAGCAGCGAGTACACGCTGCCCCGCTCGACCGCCAGGTCCACGCCGTCCAGGACCGCGTGCTTGCCGTAGGACTTGCGCAGTCCCGTGACCTCGATCGCCAGGTCATTCGTCATGAGCGTGATCCCCTCTCGCCAACGCTTCTGCGTATCGCGTACCCTCTATTGCGTATCTGATACGCGTTACTGCGTAAGTTATACGCAGTTCCTAGGATGGTTGTCAACCGACGGGAGACGGCAGATGACTGAGGAGAGCGGGCGCGGCCAGGGACCGCCGGCCGCCGGCGTCGCTGACGGGCTTCCGGCCAGCCTCGCGGCGGTGTGGGGCCTGCGCGAGCGGCCCGGCAAGGGTCCCAAGCCAGGACTCAGCCTGGAGAAGATCGTGGCCGCGGCGGTCCATATGGGCGCGACCGACGGGCTGGCGGCGGTCTCGATGGGCCGGGTCGCAGCCGAGCTGGGCGCGGGCACGATGGCCCTGTACCGGTACGTCGGCTCCAAGAGCGAGCTGCTGAACCTAGTGGTGGACGCGGCCTTCGGCCCACCGCCCCCGCTGCCGGAGTCCGCCACAGACTGGCGGGCCGCGCTGTCACACTGGGCGTGGGCCCAGCTGGCCGCCATGCGGGCCAGCATCTGGGCCGTGCCCATGCCGATCAGCGGACCGCCCATCACGCCCAACCAGGTGGCCTGGATGGAACAGGGCGTGCGCTGCATGCGCGGCACCGGCCTGACCGAAGGTCAGAAGATGTCGGTGATCCTGCTGGTCAGCGGCTACGCGCGCAACGAGGCGATGCTGGAGGCCCAGCTCGCCGAGGCCATCCGCACGGCCGGGATCACCGACCAGCAGATGATGCTGGACTACAGCCGGATTCTCGCCGCTGTGATCGACCCGCACCGGTTCCCCGAGCTGACGGCGGTCGTCGAGTCCGGCGTGATGAGCAAGGCCGACCATCCCGACGAGGAGTTCACGTTCGGCCTCGAGCGCATCCTCGACGGCATCGGCGCCCTCGTCGACAGCCTGGCCTGACCTCGCGGTCGTGTTTCTGGCTGGGCCCGGCTAGGGGCGGAAGGCTTCGCCGGCGACCTTGCGGCCGGCGACGGTCTGCTTGAGGTAGCCGTAGGTGCCCGCGTCGCGCAGTTCCCTGGCCGCCGTCGCCAGCGCGTCGATGGCCGCGTAGGCGAACGCCCCGCCGACCGAGATCCGGGCCACGCCCAGCCCGGCCAGCTCGGCCACGCTCGGGACACCCCCGAAGGCCAGCATGTTGACCGGCCGGTCCACCGATGTGACCACGGCCCGGATGTCATCGGCCCTGGTCAGCGCGGGCGCGTACAGCACGTCGGCGCCCGCCTCCTGGTAGCGCTGCAGCCGGGCGATGGTGTCGGCCAGGTCCGGGTTGCCGCGCAGGAAGTTCTCGCAGCGGGCGGTGAGCACCAGCCGGACCGGCCCGGCGTG
>Ga0134126_10000925_pt1 | contig 37195 bp, 33 predicted proteins | sample KB31752_FD_96881 | JGI IMG/M metagenome (GOLD analysis project Ga0134126, IMG submission 96881) | Terrestrial soil microbial communities with excess Nitrogen fertilizer from Kellogg Biological Station, Michigan, USA - KB3-175-2 | ecosystem: Environmental > Terrestrial > Soil > Unclassified ...
ATCACCGACCGCTCGAAGGACGTCATCAAGTCCGGAGGTGAGTGGATCAGCTCGATCGCCCTCGAGAACATCGCGTTCTCGCATCCCGAGGTGGCGGAAGCGGCGGTGATCGGGCTGCCGCACCCGAAGTGGGACGAGCGTCCGCTGCTGGTCGCGGTGCGAAAGGCAGGCTCGACACTCGACCGTGACGCCCTGCTCGCCCATTTCGAGGGACGCACCGCGCGCTGGTGGGTGCCCGACGACGTGATCTTCGTCGACGAGCTTCCCCACACCGCGACGGGCAAGCTGTCGAAGCGCTCGCTGCGCGAGCGCTTCCGCGACTACCGCTGGCCGGCGTCCGATCCGGCAGTGACCGCGTAAGGCAAAGCTCAGCGGCGCGACATCCGCGCGTAGCGGCGCGCGAGTTCCCGCTGCGCAGGCGGCTGCCAGCGCGCGAGCAGGTCGTCGATCGCGTCGAAACCGTTGCAGACCAGTACGACGTCGCAGCCGGCGGCAATCGCCGCGTCGGCGCGTGCGACGATGTCGCCGGCCGAATGCGCGCCGGCCATCTCGAGATCGTCGGAAAACACCAGCCCGTCGAAGGCGAGCCTCCCGCGCAGCATCTCGCCGATCCACACCGGCGAGAATCCTGCGGGGCGTGCATCGACTGCCGGGTACTCGACGTGCGCGGGCATGATCGCCTCGATCCCCTGCGCGATCAGCGCCGCGAACGGAATCAGGTCGTCGCCGAGAATCGCCGCGAGCGGCCGCGGATCGACCGGCAGGCAGTGGTGCGAATCGGCGTCGACGTGCCCATGTCCGGGGAAGTGCTTGCCGACGGCTGCCATCCCCGTCGCGGCAAGGCCACGGACGAGCTCGGCTGCGAGATCCGCAACGATCACCGGATCGGAATGGAACGCGCGATCGCCGATCACCGTGCTCCGGCCGGAGTCGACATCGAGCACCGGTGCAAAGCTGAAATCGATGCCGTGCGCGCCGAGTTCGCGCCCGATCGTCTCGCCATGCTGCCGCGCCGAGCGCCGCGCGGCGTCGGGGTCGGACTCCCACAGCGCGCCCAGTGAGCGCATCGCCGGGAGCTGCGTGAACCCGCCGCCGGCGAGGCGCTGGACGCGACCACCTTCGTGATCGACCGCGATGACAAGCCCGGCGCGCAGCGCGCGGATGGACGCGGTGAGCGCGCGTAGCTGCGACGAGGATTCGAAGTTCCGCGCGAACAGGATGACGCCGCCGACGCGTGGGTCGCGAAGCCGCGCGCGGTCACCTGCGGTCAGCGCGGGTCCCTCGACGCCGATCATCAGCGGCCCGCGCGCGCTCATGCCGCCGCCTCGCGGATCAGCGCCTTCATCTCGCGCACCGCTTCCCGCAGCCCGACGAACACGCTGCGCGCGACGATCGCGTGGCCGATATGGAGCTCGCGCAGGCCGGCCAGCGCGGCCACCGGCTGCACGTTGAAATAGTTGAGCGCGTGGCCGGCATTGAAACGCATCCCCCGCTCGCGCACCGCAGCGCCTGCATTGCGGAGCTTCGCGAGCTCGGCGGTGACCGCGGGACTCTCGGCATCGCGGCCGCGCGCGTGGAAGTTGTGCGCATAGGGTCCCGTGTGCAGCTCACAGACGCGCGCGCCGACCCGGGCCGCGGCATCGACCTGCGCGGGGTCGGCGTCGATGAACACCGACGTCACGATCCCCGCGCCGGCGAGCCGCGCGACGGCGTCCCTGAGCTTCGCCTCCTGCGTCACGATGTCGAGCCCTCCCTCGGTCGTGATCTCCTGCCGGCCCTCGGGCACCAGCATCGCCATCTCGGGCTGGAGGGTACAGGCGATGCCGATCATCTCGTCGGTCGCCGCCATCTCCAGATTGAGCTTGATGTGCACGAGGTCGCGCAGTCGTCGCACGTCGGCATCCTGGATGTGCCGGCGGTCCTCGCGCAGATGCACGGTGATCCCGTCGGCGCCGCCGAGGTGCGCCTCCACGGCTGCCCAGACGGGGTCGGGCTCGTAGGTTCTGCGCGCCTGGCGCAGCGTTGCGACATGGTCGATATTGACTCCGAGCTCGATCACCTGTTGCTCCTTTGCTTCAGGCTGCGTCGCCTTCGCCGTCGAGCGCCGCGAGGTCCTGCACGATCCGCCGGCTGAAGATCCACCGGTGCTCGAGGTAGTGGTCGAGAACCCGGCGCATCAATCGCTTGGCCTCGGCGGCCGTATCCGGGTCGGGATAGCTGCCGCTCGCGAGCGCGATCAGCGTGCTCCCTCGCACCGGCGGCCACTCCGGTAACGGCTCCGCGAGGTGAGCGAGCGGACCGCGGTCGATCGCGTAATGGTAACTTCGTCCGGGATCGATCGGTGCGCCGGAGTCGCCTTCGCGGGTCAGCGTCATCGCGTAACCGAGCTCCGCCAGCAGCGTCAGCTCGAAGCTGCGCAGCACTCCGGCCTGCGCGGCGCGATCGGCGCGCTCGACGCGATTGCCGCGCTCGCCGAGCGCGCGGATCGAATCGGCGTAGGCATCCCACAGCGCCGGATGGGGATCCTCGCGCGGGAGCAGCTTCAGCAGGAGCTCGTTCAGGTAGAACGCGGAGAGCAGCGCGGCGCCCGAAGGCAGCGCCGCTCCGCCGGTCCATTCCGCCTTGACGAGCGTCTTCATCTCGCCGGCCCCGGTCCACGTCAGCGCCAGCGGTTGGAACGCCTGCAGCAACCCGTGCAGCTCGGAGCGCGGCCGTTTCGCTCCGCGTGCGACCAGCGCGACGCGCCCGACAGAGCGCCCGAACGCCTCGACGATCAGGCTCGTCTCGCGATACGCCCGCGCGTGCAGCACCCAGGCGCTTTCGTTTTCGTGCCGTGCGCGCGCCACCCGCACGTCAGTATCCGAGGCGGGTCAGCAGCGCGTCGCTGCGCGCCCAGCCGGGTTTCACGCGCACCCACACTTCGAGGTAGACGTGACCGCCGAACCCGCGTTCCATATCGGCCCGCGCCGCCGAGGCGATCGCCTTCATCCGCGCGCCGCCGTCGCCGACGAGGATCGCCCGCTGGCCCGGCTTGTCGACGAGGATCGTCGCCCGAATTCGGCGCAACGCCCCGGCGTGCTCGAAGCTCTCGATGACGACCGCCGCCGCATACGGCACCTCGTCGCCAACCTGACGAAACAGCTTCTCGCGGATGAACTCGGCAGCGAGGAAACGCTCGTCGCGGTCGGTCAGCGCGTCCTCCGGATAAAGCGGCTTCGAGGCCGGGAGCAGCCCGGCCAGAGCCTCCTTCAGCCTGTCGAGGCCGATGCCGCGCTCGGCCGATACCGGCACGATGGCAGCGAACTCGCGCAGCGTCGCGAGTGCCGCGATCGCCGGCAGCAGCGTGTCGCGGTCGTCGAGCATGTCGATCTTGTTGAGCGCGGCGACCACCGGAACACGCGGCGGCAGCAACGCGAGCACGGCACGATCGGCGGCGGTGAGGCGCGTCGACTCGGCGACGAAGACGATCGCGTCGGCCGACGCGAGCCCGTCGGTCACCTTGCGATTCAGACGATCGTTGAGGAGCGACCGGTGGCGCGTCTGGAATCCCGGCGTGTCGACGAACAGGAATTGCACGCCGGGCTCGGTGACGACGCCGGTGATCCGGTGACGCGTGGTCTGTGGCTTGCGCGAGGTGATGCTGATGCGGTCGCCGACGAGCGCATTGAGCAACGTCGACTTGCCGACCGATGGGCGGCCGACGATCGCGATGTGGCCGCAGCGAAATGGAGCGGATTTCGGCTCAGCCATGGCCCGGCGCCGCCAGCGCGGCGAGGGCGTGCGTGGCAGCGTCCTGCTCGGCGGCGCGCCGGCTCGACCCCTCACCCGCCGCCGTGAGGCCGAGCGCGCCGATCCGGCACTCGACGACGAAGCTCTGCACGTGGGCATCGCCGCGCGTCGCGACGATCAGGTACTCGGGCAGAGCGATCCGGCGCGACTGCAGGAACTCCTGCAGCCGTGTCTTCGGGTCCTTGCCGAGGATTTCCGGATCGGCACCGCGCAGGAGATCCGCGAACACGCGGTCGATGACGCGCTCGGCGGCACCGAACCCGCCATCCTCGGCCACCGCTCCGAACACCGCCTCGAGCGCATCGGCGAGCATCGATGGGCGGTCGGCGCCGCCGCTCCTCGCTTCGCCGTCGCCGAGCCGCAGTGCCGCACCGAGCCCGAGGTCGCGCGCGAGCCGCGCCAGCGTGTCGCGGTTGACGAGATGGGCGCGGGCGCGCGAAAGCTCGCCCTCGGCGAGGCCCGGAAAGCGGCGGTAGAGCCGCAGCGCGATCACGCAGTTGAGCACCGCGTCGCCGATGAACTCGAGGCGCTCGTTGTGCGGCGTGCCGAAACTGCGGTGGGTAAGTGCCTGGCGCAGCAGTTCCGGGTCGCGGAACGCGTGATCGATCGCGAAAGGCACGCGGTGCGCGCTAACGGGTCGAGCGCGCCTCGAAGTCGAGAAGGATGCTCGCGTTGCCGATCATCGGCAGCACCTTCTGCCAGGCAAGCGACGCGACGATCGTGTTCCCCTCGCGCCCGACCGTAACGTCGGCCGCGCGCACCGAGTCGACGTATTCGGCCGACAGCCGGCGGTCCATCGCGCGGCGGACCGCCTCCGGAGTCGGGTCCTGCACCGCCTGCATCGTCTGATCGAGCGCCTTCTGAACGGTGAAGTACTCGATGTACGACGGCCCGACACGGAACGCGACCAGCGCGACCACGATCACCACCACCGTGGTGAACAGGAAGCCGATCATCGACAGTCCGCGCTGGTTGACTGCAGTCATGCGTCCTCCCCCCGGGGTGACCGGTGACCCCCGTTCAATGGATGGCGGTACCGACACGCTTGAACTCGAAAGACGCGATGTCGTCCCAGTTGAACCAGATGAAGAAAGCCTTGCCGCGGAGGTCGGCGTCCGGGACAAAGCCCCAGTACCGACTGTCGTCGCTGTTGTCGCGGTTGTCGCCCATCATGAAGTAGTGCCCGGCAGGGACGCGGCACTTGAAGCCGTGCTCATTGTAATCGCAGTTTTCGCGCCCCGGGAACGGTCGCACGTTGCCGGGATAGACGGGCAGCGCCTCGGCATTGACGGCGATCGTATGCCGCTTCGCCGCGACGCCGTCGGTGAGCTCCATCCGCTGCTGCAGCGTTTCGAAGCGCAGTCCCTCGAGGTAGCTGTAGCTGTCGTCGGGCTGCTGCGGCCACGGAACGCCGTTCACCGTGAGCTTCTTGTCGCGGTACTCGACGACGTCGCCGGCGACCCCGATCACCCGCTTGATGAAGTCCTGCGAAGGGTTGAGCGGGTACTTGAACACGACGACGTCCCCGCGCTGCGGGTTGGAGAGCGGGATCACCTTGCGGTCGAGGATCGGGAGGCGGATCCCGTAGATGAACTTGTTGACGAGGATGAAATCGCCGACGGCGAGCGTCGGCCGCATCGACGACGACGGGATCTTGAACGGCTCGACGACGAACGAGCGCAACAGGAACACGGCGAGCAGCACCGGAAAGAACGACTTCGCGTACTCGACCCAGACCGGCTCACGCGCACCGGGAGCGCGCTTTGCGGCGAGGAACAGGCGGTCGACGAGCCATGCCGCACCCGAGATCACGGTCAGCACGAAGAGCAGCAGGGCAAAGTTCATCGCAATCAGGTCGTATTCGGATGGATTTCGCGCACGGCAGACGGTCGGCCCCGCGGCGGGCGCGCCATTGTCTCATGGGAGACCGGGCTCACTTGCCGCCCGCCTGCAGCACGGCCAGGAACGCCTCCTGCGGGATCTCGACGTTGCCGACCGCCTTCATCCGCTTCTTGCCCGCCTTCTGCTTCTCGAGCAGCTTCTTCTTGCGGGTGACGTCGCCGCCGTAGCACTTGGCGAGGACGTTCTTCCGCAGCGCCTTGATCGTCTCGCGGGCGATCACCTGCGACCCGATCGCCGCCTGGACGGCGACGTCGAACATCTGGCGCGGGATCAGCGAACGCAGCTTCGCCGCAACCTCGCGACCGCGGTAGGTGGCAACCGACCGGTGCACCATCACCGACAGCGCATCGACGCGCTCGCCGTTGATCAGAATGTCGAGCTTGACCACGTCGGCCGCGCGGAACTCGCGGAACTCGTAGTCGAGCGACGCGTAGCCACGCGAGACCGACTTCAGCTTGTCGAAGAAGTCCATCACCACCTCGGCCATCGGCAGCTCGTAGCTGAGCATCACCTGCCGGCCGGCGTACTGCATGTTCTTCTGCACGCCGCGCTTCTCGGTGGCGAGCGTGATCACCGGCCCGACGTACTCCTGCGGCACCAGGATGGTCGCACTGATCACCGGCTCGCGAATCTCCTCGACCCGCGACGGGTCGGGCAGCTTCGACGGGTTCTCGATCTCATGGACGCTGCCGTCGCGCAGCAGGACCTGGTAGACGACCGTCGGCGCGGTCGTAATGAGTTCCATGTCGTACTCGCGCTCGAGGCGCTCCTGCACGATGTCGAGGTGGAGGAGCCCGAGGAAACCGCAGCGGAATCCGAAGCCGAGCGCCTGCGACACCTCGGGTTCGAAACGCAGCGACGCGTCGTTGAGCCTCAGCTTGTCGAGCGCGTCGCGCAGCGCCTCGTACTGGTTGGATTCGACCGGGTAGAGCCCGGCGAACACCTGCGGCTTCACCTCCTTGAATCCCGGCAGCGCCAAGGATGCCGGCCGCGACGCCAGCGTGACGGTGTCGCCGACCTGCGCTGCCTTCAGCTCCTTGATGCCGGCGACGACGAAGCCGACGTCACCGGCGCCCAGGACGTCGCGCGACGCCGAGCGCGGGGTGAACACGCCGACCTGCTCGCAGGTGTAGGCCGCGCCGGTCGCCATCAGCAGGATTCGGTCGCGGGGCTTCAACATGCCGTCGAACACCCGCACCAGCATCACCACGCCGACGTAGTTGTCGAACCACGAGTCGATGACGAGCGCGGCGAGCGGCGCTGCGGGATCGCCTTTCGGCGGCGGAATGCGGGCGATCACCGCTTCCAGGATGTCGTCGATCCCCTCGCCGGTCTTGGCGCTCGCGCGGATCGCGTCGGTCGCATCGATGCCGATGATGTCCTCGATCTCGTCGATCACCCGCTCCGGGTCTGCCGAAGGAAGGTCGATCTTGTTCAGCACCGGGACCACCTCGACGCCCTGCTCGATCGCCGTGTAGCAGTTCGCCACCGTCTGCGCTTCGACCCCCTGTGACGCGTCGACGACCAGGAGCGCCCCCTCGCACGCGGCGAGCGAGCGCGAAACCTCGTAGGCGAAGTCGACGTGCCCGGGGGTGTCGATCAGGTGGAGCTCGTAACGCGCGCCGTCGCGCGCCGTGTAGGTAAGCGCGGCGGTCTGCGCCTTGATCGTGATGCCGCGCTCGCGCTCGAGATCCATCGAGTCGAGGACCTGCTCGCCCATCTCGCGGTCGGAGAGGCCGCCGCAGCGCTGGATGAAGCGATCGGCCAGCGTCGACTTGCCGTGGTCGATGTGCGCGATGATCGAGAAGTTGCGGACGTTCTGCATCGGCAAAGCTGGCTATTCTAGCCGATGCCGCGGGCTCAGCCCGCCCCGCCGCCGGTCAGGAACGCGCGCACCCGCCCTTCGTCGAGAAAATGGTGGCACAGCTCGCGGCCCGTCGCGACGGGGCCTGCGAAAAGCACCGGAACCCGCTCGCCGTAGCGTGACTCGAGCTCGGGGCTCGCATCGACGTCGAGCTCGTCCAGCGCGATATCGTGGCCGGCCGCGAGGCGCCGCAGCCCCTCGCGCATGTCGTCGCAGAGGTGGCAGTACGCGCGCGACAGAAGCGTGAGCTGCAGCGTCAAGTCACTCCGACGCCGGCGGCGCCGGCTTGATCGTCGCGAAAAACTGGTTGTCGCCGCGCCGGAGCTGCAGCGTCACCGCCGACGTGGGGTCGATCGCGGCGAGGAGTCCGTTCAGCTGCACCGCCGACTTCGCCGCGCGAAGCTGGCCGTCGCGAACGATCGAGAGGATCACGTCGCCCGGCTGCACGTTGCCGCGCACGACGCCGACGACGTCCTCGATCAGCACGCCTCCCGAGCGGATCTCGAGTTCGCGGCGCTGGTCGTCGGAGAGGTCGGCGAGCGCCAGGCCGATGCGGTTGGCCTTCGGCCGTGGCTTCGCCGCCGGAGCATCGCGCCCCGAGGCGGCAGGAGCACGGTCCTTCAGTTCGGCGACGACCACGTCGGCGCCGAGCGGCGCACCATTTCGCCACAGGCCGAGCTGGATCCTGGTGCCGGGCCGGATCGCCGCGATGATGCGCGGCAGGTCGGTCGACGACATCACGCTGTGACGGTCGACGCGCACGATGATGTCGCCGACGCGCACACCGGCCTTGCCCGCCGGCCCTTCGGCATCGACCGCGTTGACGAGCGCCCCCGCGGCATCCTTGAGCCCGAACGCCGTCGCCGCATCGGGCGACAGGTTCTGGATCTGCACGCCGATGCGTCCGCGCGTCACGTGCCCGTGCGCGCGGAGCTGCTCGACGGCATTCATCGCGACGTCGATCGGCACGGCGAACGACAGCCCCATGTAGCCGCCGGTGCGCGAGTAGATCAGCGAGTTGATGCCGATGACCTCGCCCTTCATGTTGAAGAGCGGTCCGCCCGAATTGCCGGGGTTGATCGCGACGTCGGTCTGGATGAACGGGACGAGGTTCTCCTGCGGCAGATCGCGCCCTTTCGCGCTGACGATCCCCGCGGTCATCGTGTTGGCGAGGCCGAACGGCTTGCCGATCGCGACGACCCATTCGCCGACCTTGAGCCGCGACGGGTCGCCGACGGTGACGCGCGGAAGATTCTTCGCGTCGATCTTGAGCAGTGCGACATCGGTGCGCGCATCGGTGCCCACGACCCGAGCGGTGAACTCGCGCCTGTCGGAAAGGTGGACGGTGACCTCGCTCGCGTCGTCGACGACGTGGGCGTTGGTGACGACGTAGCCGTCGGAGGAGACGATGAATCCGGAGCCGCTCGACTGCGGCTCGAACTCGCGATCGCGTCCGCCGGAATCGCGCCCGCCCTGATCGCGCCCCGGCGGCGGCCTGAAACGCCGGAAGAACTCTGAGAAGGCATCGTCGTCGGTGGCGCCGGCTCCGTGCCCGTGCCGCGGCTTCTGCGTGACGTCGATCGACACGACCGCCTGGCTCTGGTGGGCGTAGAGCTCGGTGAAATCGGGCAGCGCGGCGCCGCGCCCCTGGCCGGAGGCGGCGTTGGACGCCGCGACCGAGACGAGCGCGACGACGGCGAGCGCGCGCAGGTTACACGTGGCGCGCAATGGCGCAGATATCATCGATTCTCCCTTGTCGACGGCGGCCCCTGGGCGGGACGCTATCGATGTTCGACCGAGTTGGCGATCTGGCGCACCGTGGCGCCCGGCGTTTCCCCCATCACCGTCACCAGCTGATCGCCTCGGCGCACGCTGTAGACGTTGAGTCCCCCCTGGTGCACGAGGCCGGCCGGGCCGTGCGCGGTAGCGGCCGGCTCGACGAAGACGGAAACGGACACGAGGCCGTCGCTGTACACGAGGTGCGCGACGGGGTCGGCCCGCCCGTGCAGCTTGCGGTAGCCTTCCATGATCTTGGTGAAGCCAGCCGGAACGTGCGTCACCACCCAGCCGGTGTTCTCGACTGCGAGGTCATGCGCGGTGCCTTCGATGACCTGCCAGTCGGGCGGCGTAACCGGCCACGACGGTGCAACCAGCGCGCGATCCGCCGGAATGCCGAGCGTGATGTCGGTGAACGCGAACTGCTCGATTCCGTCGCCAGCCTCGTTCACCAGGCGCGCCTTCAACAGCAGCCCCGTCTCGCTGTCCGACCAGAAGCGGTGTCCATAGCGCAGGCCGTCGCGCGGATGGAACACGACGACCTCGGCCGAACGTCCGCTGACGCGGTCGTCGCCGACGACCTGGAAATCGTAGTAGCGCGACAGCGTCTGCCGCTGCTCGCCCGACAGCGACGGGAACACGTTGCGGAACGTGCGCGGCTCGACGCGGACCAGCTTCGCGTCGGGGTAATAGCAGCGGACTTCGCCGCGCGTCCGGATGAGCTCGCGCGCCGGCCCGTCGAGGTTGGTGAGCTTCTCGAACTGCCTGCCGCCATCGTTGATGTGGGCGATCCGCGACGATTCGACGTGCGGGCCGAGTTGATAAACGATCGTGCCGACGTAGTTCGTGCTGCGCGCGGCGGTTGCGGCGCGCAGCAGCCACTCCATCGCGTCCTCGCCGCGCGCGGCGGGCGCTGCGTGCGCGGCGAGCGCCGGCGCCGCCAGCGCTGCGGCAATCGCGGCGACCGCGGCGCACGACGCTGCGCGCCTGGCCAGCCCGGAACGTACGCCTGCGATCAAGGCTTCACTTCGCGCGTGACGGCGACATCGCGCAGATACGGCCCCATGCCCTGAAGCATCGCCGACGGCGCGTACTCCTGGTGAGCGAGCAGGTAGTCGGCCGAGACCGTCGACGGACCGATCTCGGTGCCGCGCATGCTGCCCGCGACCACGGAGCCCGAGAGCCCCGCCGGCGTCGCATCGACCAGCGACCACGCCGTCCAGCCGACGACGGCGACGGCCGCGAGCGTCGCGGCCACCGCCCAGGCCCAGGTCGCCGGGCGCGGCGGCGCCGAGGCGCTCGGGGCGAGTACCGTCGGCTCGACGGCGAGGCGCTTCGCCACGTCCTCGCGCAGGTCGCGCGTCACGCCGACTTCGCCGCGCAACGCGTCACCGATCGCGTGGTAGCACGTCCACGTCATCATCGCCTGGCGGTGCCGCAGCGAGTGCCACAGCGCGTGCGTCTCGATGCCGTCGACCTCGCCGTCCATCAAACGTGAGATTTCCTCGCTCATCACCATCTCCGGTTTCCGTCGACATCGAGCAACGGCCGCAATTCGGCGGCAATCGATTCACGGGCACGGAAAATCCGCGACCGCACCGTTCCGATCGGACAATTCATCACCGTCGCGATCTCCTCGTACGACAAACCCTCGATCTCGCGCAGCGTGATCGCCGTGCGCAGATCCTCCGGGAGCTGCTCCATCGCGCGGTTCACCGTCGTCGCAATCTGCTTGCCGAGGAGCTCCGCCTCGGGGGTCGCCGTGTCGCGGAGCTGCTCGGCGTCCTCGAAGGTTTCGGCATCCTCGTGGTCGAATCCGGTCGACGTCGGCGCGCGCCGCCCCATTGCGACGAGGTAGTTCTTCGCCGTGTTGATGGCGATCCGGTAGAGCCACGTGTAGAACGCGCTGTCTCCGCGGAAACTCGGCAATGCGCGGTACGCCTTGATAAACGCCTCCTGCGTCACGTCCTCGACCTCGGCCGGATCGCGCACCAGCCGCGACAGCAACCGACCCAGCTTGCGCTGGTACTTCGCCACCAGCAGCTCGAACGCGTGCTTGTCGCCACGCTGCGCCCGCAGCACGAGCTGCTGATCGACCTCGCGATCACCCATCAAGCGGGCAGTCCCTGATTCGCGTCGTTGTTATGCCCGCCGGAGGGCGGAAGCGGCGCCAGATGACCGCCCGGCAGCGGGCGGAAGGCGCCGCGCGCGTCGACACAACGCGCGCTTGCAGCAACAGACCACCCTCGGGGCGCCAAGTTCATCGCCTGCCGTCGGTTCCGGATGCGCCGGTCCGGGGAGCATGCCTCTGCAGCGCGAGCGCCGGCCGTACCGCTCCGGTGACCGTCCCCCGGTAGTTGACGAGGTCGCGCCGCGCCCACGGGGCGAGCTCGGCGCGCGCCCCTGCGTCGAGGAGGCCCAGCGCGTCGAGCACCGCCACGACGGCCGGATAGAGTCCCCGCTTCTGTCCGTCGACCACCTTGACCGCGATCCCGATGCCACGGCTGCGTACGCCGAGGGCCTGTACGCCCTCGGCACCGACCTTGCTCACCCAGTCGCCGCGTCCTGCGCGCATCAGCGCGAGATCGCTGCGCGCCTCGCCCGACACCATCTCCGGGTGGGCGGTCATCGCGTCGGCGATCCGGCGCGGCGCCTCGCCGTAGCCCGCGTCGCCGCGGTCGGAAGCCAGGCGTGCGAAGGCGAGCGCCAAGCGCGACAGCGGCACCGCGTAGTTCGGCGCCGAGCAGCCGTCGATCCCCGACTGCAGGCGCGCTTCGGCGACGCCGGTGAACGCCGCCACCGCGTGCCGGATCGACTGCTGCAGCGGATGGTCGAACGCGAGGTAGTGCGCTCGATCCCAGTCGCAGAGCGCGCAATGCGCGAGCATGCCCGCATGCTTGCCCGAGCAATTGTGGGCGAGCGGCGAGTACGGCGGCGGCGGCGGGAATCTCGACAGAGCGTCGTAGAAGCCCGGCACCTGGGTGCCGCACTGCAGGTCCTCGACGCGATTGCCAGCGCGCGCCAGCATGTCGGCTACCCCGTCGACGTGGCGGGGCTCGCCCGAGTGGCTCGCGCACATCAGCGCCACCTGCGCGGGCGAAAAGCCGAAGCGATCGACGCCACCGGCGGCGACGAACGAAAGCGCCTGCAACGGCTTCAACGCGCTGCGCGTGAAGGTCAGGAACTCGGGATCTCCGGCTGCGGCGAGCAGCACGCCGTCGCGATCGACGACTGCGACCGATCCCAGATGAATGCTTTCGACGGCGCCGCCGCGGGTCGCCTCGGCGAGCGGAACGTGCGAGGGCCGCGGCACGCGCCCGGCGTCGGAGGGGGTCATGGCGGTCGCTGCGGGCACGCCGCCATTATCACCGATTGCCGGCGCCGCTCAGGACGGCGCCGTCGTGCCGGCGAGCGCCGCGCGAATCTGCTCCAGCGCCAACGGATCCTCGATCGTCGTGAGATCGCCCGGGTCGCGTCCCTCGGCAAGCGCCTGGATCGAGCGGCGCAAGAGCTTCCCCGAGCGGGTTTTCGGCAGCAGCGTCACGAAATGCACGTGGGCGGGACGGGCGATCGCGCCGAGTTCGCGGTCGACCGTCTGCATGACCTCGTCCTGCAGCGTCTCCGGCCCATTCGCCGCGGCAAGCCGCGCCGGATCGCGCACCACGGCGAACGCGACCGGGACCTGCCCCTTGACGGCATCGTGCACGCCGACCACCGCCACCTCGGCGATACCGGTGTGAGCCTGGACGGCCTCCTCGATCTCGCGCGTACCGATCCGGTGCCCGGCGACGTTGATCACGTCGTCGGTGCGGCCGAGCACGAAGTAATAGCCGTCGCGGTCGCAGGTCGCCCAGTCGAACGTCGAATACACCTGGCGCCCCGGGACCGTCTTGAAGTAAGTCTCGAGGAAACGTGCGTCGTCGCCCCAGACCGTCGTCATGCAACCCGGCGGCAGCGGCGGCGCGATCGCGAGCACGCCCTTCTCGCCGGCCGTGGAATCGGCACCGGTGACGCCGTCGACGAGGTGCACGTCGTAGCCATACACCGGAAACGACGGCGAGCCGAACTTGCGCGGCGTGTCGGCGACCCCCGGCTGCGCCGACAGGATCGGCCAGCCGGTCTCGGTCTGCCAATAGTTGTCGACCACCGCCACGCCGAGCGCCTCGGCCGCCCAGCGCGCAGTCGGCTCGTCCAGCGGCTCGCCGGCGAGGAACAGGTAGCGCAGCGACGAGAGGTCGTGGCGCTTCATGTACGACGGATCCTGTTTCTTCAGCACGCGGATCGCCGTCGGCGACGTGAACATCGTGCGCGGCCGGTGCTCCTCGACGATCTTCCACCAGATGCCGGGGTCGGGGCGGATCGGCAGACCCTCGTACATGATCGTCGTCGAGCCGTTCAGGAGCGGCCCATAGACGATGTAGGAGTGGCCGACGACCCAGCCGATGTCGCTCGTCGTGAACATCGCTTCGCCCGGCGCCACCGAGAAGATGCGCCGCATCGACGAGACCAGCGCCACCGCGTGGCCACCGGTGTCGCGCTGCACGCCCTTGGGCTTTCCGGTCGTTCCCGACGTGAACAGGATGTACGACGGCTCCGACGATTCGAGCCATTCGCAATCGACCCGCGCGCCGCGGTGCGCGGCCGCGAGCGTCGCCCAGTCGACGTCGCGCGGCGCCTGCATCGTGTGCTGCAGATCGAGCCTGCGGTCGAACAGCAGCACGTGCCGCGGCGGATGGCGGGCGATCGACAGCGCTTCGTCGACGAGCGGCTTGTACGGCAGCACCTTGCCGCCGCGCATCCCGGCGTCGGCGGTGACGAGGAGCACCGGTTTCGCGTCGTCGATGCGCGTCGCGAGGCTTGCCGAGGCAAAGCCGCCGAACACCACCGAGTGGATCGCGCCGATGCGCGCACAGGCGAGCATCGCGAACGCCGCCTCGGCGATCATCGGCATGTAGATCAGCACGCGGTCGCCGCGCCCGACCCCCAGCGCCTTCAGCATCGATGCGCAGCGGTTCACCTCGTCGAAGAGCTCGCGGAAGCTGTAGTGCCGCGACTGTCCGGTCTCGGTCGAGATGTAGACGAGCGCCGGCGCGTCGCCACGCGTGGTGAGGTGGCGGTCGATCGCGTTGTGGCAGAGGTTCGTCGTGCCGCCGACGAACCAGCGGGCGAACGGCGGCCGCGAGTAGTCGAGCACGCGCTCGAAGGGCGTATGCCAGTCGACGATCTTCGCCTCCTCGCGCCAGAAGCCTTCGCGGTCGGCGATCGAACGGCGGTGGAATTCGGCGTACGCGGCGAGCGCCGCGTCGGCCGGTGCAGTCTCGTTCATGCCCATGGCAAGCTCCTCGTTCCTCGCTCCCCTGCCCGCGCTCCCCGTCGGTGCACCGGGTGGCCTGCCCGCTACGGGTGGCTGTCCGCCGAGATGCGCACGACGGTGCGCCCGCGCACCATGCCCTTGAGATAGGCATCGAAGTGCGTCGGCAGTTCGTCGAAATCGATCGTCCGCACCTGGTCGTGGACGCGGTCGGGCCGCCACTCGGACGCGAGCTTGTTCCAGATCCGCTGGCGCAGCGGCATCGGCGTGTTGGCGCTGTCGGTGCCGAGCAGGTGCACGCCGCGCAGGATGAACGGCGCGACGGTGGTCGAGAGCTTCATCCCCATCGCCAGGCCGACCGCCGCGACGGTCCCGGCGATCTTCGCGGTGGCGAGGAGCCACGCGAGCATGTCGCCGCCGAGATTGTCGACCGCGCCGGCCCAGGTCGCCTTCTCCAGCGGGCGGATCCTGGTGAGGTCGATCGCCGAGCGCAGCATCACGTCGGTCGCGCCGATCCCGCGCAGATAGGCCGCTTCCTCGCCCTTGCCGGTGATCGCGGCGACCTCGAAGCCCTCCTTCGCGAGGATCTCGATCGCTACCGAGCCGACGCCGCCGGTGGCGCCCGTCACCGCGACCGGGCCGTTTCCGCGCACGAGTCCGTTGTGCTGCATCAGGTGGACCGCGAGCGCTGCCGTGAACCCCGCGGTGCCGATCGTCATCGCATCGAAGGCCGTCATGCTCTCGGGACGCCGCACCACCCAGTCGGCCGGCACGCGCACGTACTCGGCGTAGCCGCCGTCGTGCGACACGCCAAGGTCGTAGCCGGTGACGATCACCTTGTCGCCGCGCCTGAAGCGCGGATCGGTCGACGACTCGACGGTGCCGGCCATGTCGATGCCGGCCACGGTCGGGAACTTGCGCATGATCCTGCCGGCACCGTTGTACGAAAGCGCGTCCTTGTAGTTGATCGTCGAGTACTTGGTTCGTATCACCACCTCGCCCGGGTCGAGCTCGTCCAGCGTCATCGGCACGAAGCGGCTCGCGACGACGCCGGCTTCCTCGAAAGTGCGGTACGCGGTGAACTTCTGCACGGGGATCTCCTCGCGCCGTCAGGCGCAGTGTGGATGCAGCGCTGTCGTCATCCCGGATCGCGGCCGGAGCCGCCGTCGGTCGTGTGGGGCAAGGCCATGTAGTCGCGCGTGCGCATCTCGACGAGCCGGCTCACCGTGCGCGCAAACTCGCGCACATTGGGACCATCGGGGTAGAGCGACTCCGCAGGCACTGCAGCCGAGGCGACCAGCTTCACGCGATGATCGTACAGGATGTCGACGAGCCAGGTGAAGCGCCGGGCCTGGTCCGCCGTATCGGGCCCGAGCTGCGGGATGCCCGAAATCAGCACCACGGCGAAGCGCCGGGCGAGCTCGAGATAGTCGCGCTGCGAGCGCGGTCCGTCGCAGAGCGCGGCGAAGTCGAACCAGACGACGCTGCCGGCACGGCGTCTCGCGGGCAGCACGCGCCCGTCGACGACGAGGCGCGTTTCCTCGTCCGCCCCGGCGCGCATCGATTCGAACACGCGATCGAGTGCGCGCTCGGTCGCAGCTCCTGCCGGAACGTACCAGGCGTCGAGGCGGCCGAGCGCCTGCAGCCGGTAATCGACACCGGCGTCGACCTCGACGACGTCGAGCGAGCGCTTGATCGTCTCGATCGCAGGCAGGAAGCGCTCGCGCAGGAGCCCGTCGGGCCACAACGCATCAGGCGCGTAGTTCGACGTCAGCACCAGCACGACGCCGGCGCCGATCATGCCTTCGAGCAGGCGCCCGAGGATCATCGCGTCGGCGATGTCGGCCACGTGGAACTCGTCGAAGCAGATCAGCCGGTAGCGGCGCGCGATGCGGGCGGAGACCGTCACCAGCGGATCGGCTTCGTCACGTATCGCCGCGAGCGTGTCCTGCGTCTCGCGCATGAACGCGTGGAAATGGATGCGCGTCTTGCGCCGGATGCCGACCGTCGCGTAGAAGCTGTCCATCAACAGGCTCTTGCCGCGACCGACGCCACCCCACAGGTAGATTCCGCGCGGGACCGGCGGAACCGCGAACAGGCGCTTCAGCCGCGACTCGCGCGCCGCGCGGAATGCCTCGAGCTCGTCGGAGAGATCCTGCAGCCGCTCCATCGCCGCCACCTGCGCGGCATCGAGCGTCGAATGCCGGCGATCGAGCAGCGGTTCGAGGTAATCGATGAGGCCGCCGTGGCGGCGCGCGATCTGACCGGGTTCCGCGCCGCTCATCGTCCGCGGCCGGAGCGCCTCAAGCGTTGAGCGAACGGCGGTCGACGGCGAGCGCCGCCTCATGCGTCGCCTCCGACAGCGTCGGATGCGCGTGGCATATGCGCGCGAGATCCTCGCTCGCAGCGCCGAACTCCATCGCCACGACGCCCTCCTCGACGAGTTCGCCAGCCATCGGACCGACGACGTGCATGCCGAGCACGCGGTCGGACGCCGCGTCGGCGACGATCTTCACGAACCCGGTGGTCTCGCCCATCGCGCGCGCGCGCGCGTTGGCGGAGAACGGGAAGCTGCCCGCGCGTACGTCGACGCCCGAGCCCCTGAGTTCGCGCTCGGTCCTGCCGACCCACGCGATCTCGGGAGCCGTGTAGATCACCCACGGAACCGTCCCGAAATCGACGTCGGGATGCTGGCCGGCGATCCGTTCGGCGACGGCGACGCCTTCCTCCTCGGCCTTGTGCGCGAGCATCGGCCCGCGCACGACGTCGCCGATCGCCCAGACGTTGGGAAGGTTCGTCCGGCACTCGGCGTCGACGTCGACGAAGCCGCGCGCGTCGAGCGCGAGGCCGATGTCGGCCGCGCCGAGACCCGCGGTCGTCGGCACGCGCCCGATCGACACGATCAGCCGATCGAACCCGTCGCGGTGATCGGTTCCGTCGGCGTCGCGCCAGGCGACGTCGACGCCATCGGAGCGCACGTCGACGCCCCCGACGGTGACGCCGAAGCGCATCGCGAGCCCCTGGCGGGTGAACGCCCGCAGCGCCTCCTTCGCAACCGCCTCATCGGCTGCGGGAAGCAGGCCGGGGAGCGCTTCGAGAATCGTCACCTCGGCGCCGAGCCTGCGCCAGACGCTGCCGAGCTCGAGCCCGATCACGCCGGCCCCGATGACACCAAGGCGCTTCGGCACCTCGGCGATCGCGAGCGCACCGGAATTATCCAGCACGCGCAGGTTGTCGAACACGATTCCTGGAAGCGCGCGCGGCAGCGACCCGGTCGCGACGATCACGTGCGTCGCCGCGAGCTCGGCGGCGCCGGGACCGTCGACCGCGACCGTCCAACGCTCGCCGTCGCGGCCGGCGATCCGGCCGCGGCCCTGGAACAGCGTCACCTTGTTCTTGCGGAACAGGAACAGGATGCCGTCGTTGTTCTGCGCGACGATGCGGTCCTTGCGCGCAAGCATCTTGGCGACGTCGATCGCAAGGCCATCGATGGCAATGCCGTGATCGGCGAAACTGTGGCCTGCGCGCTCGAAGTTCTCCGACGATTGCAGCAATGCCTTCGACGGAATGCAGCCCACGTTCGTACAGGCGCCCCCGGGCGCGGGCTTGCCGTCGGCGCGCGTCCAGTCGTCGACGCAGGCGACGTTGAAGCCGAGCTGCGCGGCGCGGATCGCGGCGATGTAGCCGCCCGGTCCGGCGCCGATCACGACGATGTCGAATGGCTGGCTCATGGGCATTCAGCGGAGGGGCGCTGCGCGGTGCCACCACCACGGCGCCTTCCTTCGCGATAAAGGTTCAGAGGTCGAGAAGGAGGCGTGCAGGGTCCTCGAGCGCGTCCTTGATCGCCACCAGCGACAGCACTGCCTCGCGGCCGTCGACGATCCGGTGGTCGTAGGACTGCGCGAGAAAGTTGATCGGCCGCACGACGACCTGCCCGTTCACGGCCACGGGTCGCTCGCGCGTCGCGTGCACGCCGAGGATCGCCGACTGTGGCGGATTGATGATCGGCGTCGATAACATCGAGCCGAACACGCCGCCATTGCTGATCGTGTAGGTGCCGCCCGTCAGCTCCTCGACGGTGAGCTTGCCGTCCTGCGCGCGCTTGCCGTAGTCCGCGATCTGCCGCTCGATGTCGGCGATCGACATCTGGTCGGCATCGCGCAGGATCGGCACCACGAGGCCGCGCGGACTGCCGACGGCGATGCCGATGTCGTAGTAGCCGTGATAGACGATGTCGCTGCCATCGATCGACGCGTTGACGAGCGGAAACTTCCGGAGCGCATGCACGGCCGCCTTCACGAAGAAGCCCATGAAGCCGAGCTTGACGCCGTGCTCCTTCTCGAAGCGCTCCTTGTGGCGGTTGCGCAGCTCGATCACCGCCTGCATGTCGACCTCGTTGAACGTCGTCAGGATCGCCGCGTTCGACTGCGACTGCACGAGCCGCTCGGCCACTCGGGCGCGAAGGCGCGACATCGGCACGCGCTGCTCGGGGCGCGAGCCGAGCGCGGCCGGGAGTTGCACCGCCGGCGCACGTGCCGGCGACGGCGCACGCGCCGCTGGCGCCGCGGGGGCTGCGGGACCCGGTGCGGCAGCGGCGGGGGTGCTGGCCGAAGCAGCGGCGAGCGCGTCGCCCTTGGTGATCCTTCCGCCGCGCCCGGTGCCGGCGATCGTCGCGGGATCGACGCCCGTCTCGGCGATCACCTTGCGCGCGGCGGGGAGCGCAGCGGCGGGGGCCGGCGCCGATGGGGGCGCGGCGGCTGTGGGCGCTGTCGACGGGGGCGCCGAAAGCGGGGACGCCGCCGGTGGGGGGGCGGCTGCGCTGGACTGCGCCGCCTTCGCCTCGGTGTCGATCACGGCGATCAGCTGGTTCGACGTCACCGTGGCGCCATCGGGCTGCGCGATCTCGGCGAGCACCCCGTCCGCCGGCGCGGGAAGCTCGAGCACGACCTTGTCGGTCTCGATGTCGATCAGGTTCTCGTCGCGCTTCACCGCGTCGCCCGGCTTCCTGTGCCAGGCGACGAGCGTCGCTTCGGAGATCGACTCCGGCAATTGCGGGACCTTGACTTCGATTCGCATGGGGCGGTTCCGTTATCGGGCGAGGAGCATTGCGCCCGACGAGAGCTCGTCGGCGAACGCGTCCTCGATCAGTTTCTTCTGTTCAGCAGCGTGAAGCGCTGCGTAGCCGACGGCGGGGGACGCCGATACGGGGCGGCCGGCATAGGCAAGCAGCTTGCGCTTGTCGATGTCGGCGCGCAGATAGGTGCTCAACCGGTACCACGCGCCCTGATTCTGCGGCTCCTCCTGACACCAGACGACCTCGCGCGCCGCGGCGTATTTCGCGATCTCGCGCTTGTAGTCGTCGTGCGGGAACGGATACTGCTGCTCGAGCCGCAGGATCGCCACATCGTCGATCTTCTGCATCCTGCGATGCGCGAGGAGCTCGTAATAGACCTTGCCCGAGCAGACGACGACGCGCTTCACCTTCTTCGCATCGATGCGGTCGGCCTCGCCGATCACGTTCTGGAAGCGGCCGTTGGCGAGCTCGTCCATCGTCGAGACTGCCTCGCGGTGGCGCAGCAGGCTCTTCGGCGTCATCACGATCAGCGGTTTCCTGAAGTAGCGGATCATCTGCCTGCGCAGCAGGTGATAGATCTGCGCCGGCGTCGTCGGCACGCAGACCTGCATGTTGTGTTGCGCGCACTGCTGCAGATAGCGCTCGGGCCGAGCCGACGAATGCTCGGGCCCCTGGCCCTCGTAGCCATGCGGCAGAAACAGCACGAGGTCGCAGATGCGTCCCCACTTCACCTCGCCGGCGGCGATGAACTGGTCGATCACCACCTGCGCGCCGTTGGCGAAATCGCCGAACTGGGCCTCCCAGATGACGAGCTGGGTCGGCTCCGACGTCGTGTAGCCGTACTCGAAGCCGAGTACCGCGTTCTCGGTCAGCACTGAATCGATGATCTCGAAGTCGGGCTGCCCGTCGCGAAGATGCTGCAGCGGCACCCAGATCCCCGAATCCCACTTCTCGCGGTTCTGGTCGTGCAGCACCGCATGCCGGTGCGAAAACGTGCCGCGCCCGGAATCCTCGCCCGAGATGCGCACGCCGTAGTTCTGGTCGAGCAGCGTCGCGTAGGCGAGGATCTCGCCCATTCCCCAGTCGATCGGATGGGTGCCGGCGACCATCGCGCGGCGGTCGGCGATGATCTTCTCGACGCGAGGGTGCAGCTTGAAATCCGCGGGAACGGCAGTCGCCGCCGTGCCGAGCTCCTTCAGCCGCGCCATCGGCACCGTCGTGTCGACGGGGTCGTTCCAATGCCGGTTCCGGTAGGGCGACCAGTCGACGATGAACGGCGGCTTGTAGTTCGACAGGATCGTCGTGTTGGTGTGGTAGCCCTTGTCCATCGCCGTGCGGTAGGTGGCGATCATGCCGTCGGCGTCGTCGGCGGTGACGACCCCGTCGGCGATCAGCCGGTCGGCGTAGAGCTTGCGCGTTCCGGGATGCTGGGCGATCTTCTTGTACATCAGCGGCTGCGTGATCATCGGCTCGTCGGCCTCGTTGTGGCCGAGGCGGCGGAAGCAGACGACATCGATGAACACGTCCTTGTGGAACTGCTGCCGGTAGTCGAGCGCGATCTCCACGGCGAGCAGGCACACCTCGGGGTCGTCGCCGTTGACGTGCAGGATCGGCGCCTCGATCATCTTCGCGACGTCGGTGCAGTAGAGCGTGCCGCGGGTGTCGCGCGGATCGGACGTCGTGAACCCGATCTGGTTGTTGATGACGATGTGCACGGTGCCGCCGGTGTAGTAGCCGCGCGTCTGCGACATGTTCAGGCATTCCTGCACGACGCCCTGGCCGGTGATCGCCGCATCGCCGTGGATCAGCACCGGAAGCACCTGGTCGCCGCGCGCGTCGCGGCGCCGGTGCTGGCGCGCGCGCACGCTGCCCTCGACGACCGGATTCACGATCTCGAGGTGCGACGGATTGAACGCCAGTGTCAGGTGCACCGGCCCGCCCGGCGTCGAGACGTCGGAGGAGAATCCCTGGTGGTACTTGACGTCGCCCGCCGGGAGGTCCTGCACGACCTTGCCCTCGAACTCGGAGAAGAGGTCGGTCGGCATCTTGCCGAGCGTGTTCACGAGCACGTTGAGGCGCCCTCGATGCGCCATGCCGAGCACGATTTCGCCGACGCCGGCAGCGCCGGCGCGCTGGATCAGGTGATCGAGCATCGGGATCATCGTGTCGCCGCCCTCGGCCGAGAAGCGCTTCTGACCGACGTACTTGGTGTGCAGGTAGCGCTCGAGCGTCTCGGCGGCGGAGAGCCGCTCGAGGATGTGGCGCCGCTGCTCGGCGCTGTACGCGGGGTGCGAGCGGATCGGCTCGAGACGGTCCTGCAGGTAGCGCTTGGTCGGCGTGTCCGAGATGTACATGTACTCGGCGCCGAGCGTGCGCGTGTAGGTGTCGCGCAGCGCCTGCACGATGTCGCGCAGACGCATCCGCGGCGGCCCTGCCTTGAACGAACCGACGTCGAACTCGGTGTCGAGGTCGGCGTCGGAGAAGCCGTAGGTGCGAAGATCGAGGTCGGCGACCGGCGGCGACTCGTGCCGTTTCAGCGGGTCGAGGTCGGCGTGCAGCATGCCCAGCGTGCGGTATTTGCCGATCAGCTGCAGCACCAGCACCTGCTTGTGCATCGTCGTCGAATCGACCATCGCTCCGGCGACGCGGCGGCTCTTCGCGAGCTCGCGAAACGACTCGACGACCGGCCCGTGCGCGACGTCGGGCGCACCGCCGCGCAGCTCGTCGAAGTAAGCGCGCCAGTCGGCGTCGACCCGCGACGGGTCGGCGAGGTAGCGCTCGTAGAGCTCCTCGACGAACGGTGCATTGCCGCCGAACAGTGTGCTGGTCGACTCGAGTTCCCGCATCGTGCCCATGGTCAGCGCTCCGCGATCGGCCTGACGCCGCGCCGCGCGGCGCCGGTGTAGAGCTGGCGCGGACGGCCGATCTTGTACTCGGGATCGGTGATCATCTCGTTCAGCTGCGCGATCCAGCCGACCGTGCGGGCGAGCGCGAAGATCGCCGTGAACAGCGACACCGGGATGCCGATCGCCTTCTGCACGATCCCCGAGTAGAAGTCGACGTTCGGATAAAGCTTGCGCGAGACGAAGTAGTCGTCCTCGAGCGCGATCTTCTCGAGGCCCATCGCGAGCTTGAACAGCGGGTCGCCGTGGAGTCCGGTCGCCTCGAGAACCTCGTAGCAGGTCTCGCGCATCAGCTTGGCACGCGGATCGTAGTTCTTGTAGACGCGGTGACCGAAGCCCATCAGGCGCACGCTCGAGCTCTTGTCCTTGACCTTCGCGATGAACTCGCCGATCTTCGCGAGCCCGCCCTGCTCCTGGATCTCGTAGAGCATGTTGAGCGCCGCCTCGTTGGCGCCGCCGTGCGCCGGTCCCCACAGGCATGCGACACCCGCGGCGATCGCCGCGAACGGGTTGGTTCCCGACGACGCGCACAGCCGCACCGTCGATGTCGACGCGTTCTGCTCGTGATCGGCGTGCAGGACGAAGAAGCGGTCGAGCGCGCGCACCAGCACGTCGTTGACGACGTAGTCCTCGCACGGCGTCGCGAACATCATCCGCATGAAGTTCGCCGCGTAGGAGAGGTCGTTGCGCGGATACATGTACGGCTGGCCGACCGAGTACTTGTAGGCCATCGCGACGAGTGTCGGCATCTTGGCGATCAGCCGGATGGCCGAGATGTCGCGCTGGTGGGCGTCGTGCAGGTTGATCGAGTCCGGATAGAACGCGCTCATCGCCGCCACCAGCCCGGTCAGCACGGCCATCGGATGCGCATCGCGCCTGAAGCCGCGCAGGAAGAACTGCATCTGCTCGTTGACCATCGTGTGCTTGGTCACGCGACTCTCGAAATCCTCGCGCTGCGCGGCATTCGGCAGCTCGCCGTACAGCAGCAGGTGGCAGACCTCGAGAAAATCGCAGTTGAGCGCGAGCTCGTCGATCGGGTAGCCGCGATAGAGGAGCTCGCCCTTGTCGCCGTCGATGAACGTGATCGCCGAGCTGCACGATGCAGTCGAGAGGAAGCCCGGGTCGTAGGTGAAGCGCCCGGTCTTGCCGTAGAGCGACCGAATGTCGACGACGGCGGGGCCGACGGTTCCCGACAGCACGGGGAAAGTGACCGGAGTCGTTCCGTCGGAAAACTTCAGGTTGGCTGTGCGATCGCTCATCGTCGTTCCTTCGCGTCGTTCCTTCGCTTGCGGTTTGCGGCCGGGTGCCGGGCCCGGGTGGTCCTTCCGCGGCGCTCGTGCGGCGCCTTCAGATCGCGCGCAGACGCTCGACCAGCGAACGCAGGCGCTCTTCGGGCTCGCTTCTGCCGGTGATCAGGTCCCATAGCGCCTGGTCCGGCAGGTCGAGCAGCGCGTCGAGGTCGCGCTCGTCGTCGTCGGACAGCCGCGGGCCCTGTACAGCGAGAAAGCGCTCGAGGACGAGATCGTTCTCGAGCATCCCGCGCCGGCAGCGCCAGCGCAGCCGGTCGCCGCGGGCCCGCTCGCTGTCCATCCTGGCGACGCTTCCCACGCTCCCGCCCGCCTCAGACTGCGCGCTTCACCACCATCGACTTGATGTTGCCGATGGCGCGCGTCGGGTTGAGCCCTTTCGGGCAGACATCGACGCAATTCATGATCGAGTGACAGCGGAACAGCCGGTACGGGTCCTGCATGTTGTCGAGCCGCCACTCGAGGTCGTGATCGCGCGAATCGGCGATGAAGCGGTAGGCGTTCAGGAGCCCCGCCGGCCCGACGAACTTGTCCGGGTTCCACCAGAACGACGGGCACGCAGTCGAGCAGCATGCGCAGAGAATGCATTCATAGAGGCCGTTCAGCACCTCGCGCTCTTCGGGCGACTGCAGACGCTCGCGCTCGGGCGGGGGCTCGTCGTCGACGACGTAGGGCTTGATCGAGTGGTACTGCGCGAAGAACTGCGTCATGTCGACGATCAGGTCGCGCACCACCGGCTGGCCCGGCAACGGGCGCAGCACGACCGGCTCCTTCAGCGTCTTCAGGTTGGTGATGCAGGCGAGGCCGTTCTTGCCGTTGATGTTCATCGCATCCGAACCGCAGACGCCCTCGCGGCAGCTCCGGCGGAACGCGAGCGAGTCGTCGACGGTCTTCAGGCGGATCAGCGCGTCGAGCAGCATCCGGTCGTGCGGATCGAGCTCGATGTCGTAGTCCTGCATCCGCGGCGCGGCATCCTTCTCGGGGTCGTAGCGGTAGATGGAAAATCGCATGTTCAGTACGTGCGCGCTTTCGGCGGGAACGAATCCACGGTGAGCGGCTTCAGGATGACCGGCTTGTAGTCGAGGCGGTTGCCGTCACGATGCCACAGCGTGTGCTTCAGCCAGTGAACGTCGTCGCGCTCGGGATAGTCGCTGCGCGCCTGCGCACCGCGCGACTCGCGCCGCGCCTCGGCCGACACGACGGTCGCCTTGGCGACCTCGATCATGTTATCCAGCTCGAGCGCCTCGACGCGCGCGGTGTTGAATATCCGGCTTTTGTCACCGATCGCCGTGCGCGCCACGCGGGCCTCGAGCTCGTGCACCTTGCGCACGCCTTCGGCGAGGATCTGCTGGTTGCGGAACACGCCGCAGTGTGACTGCATCGTGCGGCGCAGGTCGGCGGCCACGTCGGCCACGCGCTCGCCGTTCGTCGCGCCGTCGAGGCGCGCGAGCCGCGCGAGCGAGTGCTCGCCGGCGTCCTGCGGCAGCGGCCGGTGCGACTGTGCGGGCAGGTTCTGCGCGACGATATGATCACCCGCCGAGCGCCCGAACACGAGCAGATCGAGCAGCGAGTTGGTGCCGAGGCGGTTCCCGCCGTGCACCGACACGCACGCGCACTCGCCGACCGCGTAGAGGCCCGGCACCGGCACCCCCCGGGCATCGCCGGACGACGAAGATGCGAGCATCATCACCTGGCCGTGCATGTTGGTCGGGATGCCGCCCATCATGTAGTGGAGCGTCGGCACGACCGGGATCGGCTCCTTGATCGGGTCGACGTTGGCGAACTTGATCGCGATCTCGCGGATCGACGGCAGCCGCTTGTTGATCACCTCCGGCCCCAGGTGATCGAGCTTCAGCAGCACGTAGTCCTTGTGCGGGCCGCAGCCACGTCCCTCCTTGATCTCCTGGTCCATCGAGCGGCTCACGACATCGCGCGACGCAAGGTCCTTGAGGTTGGGCGCATAGCGCTCCATGAAGCGCTCGCCGGCGGAATTGAGCAGGATGCCGCCCTCGCCGCGCACGCCCTCGGTGATCAGCACGCCGGCGCCGGCCACGCCGGTCGGATGGAACTGCCAGAACTCCATGTCCTGCAGCGGCACGCCGGCGCGCGCCGCCATGCCGAGCCCGTCGCCGGTGTTGATGAAGGCGTTGGTCGACGCCGCGAAGATGCGCCCGGCGCCGCCGGTCGCGAGCAGCGTGATCTTGCCCTCGAGCAGCATCACCTCGCCCGACTCCATTTCGAGCGCGCTGACGCCGACGACTGCACCCTCGTCGTCGCGAACGAGGTCGAGCGCCATCCACTCGACGAAGAACTGCGTGTGTGCGCGCACGTTGCGCTGGTAGAGCGTGTGCAGCATCGCGTGCCCGGTGCGGTCGGCTGCGGCACAGGCGCGCTGCACCGGCTTCTCGCCGAAGTTCGCCGAGTGGCCGCCGAACGGACGCTGATAGATCGTCCCGTCGGCGTTGCGGTCGAACGGCATGCCGAAGTGCTCGAGCTCGTAGACGACGCGCGGCGCCATCCGGCACATGTATTCGATCGCGTCCTGGTCGCCGAGCCAGTCGGAGCCCTTGACGGTGTCGTACATGTGCCACAGCCAGTGATCTTCCGACATGTTGCCGAGCGAAGCGCCGATGCCGCCCTGAGCCGCCACCGTGTGCGAGCGCGTCGGGAACACCTTCGACAGCACCGCGACCGACAGTCCCGCCTCGGCGAGCTGCAGCGACGCGCGCATCCCCGAGCCGCCTGCCCCGACGATCACCGCGTCGAAACGCCTGCGCGCGAGGCCCGTCATGCGTCGCCCCACAGGAGCTGTACGGTCCAGCCGGCGTACGCGGCGAGCAGCGCGACCACGACGATCATCAGCGCAAGGCGGAGCGCGGTCGGTTTGGCGTAGTCCATCAGCACGTTGCGTGCGCCGACCCACGCGTGATAGAGGAGCGCCGCCATGAAGACGAAGCTGACGACGCGAAACGCGCCGTTCGCGAACAGGCTCTTCCACACCGGATAGGAGAGCCCGCCGTTCCACAGCACGATGCCGATGAACAGCACCGTGTAGGCGAGCATGACGAGTGCCGTCGCGCGCTGGACGAGCCAGTCCCAGCCGCCGTAATGGGCGCCGACCGCGAGCTTGTGTACCGGGCCTACCACAGGCGCACCGCGCAGGCGAGCGTCAGCAGCAGCGCGACGACGAGCACGATCGCGGCGCTGCGGCGTGCGGGCGCGAGATCGAGCCCGAGGTGGATGTCGAGCAGCAGGTGGCGGATGCCGGCGAGCACGTGGTGGAAGACCGACCAGGCGAGCGCCAGCAGCACGAGCTTGCCGAACCACGAGGTGAGCGCTCCGTATGCGCCCGCGTAGCGCTCAGGCGACGCCAGGCTCGCGTCGACGAACCACAGCAGCACGGGAATACCGACGAGGATCAGCAGCACGCCGCTGACCCGGTGAAGAATCGAGATGATCGCCGGCACCGGTTGCCGGATTGCAAAGAGGTTGAGGTAGATCGGGCGCGGCTTGACGAGCGGGCGGTCGGCGGCGGCCATGCGGTCAACTCAGGGACGAAACGATCATGTGATTCGGACGCGATGCGATGACATCGCGTCGAGGTCAGCGGGCGAGCGATTATAGCGCGCCGTGAACGTCAGGCGAGCTCGTTCCGGTAATGATGCTCGGCGGTCGCGGTGAGCCCGCGCCGCAGTTCGACCGGCCGCTCGCCCCAGGTGTAGGTGACACGATCGACGGCGAGCAGCGGCGTTCCCGCCGCGACGCGCAGCAGCGAAGCCGTCGCGCGATCTGCGCTGACGGCGCGCAGCCGCTCGACCGCGCGCAGCATGTGCACGCCGAACTCGGTCTCGAAAAAACCGTACATCGAGCCGCGAAACGCATCGTAGCGCTCGCGCGTGAGACCGCGAAAGCGCGCCGCCGGCAGCGTGATCTCGTCGAGGACTACCGGCCGGCCGCCGTATTCGAGCAGGCGGCGCAGCACGTAGACCCCTTCGCCGGTTCTGAGGTCGAGCGCGCGCGCGGCGTCGGCGCCGGCGCGCGCCCGCTTCAGGTCGACGAGGCGGCTCTGTGGATACTCGTACTCGCCGTCGTCGCGCCGGATGCGCAGGAAGCGGAAGTTCGACGAGCGCTCCTCGGTGTGGGTGGCGACGAAGGTCCCCTTGCCCTGGCGCCGCACGACGCGGTTGGCCGCCGCGAGCGCATCGATCGCCTTGCGCACCGTCCCCTGCGAAACGCCGAAGCGTGCGGCGAGCTCGAGCTCGGAGGGGATCACCTCGCCTGGCCTCCACTCTGCCCGCTCGAGACTCTCCTCGAGCAGCGCCTGCACCTGCGCGTAGAGCGGCGCCCATGCGGGCCCGCCGCGGCGCCTGCCGTCCGCGCGCTCTTCCGGCGGCGCACGCTCGGTCGGAGGAATCCGGTCGATCATGTCTTATATAGTTTATATCAGTTACAAGACAACGTTGACACCGTCCCACCTGCGCGCCTACCATTGCGCCATGCACGGCGGACCGGCAGCCCGATGGCGGCCGGGCGCTCCGATCTCGCGCGGCCCGCCGCACCCATCCTGCCACGGGAGTCGCTCATGAAAGCACCATTGCGCGTCGCCGTCACCGGCGCGGCCGGCCAGATCGGCTACAGTCTCCTCTTCCGCATCGCGTCGGGCCAGCTTCTGGGGCCGGACCAGCCGGTCATCCTGCAGCTCCTCGAGCTGCCGCTCGACAAGGCGCAGGCCGCATTGAGGGGCGTGATGATGGAAGTCGACGACTGCGCGTTCCCGCTGGTCGCCGGCATGCACGGCAGTGCCGATCCGAAGACCGCGTTCAAGGACGCCGACGTCGCGCTCCTCGTCGGTGCGCGACCGCGCAGCGCCGGCATGGAGCGGAGCGATCTCCTGCTCGAGAACGGGAAGATCTTCATCGAGCAAGGCAAGGCGCTCGACGCAGTCGCCTCGCGCAACGTCCACGTGCTGGTCGTTGGCAACCCGGCCAACACCAACGCGTGGATCGCGATGAAATCGGCGCCCGGCCTGCCGGCGAAGAACTTCACCGCCATGCTGCGCCTCGACCACAACCGCTCGCTCTCGCAGCTCGCGGCGAAGGCGGGCCGCCCGGTCGGCTCGATCGAGAAAGTCGTCGTCTGGGGCAATCACTCGCCGACGATGTACGCCGACTACCGCTTTGCGACATCGAACGGGCAATCGGTGCGCGAGCTGATCCACGACGAGGACTGGAACCGTAACGTGTTCCTGCCCACCGTCGGCAAGCGCGGCGCAGCGATCATCGAGGCGCGCGGCCTGTCGTCGGCGGCGTCGGCAGCCAATGCGGCGATCGATCACGTTCGCGACTGGCTGCTCGGCAGCAACGGGCGCTGGGTGACGATGGGGGTGCCGTCCGACGGCAGCTACGGAATTCCGCAAGGTGTCATGTACGGCGTCCCGGTGACGACCGCAGCCGGCGAGTACACGCGCATCGCCGGCCTGCCAATCGACGAGTTCTCGCGCCAGAGGATGGATGCAACGCTGAAGGAACTCGAGGAAGAGCGCGCTGCCGTGGCGTCGCTCGTCGCATGACTGCCGCGATCGCTGCCGCGAGCCCGGGCGAGCGCTTCCGCGCCGCCCTCGCGGCCGAGCGGCCGCTGCAGGTGCCGGGAACGATCTGCGCCTACCATGCACTCCTCGCCGAGCGCAGTGGCTTCCGCGCGATCTACCTTTCGGGCGGTGGCGTCGCCGCCGGCTCGCTCGGGCTGCCCGACCTCGGCATCTCCAATCTCGACGACGTGCTGACCGACGTGCGCCGTATCACCGACGTGTGCGCGCTGCCGCTGCTGGTCGACGCCGACACGGGGTTCGGCGCATCGGCGTTCAACATCGGGCGCACGGTGAAGTCGCTGATCAAGGCCGGCGCCGCGGCGATGCACATCGAGGACCAGGTCGGCGCCAAGCGCTGCGGGCACCGCCCGGGCAAGGAGCTCGTTGCCGCCGCCGAAATGGTCGACCGCATCAAAGCCGCTGTCGACGCGCGAAGCGATCCGGCATTCGTCGTGATGGCGCGCACCGACGCACTCGCGGTCGAGGGGCTCGACGCGGCGATCGAGCGAGCGCGCGCCTGCGTCGAGGCGGGCGCCGACATGATCTTTCCGGAAGCGGTCACCGACCTCGCGATGTACCGCCACTTCGCGGATGCGGTCGGCGTGCCGGTCCTCGCCAACCTCACCGAGTTCGGCAAGACCCCTTTGTTCACGCTCGACGAGGTCGCCGGCGCCGGCGTGGCGCTCGCGCTGTATCCGCTGTCGGCGTTCCGCGCGATGAACCAGGCGGCGCTCGACGTCTACCGCACGCTGCGCCACGACGGGACGCAGAAGGCGTCGGTGCCCTCGATGCAGACGCGCGACGAGCTGTACGACTTCCTCGGCTACCACCGGTACGAACAGAAACTCGACGCGCTGTTCAGGCAGCGCAAGGGCTGACCTTCGAGATGACGACTCCCGACCACGACAACACCCACGCGACGCCACGGCCGAAGAAATCGGTCGCCCTCTCCGGCGTCACCGCCGGCGACACCGCTCTTTGCACCGTCGGACGAACCGGCAACGACCTGCACTACCGCGGCTACGACATCCTCGACATGGCCGGCGAATGCGAATTCGAGGAGATCGCGCACCTTCTCATCCACGAGCACCTGCCGTCACGGGCCGAGCTCGAGGCCTACCGCCGCAAGCTGAAGGCGATGCGCGGGATTCCCGCGACCGTGCGGACGGTGCTCGAAGCACTGCCACCCGCCGCGCACCCGATGGACGTCATGCGCACAGCGGTCTCGGCGCTCGGCAGCGTGCTCCCCGAGCGCAACGCGCACCTCGCCCCCGAGGCGCGCGACATCGCCGATCGGCTGATCGCATCGCTGGGGTCGATGCTCCTCTACTGGCACCACTACTCGCGCAACGGCCGGCGCATCGACGTCGAGACCGACGATGCGTCGATCGGCGGGCATTTCCTCCACCTTCTCCACGGACATTCGCCATCACCGTCGTGGGTGCGCGCGATGCACACGTCGCTCAATCTGTACGCCGAGCACGAGTTCAATGCGTCGACGTTCACGGCGCGCGTCGTCGCGGGAACGGGTTCCGACATGTATTCGGCGCTGACCGCCGCGATCGGCGCGCTGCGCGGGCCGAAGCACGGCGGCGCCAACGAGGCTTCGCTCGAGATCCAGCAGCGTTACGGCAATCCCGACGAGGCCGAGGCCGACATCCGGCGCCGCGTCGAGGCGCGCGAGGTGGTGATCGGCTTCGGGCACCCGGTGTACACGATCGCCGATCCGCGCAACAAGGTGATCAAGGAAGTCGCGCGCGGGCTCTCGCTCGAGGCGGGCGACCTGCGCCTGTTCAACATCGCCGAGCGCATCGAATCGGTGATGAAGGACGCGAAGAAGATGTTCGCGAATCTCGACTGGTTCTCCGCGGTCAGCTATCACATGCTCGGTGTCCCGACCGCGATGTTCACGCCGTTGTTCGTGATCTCGCGCAGTTCGGGGTGGGCGGCGCACGTGCTCGAGCAGCGCGAGGACGGCAAGATCATCCGCCCGTCGGCGAACTACATCGGCCCCGAGAACCTGCGCTTCGTGCCGATCGGCGAGCGAGGCTGACCATGTCCTCTGCCATCTCCAGCGTCCGCCCGAAGCCCGACCAGGTGCTGGTCGACATCGCCGACTATGCGGCAAACTTCCACGTCGCCAGCGCCGAGGCCTACCAGACCGCCCACTACTGCCTGCTCGACACGCTGGGCTGCGGCTTCGAGGCGCTCTCGTACCCCGCGTGCACGAAGCTCCTCGGCCCGATCGTTCCGGGCACCGTGGTGCCGCACGGAGCGAAGGTTCCGGGCACGTCGTGGCAGCTCGATCCGGTCCAGGCGGCGTTCAACCTCGGCGCGATGATCCGCTGGCTCGACTTCAACGACACCTGGCTCGCCGCCGAATGGGGTCATCCGTCGGACAACCTCGGCGGCATCCTGATGGCGGCCGACTGGCTGTCGCGAACCGCGGTCGCCGCCGGCCGCAAGCCGCTCGCGATGCACGACGTGCTGACGGCGATGATCAAGGCGCACGAGATCCAGGGCGTGATCGCGCTTGCCAACAGCTTCAACCGCGTCGGTCTCGACCACGTGGCGCTGGTCAAGGTGGCGACGACCGCGGTGGTCGCGAACCTGCTCGGGCTCTCGCGCGACGAGATCGTCAACGCGGTGTCGCTCACCTTCGTCGACGGCCAGAGCCTGCGCACCTACCGCCACGCGCCCAACACCGGATCGCGCAAGAGCTGGGCGGCCGGCGACGCAACGTCGCGTGGCGTGCGCCTCGCGCTGATCGCGAAGACCGGAGAGATGGGCTACCCGTCGGTGCTGACGGCGAAGACCTGGGGCTTCTACGACGTGCTGTTCAAGGGACAACCGTTCCGCTTCGAGCGTGGCTACGGAAGCTACGTGATGGAGAACGTGCTGTTCAAGATCAGCTACCCGGCCGAATTCCACGCACAGACTGCGGTCGAATGCGCGATGCAACTCCATCCGCTGGTGAAGGATCGCATCGCCGACATCGCGAAGATCACGATCCGCACGCACGAGTCGGCAATCCGCATCATCGACAAGAAGGGTCCGCTCGACAATCCCGCCGACCGCGACCACTGCATCCAGTACATGGTCGCCGTGCCGCTGATCTTCGGCCGGCTCACCGCTGCCGACTACGAGGACGGCGTCGCGGCCGATCCGCGCATCGACGCGCTGCGCGACAAGATGGTCTGCGTCGAGGACGCGCGCTTCTCGAAGGAGTACCTCGACCCCGAGCACCGCTCGATCGCCAACGGCATCACGATCGAATTCGCCGACGGCTCGAAGATGCGCGAGATCGTCGTCGAATACCCGATCGGGCACCGCCGCCGCCGCAAGGAAGGCATCCCGCTGTTGCTCGCGAAATTCCGCGTGAACCTCGCTCGCCGCTTCGCCGCGAAGCAGCAGCAGACGATCCTCGACGCCATCGACGATCCAAAGCGCCTCGCGTCACTGCCGGTACACGAGTTCGTCGATCTCGTCGTATGAGCGCGCGGCGCGCAGCGGCGGTTGCGCTCTTTGCTGCGGCAGGCGCGCTCTTCGCGGCCGCGCCCGCGGCAGCGCAGGACTTCCCGCAGCTCGCTCCCGGACTGTGGGAGATGAATCGCGAGAGCGACGCCGCGCCCGCGCACGCGAATGCGGACGCGAACCGTTTGACGCTCTGTCTCGACCGATCGCTGTCGAAGCAGATGTTCGAGATGGGTGCGGGGGCGATGAGCGGCGCGTGCAGCAGGCACGAGTTCCATGTGTCGGGCAACCGCGGCCGCGGCGACTTCGTCTGCGAGATCGGCGGCAGCCGCATGCACTCGACGTCGACGATGGTGATGCAGGGGGACCGCGCCTATCGGACCGAGGTTCACACGACGTGGGATCCGCCGTTCATGGGCCGCGCAGCCGCCGACACCGTGCTCACCGCGCGCTGGCTGGGGCCGTGCCCGCCAGGGCAGCGACCGGGCGACATGACGACCGCGCAGGGGCGCAAGCTCAACATTCGCGATGCCCTGCAGGGCAAGGGCAAGGCGATGCATTGAATGTGCGCACGCCCGCTCGCCGCGCCAGTGCGCGCAGCGGTCGGTGCGCGCGATCAACGAGGATCAGGACATGACACCGGATCGATTCGCAACACTGAAGGAACTCCGCCTCCCGTCCGGGACGCAGGGCCGTTACCACTCGCTGGCGGCGCTCGAGGAGGCCGGCATCGGCAAGGTCTCGCGCCTGCCGATGTCGCTTCGCGTCGTGCTGGAGAGCGTCGTCAGGAACTGCGACGGCATCAAGGTGACCGAGCAGCACGTGCGCCAGGTCGCCGGCTGGTCCGCGACGGCCGAGCGCGTCGACGAGATTCCGTTCATCGTCGCGCGCGTCGTGCTGCAGGACTTCACCGGCGTGCCGCTGCTGGCCGACCTCGCCGCGATGCGCAGTGCCGCCGCGGCGCTCGGCCGCGACGCGAAGATGATCGAGCCTCTGGTGCCGGTCGACCTCGTCGTCGACCACTCGGTGATGGTCGACTACTACGGTTCGCCCGAGGCGCTCGACCTCAACATGCGGCTCGAGTTCAAGCGCAACGCCGAGCGTTACCAGTTCATGAAATGGGGCATGCAGGCCTTCGACACGTTCCGCGTGGTGCCGCCGGGGATCGGCATCGTGCACCAGGTGAACCTCGAATACCTGGCGCGCGGCGTCCACCAGCGCGACGGTGTCTGGTTCCCGGATTCGCTCGTCGGCACCGACAGCCATACGACGATGATCAACGGCATCGGCGTCGTCGGCTGGGGTGTCGGCGGCATCGAGGCCGAGGCGGCGATGCTCGGGCAGCCGGTCTACATCCTCACGCCGGACGTCATCGGCGTCGAGATGAAGGGACGCCTGCCCGAAGGCGCGACGGCGACCGATCTCGTGCTGACGGTAACCGAGATGCTGCGCCGCGAGAAGGTCGTCGGGAAGTTCGTCGAGTTCTTCGGCGACGGTGCGGCGAGCCTGTCGGTGCCCGATCGCGCGACGATCGGCAACATGTCGCCCGAGTACGGCGCGACGATGGGCTTCTTCCCGGTCGATGCGGCGACGATCGACTATCTGCAGTCGACCGGCCGCACCGCGGCCGAGATCGAGGCCTTCGAGGCCTACTACAAGGCGCAGAAGATGTTCGGCATGCCGCGCGCGGGCGAGATCGATTACACGAGGACGCTGACGCTCGACCTCGCGACCGTCACGCCGTCGGTCGCCGGACCGAAGCGTCCGCAGGACCGCATCGACCTCGCCGCGCTCGGCAGGCGCTTCGCCGAGCTCTACAGCGCGCCGGTGAGCCAGAACGGCTTCGGCCAACCGGCGGGGAAGCTCCGCGAGCGCGTGACGACGGCACCGACGCGCGCGGGCCGCGGCCAGATCGACGACGCATCGCTCGACCTCGGCCGCAACGGGCTGCCGCGCGATGTCGTCGAGATGGAGTCGAACCGGCCGACGCCGAGCCACGTGACGCCGCCCGCGCCGCGCCCGGTCGAGATCGGCAACGGCGACGTGCTGATCGCGGCGATCACTTCGTGCACCAACACGTCGAATCCGAGCGTGCTCCTCGCCGCAGGTCTTCTCGCGAAGAAGGCGGTCGAGAAGGGTCTCTCGGTGCGCGAGCACGTCAAGACCTCGCTCGCACCGGGCTCGCGCGTCGTCACCGATTACCTGACCCGCACCGGCCTCCTGCCTTACCTCGAGAAGCTCGGCTTCAACCTCGCTGCGTACGGCTGCACGACCTGCATCGGCAACTCGGGCGACCTCGCTCCCGAGATCAACGAAGCGATCACCGGCAACGATCTCTTCTGCGCCGCGGTGCTCTCGGGCAACCGCAATTTCGAAGCGCGCATCCACCCGAATCTCAAGGCGAACTTCCTGATGTCGCCGCCGCTCGTCGTCGCCTATGCGATCGCCGGCAGCGTGATGAAGAACCTCACCACCGAGCCGCTCGGCCAGGGGCGCGACGGGCCGGTGTACCTGCGCGACGTCTGGCCGACGTCGAAGGAGGTCGCGGCACTGCTCGACTCGGCGCGCGATCCGGCGACCTTCCGCCGGCTCTACAACGATCTCGCCGACGCGAACCCGATGTGGAAGACGATCGAGGGGTCGACCGGCACCGTCTACGACTGGCCGTCGTCGACGTACATCGCGAAACCTCCGTTCTTCGAAGGCTTCTCGATGACGCCGCCCGGCGTCAGCGACGTGCGCGGCGCGCGCGTGCTCGGCATCTTCGGCGACTCGCTCACCACCGACCACATCTCGCCGGCGGGATCGATCAAGCCGACGTCGCCCGCCGGGCTCTACCTGCAGGAGCGCGACGTCTCGATCCCCAACTTCAACAGCTACGGGTCGCGCCGCGGCAATCACGAGGTGATGATGCGCGGCACCTTCGCCAACGTGCGCATCAAGAACCTGATGCTGCCGGCAAAGGACGACGGCACGCGAGTCGAGGGCGGCCTCACGCTCCATTACTCCGGCGGCGCCGGAGCACCCGAGCGGATGCCGATCTACGACGCCGCGATGGAATATATGAAACGCGGCGTACCAATGGTGATCTTCGGCGGCGAGGAATACGGCACCGGCAGCTCGCGCGACTGGGCGGCGAAAGGCACGCTGCTCCTCGGCGTCCGCGCGGTGATCGCGAAGAGCTTCGAGCGAATACACCGCTCGAACCTCGTCGGGATGGGCGTGCTGCCGCTGCAGTTCAACGCGGGCGAGGATGCCGAGACGCTCGGCATCCGCGGCGACGAGACGTTCGACCTCGCGATCCCCGCGGACATCCGTCCGCAGCAGGACCTGACGCTCGTGATGACGCGCGCCGACGGCAGCCGCAGCGACATCACGCTGCGCTGCCGGATCGACACGCCGATCGAAGTCGACTACTACCGGCACGGCGGCATCCTCCCGTACGTGCTGCGCGAGCTGATGCGCAAGGCGGCCTGACGCGTTCTGTTCGTGTCGCACCCGCAGTTCCGGGACACGCATCCGCTGCGACACGCGGTGCCGATGTACGTGCTCGCGGGACTGTGCCTGTCGTCACTCGACGCGACGGCGAAGTACCTGGTGCGCGACCACTCGCTGCTGGTGATCGTCTGGGCGCGCTATGCGGGACAGATGGTGATGGTGACGCCGTTTGCTTGGCATCGCGCCGGCGGCGGCTTCTGGCGCACGCGAAACCTCGGCACGCAGCTGCTGCGCTCGCTGTTCCTGCTCTGCGCGACGCTCGGCTTCTGGGGTGGACTGCGCTACCTGCCGCTCGCCGAAGCGTCGTCGGTCACCTTCCTCGCGCCGATCATCGTCGTCGCGCTGTCGTGGCCGATTCTCGGCGAGCGCGCGACCCGCGCCCGGCGCATCGCGTCGATCGCCGGCTTCGTGGGCATCCTCGTGCTGCTGCGTCCGGGTTCGGCGGTGATGCATCCGGCGATCGTGTTGCTGCTCGCCGCGGCCTTCTCGAACGCGCTCTACCAGCTGCTGACACGCAGGCTGCCCGGCGACAGCATGCACACGACCCTCTTCTACAGCGCGAGCGTCGGTACCGTGGTGCTGAGCGTCGCGCTGCCGTGGGGGATCGGCGACGAGCACGTCGGGGCCCACGCCATCGCCGCGCTGCTGCTGCTCGGCGTGCTTGCCGGGGCCGGGCACTGGCTTATGACACGCGCCTACCTGCAGGCGCC
>Ga0134126_10000926_pt1 | contig 37184 bp, 29 predicted proteins | sample KB31752_FD_96881 | JGI IMG/M metagenome (GOLD analysis project Ga0134126, IMG submission 96881) | Terrestrial soil microbial communities with excess Nitrogen fertilizer from Kellogg Biological Station, Michigan, USA - KB3-175-2 | ecosystem: Environmental > Terrestrial > Soil > Unclassified ...
CTGCATCGCCAGCTTCAGAAACGGCGTGTACATCCACTGCGCCAGCCGAATCAACCACACGTCCTTTTCCTCCATGTGACGCGGCAGGAACAGATAGGCCAGCACCGGCATCAGCGTCAGCGACATAATCAGCGAGCCGACCAGCACGAAAATGACCGTCAGCGCCATCGGCCGGAACATCTTGCCCTCGACGCCTTCCAACGTGAGGATGGGAATATACACGATCATGATGATGAGCTGGCCGAACACCGTCGGCTTGCGCACCTCAATGGCCGCGTCGCGCACCAACTCCTCTCGACTCTTCTGGTGTCCACCCCCGGCATGGCTGGCGTGGGCGGCATGGCGGATGACATTCTCGACGACGACGACCGAACTATCGACGACGATACCGAAGTCGATGGCGCCGAGACTAAGCAAGGTGCCGGCGATGCCCGCTTGCAACATGCCATTGAAGGCGAACAGCATCGATAGCGGGATGGCCGTCGCCACGATCAACCCCGCTCGCAGATTGCCCAGCAGGATGTACAGAATGGTGACAACCAACAAGCCGCCCTCCAGCAGATTGTCGCGCACCGTCTCGATGACCTTATCAACCAGTTCGGTTCGATCGTAGACGGTTTCGATGCGCGCGCCGGCCGGCGTCTCTTTCTTGACCTCTTCCAACTTATTGCGCAGGCGAGGCGTGACCGCGTAGCTGTTCTCGCCCATGAGCATGAAGCCGAGGCCCAGGACGGCCTCGCCCTGACCGTCGGCGGTGACGGCTCCGCGACGAATGGCATGGCCGACGACGACCTTGGCCACATCCCGGACGCGAATCGGCGTGCCGTCTTGCGACGCAATCATAATCTCTTCGATTTGATCGATCGTATTGGTGCGGCCGACGCCGTGGATGAGCAGCATCTCGCCGGTCTGCACGAGGTTGCCGCCGCCCACATTCATATTGTTCTCGCGCAGGGCGCGGACGACTTGATCGAAGCCGAGATCGTACTTGAGCAAGCGCAACGGATCGACGCGCACCTGATATTGTTTCTCGAAGCCGCCCCACGAGTTAATCTCGGCCGTGCCCGGCACCGGCCGCATCTCCGGCCGCACTTTCCAGTTCTGATAGGTGCGCACGTCGATCAAATCCATGCCGTCACTCTTGACGAGATAATGCAATACCTCACCCAGTCCGGTAGCCACCGGCCCCATCTCGGGTTTGTCGATACCGGCCGGCATCTGCACGGTGCCCAGCCGTTCGTTGATGAGTTGGCGAGCGAAGTAAATATCGGTACCGTCCTCGAAGGTGACGATAATTTGCGACAGACCGAACTGCGACAACGAGCGCACTTGCTTCAATCCCGGCAAGCCGCTGATGCACAATTCGACGGGGAAAGTGATCTGCCGTTCGACTTCCTCGGGCACCAGCGAAGGCGAGACCGTGTTGATCTGCACTTGCACCGGCGTCGTATCAGGGAAGGCATCAATGTTGAGTCGCATCAGCGATAGGAATCCGGAAATGGCAATCGCCAGCGCACCACCCAGGACAAGGTAACGGTTACGCAGCGACCAGGTGATGAGCCAGGCCAGCATGAAGTTCTCCCAAAATGGGCGGCACGTCGAATGGATTACTAGCCCGCAGCGCCAGCAAGGGAAGGATTTATCCTTGCTGGCGCTGTGGGCTGGCAGGGTTTGGCTTATTCCCCGCCGACGAGGCGGTGATGAACGATGCTCGACTTGAGCAGATGGCTGCCGGCCGTCACGACTTTGTCGCCAGGACGGACGCCGTCGCGGACTTCGGTGAACTCGATTCCACGAATGCCCGGCACAATGCGACGTTGCTCGAAGACCGTGTCATCGACGCAAACGAAGACGAAATAAATCTTGCCCTCGCGCTGAATGGCCTGCGTAGGTACGGCGATGCTGCGGGGCGAAGAGCGGACGAGGATTTTGCCGGTGCCGAAAGTATCCGGCCGCAGCAAACCATTGGGATTCTCGACCTCAGCGCGGACATGCACGGTGCGCGTCCGCTTCTCGACGCCGGGACGAATCCAGGTAATCTGGGCGACCGCCGGCTCTTGCGCCAGGCCGTCCGGCTCGAAGCGCACTTCCTGACCGATCTTCACTTCCTTGGCGTCTTCTTGCCGCACGTCCAACCGAATCCACAGCCGCCGGATGTCGGCCACGATCATTTGCACCTGCGCGGTGGTGATGACTTCTTCGAGTACCATGTCGCGCTTGATGACCTCGCCATCGAATGGAGCAGTCAACGGCAAGAGGTTGGTCGGCAGCTTGTTCGGATTGATTTCACGGCGGACGGCCTCCGGTACGCCGAGCAGACGCAGATGCTGGACGCGCTTGTCTTTCGGCAGTTTGCGCAGCGCATCGAGATCGACGGGCAAACCGAGGTTGATGAGGGTTTGCTGATTATCGAAGAGGCGAAGATGCGCCTCGGCCAAAGAAGCCTCGGCATCGCGCAGTTGCTTCAGCGAGATGGCGTCCGGCGCCGACTTCAAGCGTTTGAGGATCTCCGTGCGCACTTCTTCTTGCAAAATCCCTTGCAGAAGTTCCGCCTTGGCGCGGGCCACTTCGGGCGCGGCCACCAACCCTAACACTTCGCCCTTGCGAACTGGATCGCCTTCATTTTTCAGTACTTCCCATACGGTGCCGGCCGCGCGCGGCGACAACTCGGCGTACGCCGTCTGGTTGTATTCGATGGCTCCATTGGCGAAAACGTACTGAGCCAGCGGCTGTTCTCCGACGTCTTCGGTTCCGATGCCGGCCTTCCGCACGGCCTCCAGGGAACCCAGGCGGACTTGATACAACGGCGGTTCGTCGGCATCGACCGCATGGATGCCCGGCGAAATGGGTACGACTTCCGTACTCGCCTCGCTGCCGCCACCCTCAACCTTGGCATCCTGACCCACTTCGGCCGTGCCCCAAAATTCGGCAAAAGTAGGCACTTTCCACTTGTAGGCACGTCCCCACCAGAGAAGGCCGACCAGGATAGAAAGGACAGCGATGGTTGAGAGTGCGGACAGCCCGCGACGGGCGAGGGCGACAAAAACATTCAATGGCATGGTCAAGTCCTCATGGGCCCTTAAATGAGGAGAAAAGCGCTTCTTCGCACTTCTTCATCTTCCTTTCATCTATAACAGATTCCGTGGAAATCCGCGAGAGGATGTGAACGGAAGGAGCGAAAACGCCTTCTATTCCAGCCCTGCACCGCGCAATTTGCTCTTCGCCGCCTGTCCCAGTTTCGTTCGTGGCGAGCGTTTCAAAAGTAAGCGTAGCATTTTTCCGGCGAACTGTTTTTGTTGCCCACCCTGCTCCGCGAAGTGAAATCCCAGATAATACAAATCTTCCGGCTCCAGCCACTTGATCTTTTCCAACTCCGCCGACAATTCGGATTCATAGCCCTGGCACAGTGTGGCGAATTGCTGCAAACATGGATCGCTCGTCCGCGCCTCGGCCGACAGATCGTGGTTGGACACTTTCAAGCCGCACACCGCCAGCTCCAGACGGATGGCAAAGCCGCACGCCGGATCGCGGATCAACAGACGAAGATATAAAAGTGCCGTTTCATACGCTTTCTTTTTGCGCCAGTGGATCGCCCGCTGTTCGAGCCGATCGCGCAGTTCAACCGTATCCGTCTCGCGCAGCAAAAACAACAGCGCATCGGCGCGGCGATCGTTCGTCTCCAGATATTTACATGTTTGTGCAAACACCTGTTCCCGCCACTCCGGCGGAAATTTCCTTGCGAACGGTGCCTGCGCCCGCGCCAGCATCCAGACTTTATCCGCCGATTCCGTCTCAAACAATGCTGTCGTCAGCGCGTTTTGCCCCTGTTTGAGCCGGGTCAATCGCGCCAGCGCGCTCTCGCGCAGAGAGCGATCGGGATGATCCAGCTGTTGCAAGAGCGCCTCGGCCACCTCGGCGCTATCACGATCGCCGATCTTTTCCATCGCCAGTTTGCGCACCGCCACATCCGCCGCCTGCAACAGCGTCAGCCAATCGGAAACCGCGCGTTCGCCGACGGGCAGATTCTTGAGCAGCACCAGGGCAGGCGCGGCCAGCCGGAAATCCCGATCGGCCGCGCACACGAACAGCCGTTTGAGTTGTTCCTTGCTGGGGGTCTTCATCCATTTACCCAGTGCTTGCAGGGCGGCCGTGCGCACCTCCAGCGGATGCGGCGGCACGATGCGTTCCCACAGGATCGCCTCGGCGCGTGGCTCATCGAGCGCGGCCAACAAACGCAACACGGCCGATTCAGATATCGGATGCAAAGGCTCCTTTTTGTTGCCGATAAGTTGCAAGAGTTGATCGGCCAACGTCTGCCGATGGGCCGGCGTCAGCGCCGGCACCTGAGCGCTGAGGGTGCGCACAGCCGCCTCGACGACGCCGGGATCTTTGTCGAGCAGCATGGCGACGGCGGCCGTCTCGGAACTGGCCGTGCCCGCCGCCGCCAGCGCCGACGCGATATAACGCCGCAGTCCGGGCGCGACTCTCGGCATCAATTCTTGCAGCGCACGTGTGCCCTTGGCTCCCACTTTCGCCGCCGCCTGCGCCGCTTGCTCCGCTTCCTCACCGCCGTCCTTGATGCGCTCAAGCAATTGCGGCAGCGCCGCCTCGATGCGCAGCTTGCCCACGGTCTTGATGATCTGCATGCGCAACCGCGACTCACCATCCTTCAGCGCATCGCACAGCACGCGGGTCAGTTCGGCGTCTTTGCCGCCAATCTCACCTAGCACGAGAGCGGCGGCACAGCGCACCTCCACCGGTTGATCGGGATGGAGTAAACGAAGAATCTTCTTGGTCGTGTCCTGCATGGTCTTCCCGCCGTTCGCGGAGTTGTTCGGGACCGTATCCGTGCGGATGGTCCGCAAGTGATCGCACAGGATGACGCTCGGCGTCTTCAAGCCCGCCCTCCGGCGGATCCACCGCGATGTGGGTGGGGATGTTCTTAGACTTCTTTGCCTTCGAGGTCAACGGGACCACCATGCAAGCCCGCTCGGTTCTTTCTTGTGAGCCTTGCGGCGGGCTGGTATGATTCATTTTCCTGCCCGGCGGATTCTTCGTGCAAGCACGCTTGATATAGGAACTATCTCATGGCGGACACTAAGACCATCCTCATTGTGGACGATGATGTCGAGCTGAGCGACGGCCTGCGTGTGGTGCTGGAACGACAAGGCTTTCGCGTCATCCAGGCTCGCGATGGACAGCACGGCAAACAGATGGTGTATCAGCAACGGCCCGACCTCGTCATTCTCGACATGATGATGCCGCGTATGGGCGGCTATCCCGTGCTGGAACACTTCAAAAACAAGCCCGATGCGCCGCCGATCATCATGATAACGGCCAATGAGGGCAGCCGGCACAAAGCCTACGCCGAATACCTCGGCGTCATCGACTACATTCGCAAACCATTCGCCATGGAACGCCTGCTCGAAGCGGTCGAACGCGGTCTGAAGGGCGAGGGCGAAAGGGGCGAGGGCACCGAGCCGAAGGGCGAAGCCGAGTGAGTGCCATCCCTCAAGCGGCCAGCGTGCTGCTGGCGCGCGAACGCGGATCACCGGAAGTCTACGTCGTCGCTCGCGCCGCCGCGCTGCGTTTCCTGGGCGGCTTCCTCGCCTTCCCCGGTGGCAAGGTTCACAGCAGCGACATCGCGTTAGCTCACGCCACGCCCGGCTTGACCGTGCAGCAGGTCGCTGCCATCCGCGAGCTGTTTGAGGAGATTGGCGTTCTGCTGGCGCACGATGCCGGCGGAGCGTATCCATCTGGTGAAGAACTGATTGGTCTGCGCCGCGAACTGATGGCGGAGCAATTGACCTTCAACGATCTACTGACCGAGCGAAATCTGCACCTACGGCCCGAGGATTTGACCTTCGCCGGATCGCTCGTTACCCCGGCGTTCTCACCGTTCCGTTTCGACACCGCCTTTTATGTCGCCGTGCTGCCGCCCGGACAGACGGCCGAGGTCTGGCCGGGCGAGTTGACCGAAGGAGCCTGGTATAGCGCCGAGCGCGTACTGACCGACTGGAACACCGGTGACAACTTGGTGTCACCGCCCACGGTCGCGCTATTGGAAGCGATACGCAGTCGTCCCGTCGAGGAGTTACCCGAGCGCTTGCGACTTAGCGCTAAGCCGCAAGCGGCTCCTATCTGGTTCAGTCCGGCCGTGCAGATGATCCCGCTATTCTCGCAGGGATTGCCGCCCAGCACGCATACCAACGCCTATCTCGTCGGCAGCGATCCCGCCTACCTGATCGATCCTGGTCCGGTTGATCCGGTCGAGCAAGGCCGACTGTTCGAGTTGCTCGACGGCCGGCGTCTGCGCGGCGTGATCCTGACGCATCATCATCCCGACCATCTCGGCGCGGCCAACGCCTGCGCGCAGCGCTACGGCGTGCCCATCCTCGCTCATCCGCTGACGGCACAGGCACTGGAAGGCCGCATCGCGGTAACGCAACATCTCGACGACGGAGCCATTCTCGACCTGGGACCAGCGCCCGACGGTAAGACCCGTTGGCAGTTGCAAGCAATCCACACGCCGGGCCACGCACCCGGACATCTCTCCTTTTACGAGCCGCGTTATCGCTTGTTGTTCGTCGGCGATATGATTTCGACGCTCTCGTCGGTGCTGATTCCACCGCCGCCGGAGGGCGATCTGGCGGTATATCTCGATTCACTGCGGCGTTTGCAGACGTATCCGGCGCGTCTGCTGCTGCCGGGGCACGGTTCGCCCAGCGCACGCCCCGCATTCATTCTCGAACAAGCGCTGATCCATCGCCGCGAACGCGAGGAGCATCTGTTGCAATGCTTGGGGACCGAGCCGCGCACCGTGCCGGAATTGGCCGTGGAGATGTATCGCGGTTTGCCCGCCCCGTTGATGCGTTTCGCCGAGATGCAAGTGATAGCGGGACTGCACAAACTTCAGCGCGAGGGCCGAATCCTCAAGGTCGATGACCATTCGTGGCGGAAAAAATCCTGACTAAATCAAAGTCTCGACCCTTGACAGACGTTCTCCTCTCGCTGTAATGTATCGCTATGCGATATATCGTATGACGATATATCGACTCGAAAGGAGATGTCTCATGGTACCCCTCGATTCCGGACGGCAAGTTTCGCTTAGTCCACCGGAGTTTCAGATTCTCCTCGCCTTGGCCGATGGCGAGAAGCACGGTTACGGCATCATGCAAGAGGTCGGCACACGCACCGCTGGCCGAACCCGCATGGGGCCGGGCACGCTGTACGGAGCGATCAAGCGCATGCTCCGCGCTGGCCTCCTCGAAGAGGCCGAGGAACGCCTGGACCCGAAGTTGGACGATCAACGGCGGCGCTATTACCGCCTCACGGATGCCGGCCGTCGCTTGGCCGTCGCCGAAGCGGAACGGATGGCCGAATTGGTCCGGGAGGCTTACGACAAGCGGCTTTTGACGAAGCGTCTCATCCTCGGTCGAGTGGGAGGATGAACCATGTCCGCAATTCCACAACTGGTTGCCTTGTCGGCGTTCGTCTACGCGCTCGTCATTCTCGTCGTCGTTCTCGCCTATGTGCCTCCCTTCGTGGCATGGTCGGTGTGGCTTTATCGTCTGCTCCTTGCCGCGTATCCTGCCCGTTTCCGCAATGAATATGGGCAAGCGATGGTCCAATTGTTCCGCGATACGGTACGGGAGGAATATCGACGGCGCGGCCTGCGGGGTTTGCTGGTAGTTTGGCTGCGGACGCTGGCGGACTTCACGGTCAGCGTTATCCGCCAGCATCGGGACAAGCCGGTGGAAGTGAGTAGCGAATCCGTCTTGCTGCGCGATCTGTGGCAACAGTGGCGTCAGTTCGGTTCTGTCGCCCTCTCCGCGACCACCTTCTCGGCCTTGTACGGTTGGCACCTGCTTCGCCTGTTTTTCCGGCGTGCCGTCCTCGTCTGGGCGACCCTCACCGTCATCGCTTTCGGGATTTGGCTGGTGAGCTTTTTTGATTCGATGTGCCTCCTGCGCATGCGGGCCTCCCGGATTGACATCGGCGGCGGAATGGTGAGGATTTTGCACGCTGATTTCGTGGGAGATCCGATTACCGAGGAGCAGTGGCAGCGGGATGTCCAAGCGCGGAGGAAAAAATATCCGACTCTCGGCGATGTTCTCCAATCAAAACCCAAACCGTGGGAAATTCGCTTCATCCGCGATATTCCGGGCGCGGTAGTCGTCCAATTGAAGGCCGATCGCAAGACACCCGCGATCTTGCGGCCTTACAAGGAATGGTGGCTGATCTTGCCGTTTTTCCCTGTGCCAATGCTTCTGTTGTTGGGAACCGTTCGCGCCTATCGCCGAAGACGCGCGGTTTCCGGGCAGGCGATGCAATCGGCGTAAGAATTGGTTCTGGGCAGGCGATGCAATCGGCGTAGTGTAAACTCCGGGTACGCCCTATCCGAGGCGGAAGCGTTAGCGGCGGAAGGTTCGTCGCGGACGCTTCCACCTCCGACAGCTCAAGAGAACACCGCCTCCCATGAACCCTTCCTCCGTTCTCCTTCGCCATCTGGCGAACCGCTCATCCAACGGCCGGAACATCTACTCTCTTTCTCTCGCGCGCTCCATTGATGAACGCGATGCGGGCGAATGGCAGGCCGCCTGCGGCGGCCAGGCCGATATGGTCATGGACCCGCGCTTCCTTCGGGCCGTGGAAAAATCGATGAGCGCCGATGCACGCTTCTGCAACGTCGTCTTCCGCGATGCCGCCGGAACGCCCGCCGGTGCCGCTTTCCTCTCTCTCTACACCATCGATGGCCTTCTTCTGGCGCCGCAACGCTGGAAGCAAAGGGGCGTGCGCCTGCGCCACTTGTGGCCCAACTTCCTCAAAGTTCAGGTGCTCTTGTGCGGTTCGCCCATCTCGACCGGCGAAAGCCATCTCCGCATCGCGGCGGGCGTGGATCATCGCGCCCTTTTGCGGCAACTGGATCGACTGCTGCTGCGCATGGCTCGCCAGCAACGCACACACTTCATCGTCTTCAAAGAGTTCAGCCCGCGCGAGGTCGCGCGGACGGATGCTCTCTTGGAGTACGGCTACTTCCGTGCGGACAGTCCGCCCATGAACTATTTTCCCGCCCGCTTCCGCGACTTCGATCACGTCTGCGCGTCGCTTCGTTCCAGCTATCGCGCCAAGATCCTCCGCTCGCGGAAAAAGTTCCACCGCGCGGGGCTGCACGTCGCGCACCTTCGCGGCAGCATGGGCATGGACGCCCTGTACACCGAGAACGTCCATCGCCTGTATTTGGATGTTCTGGATCACGCCGAGACGCGCTTTGAATGTCTGCCCGCGCAGTTTTTCCGCGAGATGGCACGGCAACTTCCCGAGGACGCCACCTTCACCGTGGTTCGTCAAGGCGAACGAGTTGTCGGGTTCGTGTTCGGCGTCTTTGACCAGGAAAATTATCTCAATTTCTTCTGTGGGTTCGATTATCGGCTCAACGAAGAGACGGACCTGTATTTCAATCTCTTGTACGAAGATCTCGACTACGCGCTGCGGCAAAATGTTCGCGGTATCCACGTCGGCCAAACGGCGGACGAGTTTAAGTCGCGTGTGGGCTGCTACCTCGAACCGCGTTTCTTTTACGTCAAGGCGCGCGACTCGCATGTGCAATCTCTGCTGAGGGCTGGCCAGGCTTACTTGTTCCCCGCCGCGCCTCCCATCCGCGAACGCAACGTATTCCGCGACGACACCGACGCCTCTCCCTCGTAGCGGCGCAACGATTAAACGACGGGGGCGACACCGGCCTGGAGAGTACCGATCGACTTGCGAATGACGCTATCCACTGTCTGATTCAGGAAATCCAATTCCTGACAAGTGCGCTCCAGCGCGTCCACAAAGCGCCGGACTTGTTCTTCGGTGATCGTCAAGGGCGGTTGGATGCGTAGCACGCGCGGATTGGAGCGCGTCACCTGCGTGTAGATACCGTGGGCCTGGAGCAAAATCTGCATGGCGTACAAACCGGGGATCGAGTGGATTAGGTCATCCAGGTTCGGCACCAAAAGCGAAGTGACGCCGGAGGGGTCCATGCCCTTGAAATGGGCGATCATGGTGTCCGGCATAGGCTCAAACTCCAGGCCGAGCATCAAGCCGCGCCCGCGTACCGCGCGGACGAGGCCGCTCCGCTGGCACAATTGCCGCAGTCCCTCTTCCAACTGCCGGCCGCGCGCCCGCGCCTTGGCGCATAGCTCCTCCTCGCGCAGCACGCGCAGCGTTGCCAAGCCCGCGGCGCAAGCCAAGCTGCCGCCGCCAAAGGTACTCGTGTGCAGCGCGAAGGTTTGCGCCGAACCGTAGGCTTTCATCCACAACGCGCGGCGGGTCAGCATGGCTCCCAAGGGAACAAGGCCGCCGCCGAGCGACTTGGCCAAGGTCAGAACATCCGGCTCGACGCCTTCCTCGTCAACGGCGAACAAGCTGCCGGTCCGGCCCAGTCCCGTCTGTACCTCATCCACAATCAACAGGGTTCCGGCGGCGCGGCACAAATCCTGGGCGGCGCGCAGATAGCCGGCAGGAGGCACGAGCATCCCCCCTTCTCCCTGAATGGGTTCGACGATGAAGGCCGCGAAACGCCGCGTGTAGAGCGCGCGTTCGAGGGCTTCCAGGTCGCCGAAGGGGACCGCCTGGCACTCCGGCAACAGCGGAGTAAAGGGATGCTGATAGGATCGATTACCCGTGACGGAGAGCGAACCGAGCGATTTGCCGTGGAAGGAACGCTCGCAATGCAGCAAGCCGGGCCGATGCGTGGCGGCGCGGGCCAGCTTCAGGCCTGCTTCGACAGCCTCGGTGCCACTGTTGGCGAAGAACGCCATCTCCAGTCCCGGCGGCGTCAGCGCGACGAGCTGCTCCGCCAGGGTAGCGGCCAGGGGGTTGATCGCCGAAGGCGTGAAACCAATCGCTTGCTCTGCCAGGGCCGCGCGGACGGCATCGACCACGGCCGGATGGTTGTGTCCCAAATTCAGCGCGCCGAAGCCGGCCGTGAAATCGAGGTACACCTTGCCCTCCGCATCCCACAGTTCATTCGCCAGGCCGCGCACGAACGTCTTGACGAAACCATTGTTACGTCCCAACCCCGCGAGGATCGGATTGATGTAGCGCTCGTGCAGTTGGGCGGCGCGGTCGGCGAGTTGGCGGATTGATGGCCGAGCCACCGTCGGGGTAGGGATCTTCTCTTGGGCCATCCAGTTGGCCCGAGCGACATTGAGCGACCCCGCGCGAGGATTTTCGGAGCGCCGCCGCACCACCGCCTTGCGGAACCGTGTCAAAACCGAGGCGTCCAGCTTCTGCCCGAACGAGAAAAGCTGGGTGAAATCGAAGTCATGTTTTCGGGCCAGGGTGCCGATTGCTTCCATTCGCTCAAGGCTGAGGTCACGCCCCAACGAGAAGCTTTCGGCGCGGTCTTCCAGGGCAAGCACCATCGTCTCGCCCAGGCAGCAGGGGACGACTCCTTGGTAAAAACCGAGGAACATCGAATCGCGCGGCATCGTGGCCGGCACCCGCGCCAGTCCTCCGGAGAGCAAAAGTACATCGTGTCGAGGAACCTTCGGCAGTTTAACGTCGGTGGGCACGGCCACATCGATGGCGATGCTGCCCGGCAGCAGCAAGGCCGAATCGATGCAGTCTCCCGTCGAGGTGGCCGACACCACCAGACGCGCCTGGCCGAGCGCCGAGGGGATGTCCACGAGAAAGTCGGCGTCGAGTTCGACGGCTAACCGCGAGGCCCGCGGCGATGGCCGCCGACCGACAAGCAGCAGGCGACGGCAGCGGGGGGCGAGCCAGCGCGCCGCCGCCGTGGCGATGCTGCCGGGGATGCCCACGACAGCGATCGTTTCACATCCCAGATCGATGTCCGTTTCCGCGCAGGCGGTCAACAGGCTTTGCAACGCCGCGTACACGGTCAAGCTGTTGCCCGTCGTGACGTTCAGCGGCCCGCGTTGGGCGAGGTGTTCTCCTTGTCCGCCCACGATGCTGGTCATCGAGCCAAGGCCGATGAGACGGGCGCCCCACTCGGCGGCGTGATCGACTGCCTGCTCCATATAGTGGATCGCCTGGCTGGGATCTTCGAGGATGCTCCGCGCGTCCATCGGAATCTCGTACAGCCGGCCCTCGGCCCGCGCCCCAGCGGGAGAGGTCAAGTTCGCCAACTCATCGACCAGCCGAGCCTCGGCAACGACGTCGTTTCCCATCTCCTCTTGCATGGACTGCGTCGCAGCGTGAAGGTCGAGGCAGAATTGCAGGATGTTGTTGCCCCAGTTGTTCCGCAGCACGCCGCTGGCGTCCAACTGAAGCAGCCCTTTGGTTTCGTTGGAAAGAGGATGAATGAGGAAGCCGAACTTCATGGCGGAAAGCCTATCTTGGATTTGGGATGTTTGTTCTAGGTTGCCGATTCCGAATTCTTCGCCGCCCTTTCGGCAGAAACATGCCGTATGGTTTAGAAGTATTGCGCCCCTCCATCTTAACACAACGACGAAGCTTGTCCTTCCTCATAGAGCCTCGCCGTCACGGTCGAGTTCCCTACGCAGTGGAAAAATCGCGGCTGCACAATCCCTAGGAGGCGAAACGGGGATTGTGTGGATGGTGTGGCGGCGTGAGTCGAAAGCAAAATGCAAATCGGTCGTCCAAAGGGACAGCCCGCCACGCCAGCAAGGGACTTCTTTTGCCGGCGTGGCGGGCTGCTGTTGATATGCTCAGGATTAGCGGCTGGCAGCCGCCACGGGCAAGTCGGCAAACTCGACCATCACCTGCTTGCCGGCCTCGACAACCACGCGCTTGGTGGCCGTGCGCTTCTCACCGTCGCGGATGGTCTCGGCCTTGAGTGTGTAATAGTAGGTTCGGCCCACGTCCAACTCCGGCGTATCGAAAGAGCGCGTCGCGGAGGTCAACGGGCAGGGCACATTGTCCACGTACAGGCGCGCCTCAGCGGGGAGTTTGACCGTCACCCGCGCGATGTCCTTCCCCTCGGTGGTCAACTTCGTGAAGTCAGCCTCGGACGTTTGACCGGCGCGCACCTTGACCTGCTTGGTGAAGGCAACCGTCCGGCCATCGCGGACGACCGTGGCCTTGAAGGTGTAGGTGTACGAAGAACCTGGCTCCAATTCCGGCGTGCGGAACGTCTCTTCGGAGGTGCTGCGCGGAATGTTCTGGCCTTCGATCGACAACTGGACATTCGCCGGCGCTTTCAGGACCACGGCGGCCGCATTGCCCAGCGCGGCTTTTTTCTCGTCTTTCTTCGGCGCGACCGGCAGAGCCGGCGGGGCTACCGCGACCGGCGCTACGGCGACCGGCGCAACAACAACGCCGCCACAGCAGCCGTAGCAGGCACCGTAGCAACCGCCATAGCAGCCACCCCAACAGCCGTAGCAGCCGCCGCAGCAACCGTAACAGCTACTCCACCCGCCCCAACAGCCATAGCAGCCACCGCAGCAGCCATAACAGCCGTAACAGCCGCCACAGCAACCGTAGCACCCACCGCAACAACCATAGCAGCCGCCACAACAACCGTAGCAGCCACCGCAGCAGCCATAACAACCGTGGCAACCGTGGCAACCGTGGCAACCATGACCAAAGTCCGGCGCGGCCCCGCCCGCCGTCAACATGGTGGCCAGAATGATGCTGTACATGCGTCGAACCTCCCCACTGAAATGTTCATCCCGACCCCTCCAGCCATCCGGAGAGGAAACCTGCGCCATCTAGGCAAAATTGAACCTTCCTGCTTAGACCATAAGAAGCAAATGGCTCGCCGTCAAAGGTAATTTGGGATATTTCGGCATAATGCGTAATTTTTAACGGTATTGTCGGCGCAAACGAACCTGGGACGGTGTTCCCAAGGGAGAATCCTGTTGTGCGACGCAAATGGAGGACCAAAGCGACGACTTTTTTCTCCCCTCGCTTGACAAGAGGCCGTCAAGTATAATCCGGGAATTGCTGTGGCCGCTCGCGACTTAGCGCTAAGCCGCAAGCGGCGACTGGTCCGCCTTCCGGGAGGATCGCGTTTCATGTCACGTCGGAACCTGTTCGGCTTGCTGGCCATCACCTTCGTCTCGCTGCTCGGAATCACCGTCTCCTACAGTGCCCCCACTAGCGAAAAGGACAAGGACTATGAACTGGTCCGCCTGGTCGTGGATGTGCTGCACGAAGTGCGCCAACGCTATGTGGTGGACATCGATCAGGACCGCGAGCGCAAACTGGTCGAGGACATGATTAACGGCGGACTGGAACGACTCGATCCGCACTCGGCCTACATTCCGCCGCGCGAGTACAAGCAGTTCGAGAAGCAGAGTGAAGGCAAGTTCGGCGGCGTCGGCATTCAGGTCGGCTTCGATCGGCAGAACCGCGGCCAGCTGACCGTCATCAGTCCCATGCCCGGCACGCCCGCTTACGAGGCTGGCGTCCTGGCCGGCGACCTCATCGTCAAAATCGACGGCAAATCGACCGAGAGCATGCGCATGAGCGAGGCCGTCGATATGATCCAGGGCGATCCGGGTCAGCAGGTGACGCTGACGGTGTTGCACGAGAGTACCAAGGAACCGGTGGACATCGCCATCACGCGCGCTATCATCGTTGTGCCCAGCGTACTCGGCGATCGCCGCAAGGCCGACGATCCCAAGGCGTGGGATTTCATGCTCGATAAAGACAGCAAGATCGGCTACATCCGCCTGACCAGCTTTAGCAAGACGGCGACCAAGGAAATGCGCGACGCCGTTGAGGAATTGCATCGTGAGGGAGCGCGCGGCCTTATCATCGACTTGCGTAACAATCCGGGTGGCTTGCTCAAGGAAGCGGTCGGCGTCAGCGACCTGTTTTTGAGCGAAGGGCGCATCGTCAGCACGAAGGGCCGTAATCACAAGGAAGAGACCTACGACGCCAAGCCGGATGGAACGCTGTTGTTGCCGGCCGAGAAGTATCCGATGGCGGTGCTGGTCAACAAATACAGCGCCAGCGCCAGCGAGATTTTGTCGGCGGCGTTGCAGGATCACAAGCGCGCGGTCGTCATCGGGGAGCGCAGCTACGGCAAGGGCAGCGTGCAGAACATTATCGAGATGCACGAGGGCAACGCTCCCAGCGCCTTGAAGCTGACGACGGCCAGTTATTGGCGGCCCAGCGGCAAAAACATCCATCGCTTCCCTGACAGCAAGGAGACCGACGATTGGGGCGTCAAGCCGGACGCCGGCTTCGAGGTAGCCATGAAGGACGAGGAACGTCTGGAATACATGCTCTATCGCAGCGATCGCGACATCGTTCGTACCAAATCCAAGCCGGTCGCGCCGAAGAAGAAGGATGGCAAGGAGAAGAAGCCGTTCGTCGATCGCGTGCTGGAGAAGGCAGTCGATCATTTGAAGAAAGAGATCGAGAAAGCCGGCGCTGCCGTTGAGTTGCCGCCGAGGGGGAATGCGTAACCACAACTCCACCAGCCCGCAGCGCCAGCAAGGGTTTCTCCTTCCCTTGCTGGCGCTGCGGGCTGGCAGGGTGGCCATAACTCGTGTCCGACCCATTGCATATTTTATTCGAGGACAACCATTGCCTGGCGGTGGCCAAACCGGCGCCGCTGTTGACCCAGGGAGTGCCGCCCGGTATTCCGACGCTGGAGGCGATGGTCAAGTCGTATCTGAAAGAACGCTATCACAAGCCCGGCAACGTCTACCTCGGCATCCCGCATCGTCTGGATCGTCCAGTGTCCGGCGTGGTCGTGTTCGCGCGCAACACCAAGGCGGCGCGACGGTTGGCCGAGCAATTTCAGAATCGTCAGGTGCGCAAGGTTTATTGGGCCGTCGTCGAACTGTCGGCAACAGGCGAACCACCGCCCGCCGAGGGTGTGTGGGAAGACTGGCTGCTGAAGGTGAAGGAAGAATCGCGCACCGAGCGCGTTTCGGCGAACACGCCCGCCGCGCGTCATGCGGTGTTACGTTATCGGCGTTTGCGTGTGGGGACAGACGGAGCGCTGTTGGAAATTGAGCCGGAGACGGGACGGATGCACCAGATCCGCGTGCAGACGGCGACGCGCGGCTGGCCGGTGCGCGGCGATGTCCCGTATGGCGCGCGGCTGCCATTCGGCCCCACAGTGGAGTTGCCGCGCGAGCGCATCATTGCTCTGCACGCGCGCAGCCTAACATTCCTGCATCCGATCCGCTACGAACCGCTGACGGTGACGGCTCCGCTGCCGGACGTGTGGGGCGAGTGGGGGGCGGAGACTCACTAGCCCAGAGCGCCAGCGACGAGGCTTCACCCGTCGCTGGCGCTCTGGGCTAGTAAGCGGGAACAGCGATCACTCCAGATCAAGACCCAGACGCAAATCGAGCGGCACCGTCGCGCTTTCGAGTTTGTCGAAATACGTCACCTTGAACGAGACTTTATCCATCTTGCCGTTGAGGAAGTACGAGAAAACCGCTTGCGGTTTGCCGCCCGGCCCAAAGGGATTGGTGGACCGTCCCTGCGGCATGGCCTTGATCGCTTTCCCCGCGGCGTCGAAAAACTCGACGCTTTTGACCTTCGGCTCAGCGGACAGCACGGCCAGGCTGGAACCGAACGACGCCGCGCTGTTGACCTTCATTTTGAAGTCGCCGACGGCAACTTCCTCGTTGGTCTTTAAGGCGATCTCTTTCTTCTCCGTGGTCTTTTCCCCTGTGCCACATTGGACCATCAGCGACCCCTTGAGGAGAATCTTCTCGGCACCCTTGCCCGGCGTTGCGGCGCCCCCGACTTGAATGGTGCAGTGTTCGCCGGCGGGATCGATCCGGGTCATGAACGGACTGATCCAATTGGCCGGTGGTCCAAACCGTGCTTTGCCCTTAAACAGATCGTTTTTCTTATCGTCGGTGAAGCTTTCGAGCTTGCTGTCCTTGGCGTTGACGCCGACGATAAACTTGCCCGGTAGCGAGACATTGATGTCCAGCGTCATCCCGCTGGGGTTGTACATGATGGTCCCCGGCTTCTCCGGCAGCGGTTTGTGCAGCGCGAGACCGACAGCCCGCACTTTGGCCGAGCCTTTGTCCTCGGCGGCTTTCTCGTCCGCGGCGACGGCGAAGCCGGCGACCGCGAGCAAACACAAAGTTGAGAGCCAACGCTTCATGGTGCGAACTCCTTGGGATAGATGGTGTGATCTCTTCAAACGGTTCGACAGTTTACCGTAGTCACCTGCTTATTCGGTAGGGAGTGGCGAAGGATTTTCCGTGGCGGAAGGCATTTCCGGCGAAGATGGTCCGTCAGCGCCGGCCGTATCGTTGAGCGACACCCAGATGTCGCCGAACGCATCGGGCTGCTCAGGCACGATACGGCGCGTTTTCGTCAATTCAAGGACGGCGAGGAACAGACCGACGAGCCGGCCGCGTGTGTGCGGCGGTGTGAACAGGGCGGAGAAGGGCAGACGTTTCTCGTGTTGCATCTGCTGAATTATCATGGCCATGTAGACGTGCAACGGCGTCTGATCGACGGCGATGGTTTGAGATTGCAAGGCCATCGTCTCGCGCATGAGCCGGCCGAAGGCGCTGACGAGATCCCACAACTCGACCGGCTTGAGCGGTTGCAGCGGCGTCGTTCCGCCCTTGCCGGAGGGCAGCGCGAGGGGCTGGCGCGCCAGCCGCTGACTCTGCTCCTCGGCGCGAGCCTCCAGCAGGGCGGCGGCGTCCTTGAAGCGCTTGTACTGCACGAGTTGCTTGACCAGTTCCAAACGCGGATCGTCTTGGGCTTCGGCCGACTCCTCCGGCCGCGGCAGCAACAGCTTGCTCTTGATCTCCAGAAGGGTCGAAGCCATCACGAGGAAGTCGCCGGCTCGCTCCACATCGATCAGGCGCAGGACGTTGAGATATTCGGTGAACTGCTCGCACACGCGCGCAATGGGGATGTCGCGGATGTCCACTTCGTCGCGCTTGACCAGATAGAGCAACAAGTCGAGCGGACCGCGAAAGGTGTCGATATCGACGAGATAGTCGGATTGCTCGCCGGCGATCATGTCCGCAGCCTATCGCAGTCAGCGGAAAGCTGTCCAGAGCAAATCGTTACTCATCGTCCCGCAAGTCCTCCCAATCCTCGACAGGCGCGGCGTTGCCGAGCGGCGTCACGGCGGGCAGAAACGGGAACAGCCGCGCGCGGGCATCGTCGTCGAGCGGCGAGCCATACTCGGACACCTCGAACGCCTCGATGTACTCGATTGTGTGTCCCTTCTCGACGCCATAGGTCTGCACGACGCGATCGCGATGGCGATCGGCCAGCGGCCGAATGCGGTGCTGCATACCCTCCTTCAGCCATTGTCGCCGTGCCGCGTCGTCGGCCGGCACCTGCTCGGCATAGCCGCCGTTGTAGGGCAGCCATTCGTAAAATTGCGAGACGTGACAGTGCAACATATGAACAACGGTGTCCATCTCGGAGCCGATGTCCACGACGATGTCGGCGCTGAACGGCAGCGGCTTCTTGAAGTCGTCGCTCAGGTAGAGGATGACCGGATCGCGTGTCAGATGCGGCGTGTCGGGGCAGACGGCCGGCACCGTGACCATGTAGGCGGCATCCTGCACGAGCATAGCGGTGTAGCGATGATCGGGATGATAATCGTTGAGGCGATGCGTCAGAATCAGATCGGGTTTGAAACTACGGATGAGGCGAATGAGTTGATGCCGTGCTTCCAGGGTCGGCAGCAATCCGCCGTCGGGAAAATCGAGTACGTCGTAGCTGGCGCCGATGACGGCGCCGGCAGCCTGCGCTTCGGCACGGCGGCGAGCGACGAGCGCTTCGCCGCTCAGCTGATGATGGCCGGCGCCGCCGTTGGTGACACTGACCAATTTGACCTTGTGACCGAGCCGACGCCAGAGCGCGGCCGTCCCGCCGGCTTTGATGTCGGCATCATCGGGGTGAGCGCCCAGAACAAGAATGCGGAGGGGTTGCATGGTGAATCAGGGGTGAGAGGATGGGAATAGTTAGTCGTACTCGTCAAGATCGTACCGTTCGGTGTTACTCAGAGCCAAAGACACAAGGCAATTTGGCAAGCCATCGCCCTTCAGCACGGCGGCACCCTTGGCGGTGATGTCATTGTTGTTGAGATCTAGGTCTCGCAAGCACTGTAGATGTGGCGATTGGGCCAACTCTTTCAAACCAATGTCGCCGATTCGGTTGTTGTGCAGGTCGAGTTCCGTCAACTGCGTCAGGCGCGACCAGCGAGCGATCACTTGGGCGCCCTGGTCGCCCAGACTGTTTCCGTGCAGGTCCAGGCTGTGCAGATTGGTAAGATACGGCGACAAAACCAGTTCGCGCACACCCCAAGCCCGCAGACCATTGCCCGATAAACGCAGCGTTGTCAGCTTTTGCAGGTACGGCGAGGCGGCCAGTGCTTTGGCTCCTTCGTCGCCGATCTCGCTGCCGGAGAGGTCGAGAAAGGTCAGGTGGGCCAGATTGGGCGAGGCAGCCAGCGCGACGGCACCGCGCATGCCAAGATGATTGCCGGACAGGTCCAAGCGGGTGAGCCGGCGCAGATGCGGCGAGTGCGCTAGGGCGACCGCGCTGGCGCTGCCCAAGCGGGTTGCGCCGAGACCGAGTACGGTCAAGTGTTCGAGATTCGCACTGGAGGCCAGCGTTTCCACACCCTCATCACCCAGAGGATTCGAGTCCAGGTATAACTCTTCCAGTCGGCCTTTCGCCGATGCCAAAGCGCGCATCCCGGCCGCTGGGGCATTGATCCGCTTGAGGCTCAGCCGGGTCAGTCCACGATAAATCGAAGGCCCGGATGTCAGAGCTTGCACACCCGCCGCACCGAGATTATTCATGTCCAGACGGAGTTCCGTCAATGCGACGGTGGCGGGTAGCTCGGCGACAAGATATTCAACTCCCGTGGCTCCCAGGCCTGTGCTTGCCAGATCGAGAGTGCGCAACCGAGCGAAGAATAGGGCTGAGCGAAGAACCGCAGCGCCATCAACGCCGAGAGAGTTGGAAGACAGATTTAGACCGGTCAAGCGAGTTAGATAGGGCGAATTGCTGAGAATCGCAACTTCCTCGGGGCCGAGATAGCCGGCATTCGGCTCAAGATCATTTCCACTCAGGTCAAGCGTGACACAAGTGTCCAAGTGCGGCGAGGCGGCGAGCGAGTGAATCACGTCATAGGGATCGAGGAGGCTTACTTTACGAATCGGCCCCAGGCGGAGCAGTTCAGCGCCTTCGGCTAAAAATCGCTTCGCGTCCAAGGAAACCGATTCAAGAAAACCTCGCTGGAACCAGCATCGTTCGACCACATTCGCCCAGGAGCCGAGCCGAGCCGATTCATGAGTTGCCCACAGGACCACCTCACGATCCACCAACTCCCACCAGCGCGGCGATCCCTCCGGCAGCCGCGCGCATTCGCATTGCACCCGAATGAACTCGGCGCGTTCTGGTTGGCCGTGTTCCTCCAGCCAGTCGGCGTAGATCAGCCGCGGCGTGTCGTCGTCGGGCTGTTCGCGGATCGCTTCCAGAAACGCATCGTCGTGGGTCATTGCCGCCGTCCTCGCCGCCGGTAATTCGCGGACAACCTGCCAGGTCAGTATAGTTGATGAAGCAATGCCGTCGCCAGGATGAGCGCGAGCGTTCGGCTCGGACGCCGCCTTGTATACTTGGTTAGCGGAGTCACGCGGCTCTGCGAGCCGCCGCTAAACAGGGGCCATGCGATGAGCAACGAACTAGCCCAACTCGTCGAAAGCATTCACCGCCAAGAAGACGCCATTCGTGCCGGCGGCGGCCAACGCGCCATTGATCGCCAGCATGCCAAGGGACGCCTAACCGCGCGCGAACGCATCGACCGTTTGCTCGATCCGGGCACGTCGTTGTTCGAGCTGGGATTGTGGGCGGCGTGGGAGATGTATCGCGAATGGGGCGGTGCGCCGGCGGCGGGCGTTGTCACCGGCATCGGCACCATTTGCGGCCGGCGCATCATGCTCATCGCCAACGACGCCACGGTCAAGGCCGGCGCATTCTTCCCGATGACGTGTAAGAAAGTGCTGCGCGCCCAACGCATCGCGATGGAGAATCGTTTGCCGTTGGTTTATCTCGTGGACAGCGCCGGCGTGTTTCTGCCGCTGCAAGACGAAGTGTTTCCTGATGAAGACGATTTTGGCCGTATCTTCCGTAACAATGCCGTGATTTCGGCGATGGGTGTGCCGCAGATCGCGGCTATCCTCGGCAACTGCGTGGCCGGCGGCGGGTATCTGCCGGTGTTGTGCGATAAATTGCTGATGACCGAGGGCAGCGGGTTGTACCTGGCTGGTCCTGCGCTGGTGAAGGCAGCCATCGGCCAGAACGTCACGAGCGAGGAACTCGGCGGTGCCCACATGCACGCGGCTCTTTCCGGCACAATCGATTTCCACGAAAAAGACGATGCCTCTTGCCTCGAACGCCTGCGCCGCCTCGTCGATATGCTGCCCCCCGATTCCGGTGGGATTGGCGTCTCGCCGGTCTCGTTCACCATCGCACCCGGCCGACCGGCGGCGGATCTGATGGAGTTATTTCCGGCACAGCCACGTCAAGAGTATGACGTGCGCGATCTGCTGCCGTGCCTGCTCGACGCGGGACCATTCGACGAATACAAGGCGGAGTATGGCCAGACGTTGGTATGCGGTTATGGGCGGCTCGGCGGCGTGGCGGTCGGCGTGGTTGCCAATCAGCACAAGCGTTGCCGGCCAGCCAGTGGGCCGTTGCAGTATGGCGGCGTCCTCTATGTCGAGAGCGCCGACAAGGGTGCGCGCTTCATCATGGACTGCAACCAAAACCGTATGCCGATCCTTTTTCTCCAGGATGTGAATGGCTTCATGGTTGGCCGCGATTCCGAACAGGCGGGCATCATCCGCGCCGGCGCGAAGCTAGTCAACGTCATCGCCAACAGCGTGGTGCCGAAAATTACGCTGATTCTCGGCGGCTCGTTCGGGGCCGGCAATTACGCTCTGTGCGGTAAGGCATTCGATCCACGTTTCATGTTGGCGTGGCCGACGGCGCGCTGCGCCGTCATGGGTGCCGATCAGGCGGCCAGCACGTTGCTGGATGTATCCATCAATGCCTTGCGGCGTACCGGGCACGAACCGGATGCGGAGGATCTAGCGGAACTGCGGCGGACGATCGAAGGCAGTTATCACGAGCAGACCGACGTGCGCTATGGGGCGGCGCGGTTGTGGGTAGATCGAATTGTCGATCTGGTCGAGTCGCGCGATGCGCTGTTGACGGCGCTGGCGGTGGCCACGCGCCACGATGACGGTCGGCCGTTTCGGACGGGGGTATTGCAAGTATAACGGCCGCTTGCGGCTTAGCGCTAAGCCGCAAGCGGCTGACCGATGCTCACTGCAAGGCCGGATGATGGGGCAACATCTGGGGCGTCGGTAGTTGCTCGTGCGGATTCGCGCCGCAACCCGGCGGCACCATCACGGAGGTCGGCGGTACCGGGCAGTGCGAATAGTTCGGCGGGAACGGCCAGGGATGCCAGCAGGTCGGATAATAGCCGAAGTTTTCCAGGTCACAGCCATTGCAGATCGGCTTGGGGCAGACACACTTGTACTTGATGCACGGTGCCTTGGGCCGGCAGAACGTGGTCTTCGGACAGTGTAGACACACTTGAGCCGATGCGGGTCGGCCCAGAAGCATCAGCACGAAACAGGGAGCCAGTAACAGAGCCAGCGAACTGGCTGCGGATCTCAGCGTCATGGAAGTCCCTCCTTGAACATCACAGGTGCGGCGCCCTACTATGCCATCCATGTCAATCAGGCGCTGCATGAGCAATAAGTTAAACACAAGGGCCATTCCAGCCGCGAAGGCGGCGGCGAGAATGGCCCGCGATCTCGTTCGTCGATACCTGGGTTGCGCTTAACGCCGCCCAAACGTGGCGGACAGTGTGCCGGCCGCCGGTGGAGCGCCACCGGCCGCTGCACTCCCTCCGTACGGATTGCCCGCTCCACGCCCCGTCGGCAGCGTGAAGTAATACTGCTGATATTGCATGAAGCGAGCGGGCGCATAGCCCGTATCCGCCACGCCACTGTTGCGCGGCGGCGCTATCGTGGGGTACATCTGGCGGTTGGTGGTGATCTCGTTCTGCAATTGGCCGAATCGCGTCTGGGCTTGCAGCTGGGGCTGCACGATGCCTTGGTATTGAATCGCCGGGTTCACGTTACGCTGGAGCAGGTTTATATAGGGAGTAGTTGCCGTGTTTCCGTAGGGAGAAACCTGCGGCTGCATGTACTGGGCATGCACGGTCTGCGCGGCCCCGAACACGACCAATCCTCCCACCATCAGCAAAGCTCGATTCATGAGTTGTCTCCTTCTCAATTGATAATTGAAGAAGCCTCTTGGATTCGTCAATTATCTATTCTTTTCCTCGGCGACACCGCGTGTCGCGAGTTTTCGCACAACCTTAACCTGTCGGAAGCGGAAGTCAAATCCGCCTCAAAACCCATGAATCGCGTGCGGCGTGTTTGTCCAAGTGCAGTATCGGCTGTTTAAGGACGGTAAGCTCAGGAAATCACACGATTCGGGACGATTAGCGCAACGAGAGAAGGCAACTTCTAAGCAGCACGAACATTTTGGCCAGCCGGCAGCGCCAGCAAGGGAACTCCCCTTGCTGGTGCTGCCGGCTGGCAAAGTCACCCTTGCTGGCCAAAATGTTCGTGCCTCTTAGAAGCCGTTGTTGCCGTTGTTACCGCCGCCGTTGAAGTTCCTGCTGCCGGCAAGACGGAAGAGATTGTAAGTGCCGACGCCAAGTAACGTGGAGCCGAGCATGTTGTTGACCGGCATGAGGAACTGCGTCAGACGGTTGTTGAAGTGCAGCAGGCAGTTCGCCCTCACATAGACGCGGTCGCCGGGGAACAATTGGTAATTCGTTGAGGTATCGCCGGCCTGCGTAATTACCTGCCAGTTAACCGGCAGAATCTCATAGCAATTCGCCTTGGCGGGCGTCGGCCGAGCCACCCAGATTTTGCGCGTCGAGGAAATGGGCGGCAAACCGTTAATCATGCTGATGGCGTCGAGTACGGTTTCGTTGCCGGTGATCGGCAGACGGAACACTTGTTGGCCGTAACCGCCGCCGTCGATGATGACGTAATACACCTTACTGTTGAAGCTGGCTACGCTCAGCGAAATTTCCGGGTTGAGCAACCAGCGCGACAGGTGTTTCTCGATCATGCACTTGGCCTGCGACAGCGTCAGGCCGGTGACAGGAATGCAACCGTAGCTGCCCAGCGTGATGGTGCCATCCATCTGAACCAGGTGGTCGCCGCGTGTCTGCTGCACGCCGCGGAACTGAGCCAGGGCGACGGCCACCTGCGGATTGTTCAGCGTTCGCCGCAGATGCTGCTGGACATTCTGCGCCGCCTGCTCCAGAGTCAGACCGGCCACGCGAACCGCGCCGTAGGAATAGCCCAGGTTGACCGTGCCGTCCGGCGAAACCGGGAAGGGACCGCCGATCGGCTGATTGGGCAGCGTTTCGGCCACCTGGATCAGCAGCACATCGAGCGGCTCGATGTGATACGGCGGTTTGGGGATAATACGGATCGCGTCAATAAACAATACATCCGGCGGCTCGATGACGTAGGACGGCAACGTGGTCTTAGCCTTTTCGGTCGGCAGCGGCGGAGGCGGCGGAGGGTCAGGAGGACCCTCTCCACCCATAGTTGGCGGCAACGCGATAGCGGCTGGAGGCCCATTGCCGTTCATGGGCCGCGGCGTTGAAGACGGTTGATAGCTCGTCCGAATGAGATCGCTCCCGGACGAGAGCTTGTTGCTCTGGCTGGCGGCCTTGCCGGCCCCGGCGGGCGAATCCGGCCCATCCAGGTAATTGAGCTGCGCCGAACAGCCGAGGCCCCCCACCCCAAGAATCAATGCGAGCCAGCCCACCAAAGCCAGCGCGCCCCCCCTATTCCTTGCCATCTCCCCACTCCTTGGTTTTGTGGATGCTCCAGCGTGTGGGCCTGGAGACCAACATTGTCCCAAGCAACGCCGTCCCCAAGCGCCGCGGCCGGCCACGACCGGCAGAGTTTCCCGCCTCTCCCCGTGCCGCACCGGTTCGGTACCGTTGTACTGAACCGCCCGCGGCCGTGACGGGATCCCTCCGTCCCCTCGGTCGTCCTCTCCGGCTCGTCACGAGAACCACGGCCACGCCCCCAACGGGGCGGTCATGAAACCGTGATCCGTGCATGGAATGTCCGTCCGGAGATGCCGGATCGACCTTCCGAGCGCCTATTTCATCCGCACTGTGAGGGGGGCTATAATCAGACCTTCCGAAAAAAGCAAGATCATTTTTCGCGTCCTTCGCCGATTTGGGTGTTCCTGTGGATTTTGGCGAACGGCCGGCGTCAGCCGGCTGGTGAGAAGCCCCTACCAGCCGGCTAACGCCGGCCGTTCGCCAAAGCATCCGAGCCAGCAACCGATGTGGTGCGTCCTCGGCCCTTACCTTATAATCCTAACGGCGAAAAACGATGAGGTGAGTCGTGCCCGAATTGCCGGAAGTCGAAACCGTGGTCCGCGATCTGCGGCCCTTGCTGGTCGGCCATCACCTGACGGCCGTGAAGCAGGCCAGCCGGCAAGCATTGCGCACGCGCTGGCGTCCGGCCTGGAACGCCGAGATTGCCGGTCAGCGCGTCGGCAGCGTCGAACGGCGCGGCAAGTGGATCCTCATCGGACTCGAAGCCGAAAAAACGCTCGTCGTCCACCTGGGCATGACGGGACAACTGACCGTCACGCCGTCCACACAACCCGTCGCCACGCATACGCATTTGATTTTCCCGCTCGATGAGGGCGAACAACACTTGCGTTTCCGCGACATTCGGCGTTTCGGCAGCGTCAGCCTGTACCCCAGCCGGCAAGAGTTGGAGGATTATTTCGTCGCGTCCGGCCTGGGACCGGAGCCGTTCGATCTGCCGGCGAAATACTGGCGCGACTGTTTGCGAGCGACGAAGCGCTGCCTGAAGGCGGTGCTACTCGATCAGGGCGTGGTGGCCGGCGTCGGCAACATCTACGCTGACGAATCGCTGTTTCAGGCGCGTTTGCACCCGGCTCGCTTGGCGTGCGATCTCGATAACGCCGAGGCCGATCGCCTGCGCCGCGCCGTCGCCGTGGTGCTGCGCCGCGCCATCGAGCGGCGCGGATCGAGTATCCGCGATTACGTGGGCGGTTCCGGTCTTCAGGGCGAATATCAGAACGAGTTCCGCGTTTACGGTCGAACCGGCGATCCCTGCCCGCGCTGCGATGCCGCCATCGTCTGCCAGCGTCTGGCGGGACGATCGTCGCACTTTTGTCCGACATGCCAGAAGATTCCAACCACGAAACACACGAAACACACGAAAAAAATCAAAACCAATTTGAAAACGACACGGTGAGCGTCAGGACGCAATGAAATGATTTTTGATTTTTTTCGTGTGTTTCGTGTGTTTCGTGGTTGGAAACTTTAGTGGAAAGCCGAGAGTCGTATGTCGTATCGCGCTTTCAAACGTCTGCTTGGCGAGTACCGTCTGGAGCGCAAGTTTCGCTACCTGTTCGGCGCTTTCATCGCCATTCTTTTGACCAGCAGTTTCTACCTGTATCACCAACAGACCGAATCGCTGGCCTACGATCAAATCAAGACCACCTGCCGCGTCCTCGTGGACAAGATCGTCGAGAACAAGCTCGCCACCGTTTGCCGGCCGGATGAGGATGGCCAACCCGTGCGCGACGACGACAAGAGACAACTCACCCAGGCGATGGCCGAGTTTGACCGTAGTTGGAACCACGGCTTCTCGTACATGCACTATGTTTTCAAGCCCAACGCGACGCGGCAACAAGACATTCCCGATCCCGCCACCCTGGAACGCATCAAGGCGTTTCAGAACGATGTCAACAAAACGGAGGATAATTATCTCGATTTGACGGCCGGCCACAACACCTACTATGCCGCCGTCCGCGCCACCGATTCCTGTCTGGGTTGTCATCGGCAAACGATGGCGAACGCCGATCTGCAAGCAGGCGATTTGTTGGCCGTCGTCAAAATCGAGGTGAAGACCGGCCCCATCGAGGCGGGCTTTCACACCAACCGAGCCATCCTCATTTCCATCGCCTTCAGCACGGCCGTCCTCATCATGGCTGGCAGTTACCTCATCATTCGTTATGTCATCGTCAAGCCGGTCAAGCATCTCAAAGAGGTCAGCGACGCCATCAGCGCCGGCGAACTGAATGTGCGCAGCGAGATTCAAACCGGCGATGAATTCGAGGATCTCAGCCATGCCTTCAACCGCATGTTGCGCAATCTCGTCAGCATGCAGGATCGTCTGCGCAAAGTGAACGCCGATCTCGATCGCAAGGTCGATGAATTGGCTCAGGCGAACATGGCGCTGTACGAATCGAACCGCCTCAAAAGCGATTTCCTGGCCACCATGAGCCATGAACTGCGCACGCCGCTTAACTCGATTCTCGGCTTCAGCGAAGTATTGTTGTCGAGCAATGGACTGAGCGAAAAACAGACGCGCTGGGTCGCTAATATCCAGTCGAGCGGCCAGCAGTTGTTGAACCTCATCAACGACATTCTCGATTTGGCCAAGATCGAGGCGGGCAAGATGCAGGTGCGCGTCGTCGAGTTCAACGTCGCCGACGTGTCCGAAGGCATGTTGGCGATGTTTCGACCGATGGCCGAGAAGAAGAACATCGACTTGCGCGGGGTGTTCGCGGCGGACATTCCGCTGCTGCGCCAGGATGTGGTCAAGTTCCAGCAGATTCTGTCGAACCTGCTGTCCAACGCCATCAAGTTCACGCCGGAGGGCGGCCGGGTGCAACTCAAGGCCGAGGTCGATCCGTTGGGCGGCGGTTCGTCCGGCCGCTGGAATGGCGGCGGCGATCTCGTGCTGACCGTCAGCGATACCGGCGTCGGTATCGCCCCGGAGGAACAAGAACTGATCTTCGAGAAGTTTCGGCAGGCCGGCAATCCGCTGACGCGCCAGCACGCCGGCACCGGCTTGGGGTTGTCTATCGTCCGCGAGTTGTCGAAACTGCTGGGCGGCGAGGTGGCCTTGCAAAGCGAACTGGGCCGCGGCAGCACGTTCACGGTGCGTCTGCCGTTATACTTGAGCGAGGAGCCGCGCCTGGAATTCGATCTGGCGCACGAGGGTATCGATCTGTCCAAGGCCCAGCGCGTGGACGTGCGTTTGTACGCCGGCGGTCCCGCTCTGCCCACGTCTACCCCTTCTTCCTAAGCTGCTGGCCCGCAGCGCCGGTAAGGGACGTTCCCTTGCTGGCGCTGCGGGCTGGCAAGAAGGGATTGCCAGCCCGCAGCGCCAGCAAGGGATTTCCTTTGCCGGCGCTGCGGGTCGGCAACGACTCCCCTATAATAAGAAAAGTTCACGGGTCGGCTGGACGGTCGTTGTTCGGAAAGTCGTCGAGACGCCTTGGCGTTCTCGACGAGGGACCGTGCAGAGGAAAGTCCGGGCTCCATAGGACGCGGTGGTGGGTAACGCCCACCGTCCGAAGTTTCTCCCTCCTTCGGGAACGGAGCAAACGAAGGGCCGGGAAAGTGCAACAGAAAGATACCGCCTCGAAATAGTGGTTAGTGGTTAGTGGTTAGTGGCTAGTGGTTAGTGAAAGAACTATCCCCTTATTTTCACGACCGAATCCCGCATCGAGAAAGCCACTGGCGAACGGATGTTAGCCCCCTATTAGCTCTGAAAATAGAGGCTAACACCCCATTCCCCAGGAAGTGACCTTACGAAAGCGGCGACCACTAACCACTAACCACTAACCACTAACCACTATTTCGAGGTAAGGGTGAAATGGTGGGGGGATTTCGGTCCCTTAATGTAAGAGCCCACCAGCAGCCTGGTGACAGGCTGGCTCGGCAAACCCCACCGGGAGCAAGACCAAATATGGGGGCAGGGCTGGTCCGGCCCGTTACGACCCTCGGGTAGGTCGCTTGAGCTGCCGGGCAACCGGCAGAGAAGAGAAATGACCGTCGCCGCGCTCGACGCGGGACAGAACCCGGCTTATAGGCCGGCCCGTGGACTTCTTTTTCAACTCCCTCACCACTCGTTATTTTCGGATTAAACGATAGATTCGGACTCTCTTCTCCCGCTCTTCCTGATGTGTACACAAGCGGCGCTTGGGGCGAACCGGCTGGCGCGTTTATAATTGGGTACGGAGTAAGGTCCGTGTGTTGGCACCAATGCTCCTTTCTCTGCCCCGCCAACCAAGAGAAGGGGTCCACTCATGAGCCAGACCAACGCTGAGCGTCCGGACATTCCGCGCCTGCCCAGTCAAATCAGCGCTCGCGAATGCCCACTCGAAAAAAAACGCCAGCTGCCGCGCTACAAGGTTATCCTGAACCAGAGCGCCATCGATGACCTGATGTTCGTCGTTCGCAGCGTCATGGAACTGACGCGCTTTCCGCGCGCCGAAGCGACTCACAAGATGTGGGAGGCATATCACTGTGGCCGCTCTATCCTTCTAACAACCTATCTCGAACGCGCCGAATTGTACGTGGAACAGTTCGCCAGCAAAGGCTTGCTGGTGACGATTGAACCAACATGAGGGAAATCCGAAATCCGAAATCCGAAAGAAACCCAAAACTCGAAATTCCAAAATCAAAACCAAAGCAACGAGATGTTTTGAGTTTGAGTATTTTGATTTTGGGTTTCTTTCGGATTTCGGATTTCGGATTTCGGATTTCGGATTTCGGATTTCGGATTTCGGATTTTCCCTAAACGTCGGTTTTCAGTAAACATTGCAGCAGACAATCGATGGCCTGGGGAAGATAGTTTTCCTCGGTGAAGAGAGGAATGCCAAGCGGCAAGGTGAGGGTGTAGCCCAGGGCGGCACGGATCATTTCCCAGGCACCGACGCGCGGATCGAGCGAACGGCGGAAGACGCCTGCTTGCTGCCCCTCGGCGATGATTCGCGTCAACAGCGTCTCGCTATCGAGATAGAAGGAACGCAGTAAGGCGACGATCTCTTCGTCGTCGGTTTCGACGAGTGTACGGTGCATGATGCGAAACTCGACGGCGTGGGCGCGCGTCGAGCCGAGATACATGTCGGCGATGGCGTGCAGCTTGGCGAGCGGGTCGGTCACGCTGGACGTTTCCGCGTGCCAGCGTTCGAGGGTGGCCGCCCGCACTTCTTCCAGCACTTCCAGAAACAGCGCTTTCTTGTTGGCGAAATGGCGATAGAGTACCGGCTCGGTGACGCTGGCCGCCTGAGCGATCTTCTCGGTGGTCGTGGCGTGATAGCCCTGGGTGACGAACAGATGCTTGGCGTGGGCGAGAAGTTGGCGCTTGCGCTCGGCCTTGGTCATGCGCGCGGCAGGCCGAGAGCCGTCGGATCGGCGACGTTGCGGTGAGGTCATCGTGTCCACCTGAGAAACCATCCGCGATTGGGCGGGGGATCGTCGAGGTATCTTATCGGCGAAGAGGAAGACCTCCCAGAGCAAGTTTCGCGGGTCGAAGTCTCAATACCGCCGGAAGCGCGGGCCGAGTTTCGGGAACGTCTGCCAGTCAATGCGATTGTTTTCATCGGCAATGTATACCTTTGCGCGAAGATTACTCAAACAGCATCAACTGCTTGCCGCCTGGCCGGCGAAACGCGGTCGTGGACAACTTCGGAAACGGCTCGGTGAGACCGGCGCGACGGCAGCCCAGCGCAAACAAAGCGGCAATCTGCTCCGCCATCTGGCCCTGCCCCGTCATACGGCTGCCGAATTGGTTATCGTAGATCGCTCCGCCGCGCATGTCGCGCAGCCGGGACAACACCTTGTCACGGCGAGCCGGATAATGCTGTTGCAGCCATTCATCGAACAATGGCCCCAAGCCGTGCGGCAAACGCAGCAGCACATATCCCGCCCAGCGCGCCCCCGCCTTCGCCGCCGCTTCGAGAATGGCCGGCAATTCGTGATCGGTCAGTCCCGGAATGACTGGTGCCACCATAACGCCGACCGGCACCCCCGCCTTCGTCAATTCCTCGATGGCCGCCAGCCGGCCCGATGGCTGACTGGCGCGCGGCTCCATGCGCCGCGCCAGTTCGCTATCGAGTGTCGTGATCGACAGGAACGCCGCGGTGGCCCGGTGATGGGCTAGTTCCGCCAGCAGATCGCTATCGCGGGTGATAAGGTGATTTTTGGTGACGACGCCCACTGGATTGCGGAACTCAGCGAACACTTCCAGACAGCGCCGCGTCAGAGCCATCTTTCGCTCAATGGGTTGATACGGATCGGTTACGCCGCTGATGGACACGACCCTCGGCCGCCATTTCGGCGAGGCCAACTCCTTGCGTAACAGTGCCGGCGCATCCTCTTTGATGAGAATCTTCGTCTCGAAATCAAGACCGGCCGAGAAACCGAGATATTCGTGTGTGGGACGAGCGTAGCAATTATGACTGACGACCCCATTCGCAATGAAATCGCCTGTCTCCGTTGTTATATCGAAGAGAAGGGAGCAGCCGCCCAACGGTTCTAGCGACTCGACGCGCAGATCCGCGCTGCTTTTGACCGCCTGGCCTTCGATGTCGCGTTTGCGGTTGATAGCGGCATGGATAGTGTGAAAAAAACGCAAATGTTCGCGTAATCCTCCACAAATCCGCACCACCTTTACGGGCCGTAAACGTTCTCCCGCGGGCGGCAATTCAATGACGAACGAGAAACCGAATCGCGCCAAGCAACGAATGATAGCGTCAATGATGAGGGGGTCGGTGTTGCTCATCCGCACAGTGCCATCGCGGTAGCTCCCCTCCGCATCAAAGATGCCGGCCAGAAATCCTTTGCACCAGTTGAGAGTTGAAAAGAACGGCCAAGCGATGATGTCTTCAATCTGTTTCACGCATTGGCGTGCATGGGTCCGAATGGCGAGCATTCGCTTTCGGTTGACAGAGGCTTCTTGAAAGATAAACGCACGAGTGGGGATTCCAAAGTCCCCTAGATAGCGGGCGGTTTGTTCGAGGGCGCTTTCGTCGATCAGCGCCAAACGAAACTGATAGACGTTGCCGTTGGTGCGTCTGGGGCGATCGTAATGGTACGAAGCGAGAAGTCCATCGCCACGCACCATTCCGCACAGATAGCCTTTTTTGTAGTAGTCGTCTTGATTTGGCGAAGCTGCGAACCTACCTATTCCCATCAGTTTGTTGTTAGTCGTCAAGTGGGGTCTTTGCCCACGCCCTTGGACGTTCTCCGTCACAAACTTCCACCCCCGTTCGGTCAAGAAACGATGATCCCCACCGGCGGTTAGGCAAGTCCCATCGCGCAACCGAATACGATAAGCGGGCTTCCACACTTTCCAGTGAGCCAACACGCGCGTTTTGACATAGCGACGATACCAGCCCTTTCGGACCGTGCCGTAGATCGCGTCACCAACACGCACTTCTTCGAGGCGTCGAGTGGTTCCATCGGCCATCAGGATGGGCGTATCTCCGGCTAGGCAATACACGCAACCATGTTCACATCCGCGATAGGGGTTGATGCTGGTCTCGAAACCAACATCGGGACTATCGTTGTGCGTCAGGATGGAGCGGGCATGATCGCGGAAAAAGCGTGTAGCGGGGGCCGGTGCCTCGTCCTCCGGCGTGTCGGCGTCGCGCTCGTAGTGGATCAACTCAAAACGGTTGGCCGGATTGCTCGCCGTGCCGCGTCCGCGAATCGGTCCTTGCTCATTTTCCATGCCATTCCCTCTTTTGCTCATCTGGTGTGCGAAATCGATGCAAAACTTTCATCCCGCAACCTCGAAAAACTCCTGAAACTCATCTAGGGGTGGCGCGGCATCATAGTTGCTTCTTATCCGCTGTCTTCTCATGCGAAGACGGCGGAATGGAATCGCCGCCACCATCGAGAATGATTCCAGGACACATTTTCAGGGAGAAGGATCACCCATGCTCGTTCTCACACGTCGTATCGGCGAACGAATCGTAATCGACAACGACATCGTGGTTGAGGTTCTGGAAGTAAAAGGCAACCGCATCCGCCTGGGCATCCAGGCTCCGGCGGGCGTGGCCATCTTGCGTCAAGAGTTGGTCCCTCATGAAGTTGAAAGGGAAGGGAAGACGGAGAATTTCCCCATTCCCCACTATGAAGGAAGCGAATGCCGAACGCTTGACAGTTCCTTGCGTCACTCTTTACATTCATAGCTGTCGCCGCATCAACCGTTGCTTTCCAGAAGGTTTCTTCCATGAGGCGATCCCTTCGGAAACGATTCGTCCTCGCGATGGCCGCCCTCTGTCTTTCGTCCTCCGCTTATGGTGTCGAGAAAGATACGCCCAAGGTGCGCACCTTCCAGTTCACCTATGCTGCCACCGTCATCGGCCTGAAACCAGGTCAGATGGCGCGCATTTGGCTGCCGGTGCCCTCTTCCGGTCCCGCTCAGGACCTCGAGATGGTGTCAAAAGATCTACCCGTCGCGGGGCGCATCGAGAAAGAAAAGCAGTACGGCAATCGCATCCTCTATCTAGAGGCGAAGGCTAACGACAAGGGCGCGATCCCCGTTTGTGTGGTCTATCGGATCAAGCGACGCGAGGTGAAGGGCACCACGAACCACGCGACGAAGGATGATGCCCAGCAATTGAAACGATTTCTCCAACCCAACCGCCGGGTGCCGATTGAGGGCAAGCCGCTCGATCTGCTCAAGGGCAAGACCTTGCCCAGCGATGAGATGGCATTAGCGCGGGTTTGCTACGATGTGGTGAAAAATCACATGCGCTACAGCAAACACGGCATCGGCTGGGGCAACGGCGATTCCGTGTGGGCTTGTGAGCAAGGGTACGGCAATTGTAGCGACTTCCATAGTCTGTTCATTTCGCTGGCGCGCTCGCGGCATATTCCCGCCAAGTTCGAGATTGGTTTTCCGCTGCCGGCGAAGCACGGTTCCGGCGCGATTGCCGGCTATCACTGCTGGGCGGAGTTTCACCTCAAAGACAAAGGTTGGCTGCCGGTAGACATCTCGGAGGCGAGCAAGAATCCCCAACAGAGCGACTATTATTTCGGCAATTTGACCGAAAATCGCGTCGCCTTCAGCACCGGCCGCGACCTCGAATTGGTTCCGAAGCAAGCCGGCCCACCGCTCAATTTTTTCATCTATCCCTACGTGGAAGTGGACGGCAAGGTCTATTCACAAACAAAAATCGAACGGCGTTTTTCCTTCCGCGACGAACGCTGAAACACAAAAAGCCGTAGGCAGTCGATTGTTGACTGCCTACGGCTTTTTTGCTTACTGCTTCCAGATATTAGCGGCTGGGAAGATCGATTTCGATTTCGGAAAGGTCCACTTCGCGTTGATCTTCAAGGGACGTAGCGGCGTCGTAGACTTTCTCCCAGCTGCCGGACGATCGGCGATCGGCCCAATCGGGATACTTCTCCAGCTCGCGCTGGCAGGCGATGCACAGCGTCGAATACGGCAGGGCATTGAGCCGGCCGATGGGGATTTTGCCATTGCAGGCTTCGCACAAACCATAGGTGCCTTGCTTCAGACGAAGCAGGGCGCGATCGATCTGGTGTAGTTCGCGCGCGTCCAGTTCGGCCAGCTGCGAGGCCATTTCTTCACTCCCCGACTCGAAGGCCACGTCCGCCGTGTCTCCCGTCGCGTCGGCCCCCTTGAGGTTACGTAAGCCATCCAACTCATCGGACAGTTTCTTGCGGATGTCCGTGCGGCGGCTCAAGAGGGATTTATGCAGTCGCAGTAGTGCGTCTCGTCGTGCCATGATTGACCACCTCATATCAAAGGGTGATACTTCGCTTGCTGGGTCAGACCAACGGCCCGACCTTCTCAGATACCGTCCGCTCGCCCGGACAACCCGCTCGTTCGAGCCGATCTCTGAGTCGCGTTCACTCCATTCCGTTCCGGTTGAAAAGATGAGGAAAAGATCCTATCTCCCCCAAGAGAAGCAATCTCCGTGCCATTATCCTCTCTTTGCGATCTTCTGCGGCATTATTTATAACCTCCTGCAAATAAAGCCTTTTTGTCGATACCCCATCCTAGTGGTATTCGGACGTTCCCTGTCAAGTTGGATCATTATTGAACACTTCGCTGTCGGATTAACAGCCAACGGAAGCGCGGTTAACAGAGAGCTGCCGAATCTTCTTAGCCAGCCCGCAGCGCAAATAAGGGAATGAGGAACTCTTGCTTGTGCCGCGGGTTAGCAGGATCACTCCCGGCAGTTTGTGGGAGCGAGCGATCCAAGTATATCCGACAAAAAGATAAGCAGGTCTTTTTACGCGGTCAACTTGACCTCTTTTCGTTGGCTCGGTTGGATTATTTGTCGGAAAAGGCGACTCTATCTGTTTTCCGCTTTACAGGGCGAACGCGGTCCTTGTGTCCTGTGCCGACACTTGGGGAGCGAGACGACACGCCGCCAGTCTGTTTCATTGGAGAAGTCAGCGGTGTCTCGCTCCCCGTTCGCGCTCGCCTTTCTCCACGGGAAAGGTCTGTTTCCAGACGAGTTGCGGCATCTGTCCTCGCGGACAATCGAACTGGATGCGGGCGGGGAAAGGGGAATCGTAGATCCACTGCTCCAGATGGCGATGATAAAGAATCTGCCGGGCGATTCGCCGGGGTTCTCCAACCCGTTCTCGAACTTGCTCCGGCGTCATGCCGCGTTCCAACTTGGCGAACGCTTGCCCTCGGGTCTCCTCAGCAGCAAATCCGCGATCGGTAATGGGTAGTCGCCAAATGAATAGGAAGGCGATCCCTGCCATCAGCAGAAGAGCGGAGCGAAGCGCGCGTTTCACGGCTTTTCGTCTCCCATCCGAGCGGCCGCGAGGAATCCAGCCGCCTCGGCTCCGGGAGCCAGATACCACAGGCGCGGCATGAAGCCGGCTTCGAGACGGGCCGGATCGAGGACGGAGGCGCCTGGATTCGCCTGAGCTTGGCCGCCGACGCCGAGAAAGTGCAAGAGGGTAAGGGGGCGTTCGTACTGGATGGCCTGGTACTTCTCTCCGAGGCCGGCGGCATCGTGAGCCGCCTGGACCGCGTCGTCGAGACTGCCGATTTTATCGATGAGCCGAAACTCAAGCGCCTTGTCGGCGGTCCAGATGCCGCCATCGGCCAGGTAGCGCGTGTACGGTTCGTGCTTATCCTCTTTTTTGAGGAAGTCCGGTTCCGCCTGGAGAGGGGTTATCTTCACGGGACTGAGAAGCTTGCCGTCGGCCAGGGCGGGCCGGCCTTTCTCGACGACTTGCACGAAATGCTGATAGGCGGTATCGATCATGTCCTGCCAGACTTGCCGTTCGTGCGGCGTCATGGTGGCGAACGGCGAACCGCTGGCCTTGATCTCGCCTTGCTTGATCGTATTCATCGAGACACCGTATGTATCGGCCAGTTTCTTGACGTTGGGAAAAGAACTGTAGACGCCGATGGAGCCGGTGAGAGTGGTCGGCTGGGCGAAAATCGTCTGTCCGGGCATGGCGACGTAGTAGCCGCCGGACGCGGCCATGCCGCCCATGGAAACGAAGAGCGGCTTACCATCGCGGCCCTTTTTGGCGTTGCCGTCGCGCAGTTCGGTGAGACGACGATGAAGGTCGTCGCTGGCGGTGACGCTGCCGCCGGGACTATTGATGCGGAGAACGACGACCTTGACGTGTTTGTCCGCAGCCGCCTGATCGATCTGCTTGTGAACGTAGCCCAGCAATCCTTCGAGGATGACGCCGTCGAGCGTGATGATGGCGACCTTGTCGCTGGCCCCTTTTTTGCCGGCGTAGTGCTGTTCGGTCAAAGGAATGTCGGCCGAACTTTCCTTGTTGTAGATGAACCAGACGAAACAGCCGAGCAACAAGGCGAGTCCACCCAGCAGATTAAGAGCGAACGACAAGGCGAAGGCACAGCCGAGCCGAGAGGAATGACTCGGCGGCGGCAGCGGATGAAACGCCCCCGCTTCGGGCGGCGGTGATGGGGGCGCAGCGGAAACGGGAGGCGGTACGGTGGGTGGAGTGCCGGCCGATTCGGACGCATCGTTCATGTCCAATTCCCTTGCTGGCGCCGCGGGCTGGCAAAGACACCCTTGCTGGCGCTGCGGGCTGGCAAAGACATCCTTGCTGGCGCTGCGGGCTGGTTTACCGATAGCGGAGTCCATCATATGCTCGAATGGCCGCTTTGAGAAGCATCGGTTCGCCTACCGACCTTGGAGTTGGGTACGGTTTCGCGGTAGGCTTGGTGAGAAGTGAAAGAGGTAAGTGATTTTTTCGGAAGGAGATACACGGTGACAATCCGCTGTTTACTCGATGGCCTGTTGCTGTATGCGACGTTGCAAACGGAGCCGACAACTCTGCGGGCCTACGATGGCGAGGA
>Ga0134126_10000927_pt1 | contig 37184 bp, 27 predicted proteins | sample KB31752_FD_96881 | JGI IMG/M metagenome (GOLD analysis project Ga0134126, IMG submission 96881) | Terrestrial soil microbial communities with excess Nitrogen fertilizer from Kellogg Biological Station, Michigan, USA - KB3-175-2 | ecosystem: Environmental > Terrestrial > Soil > Unclassified ...
AGAGTAGCCAGGGCGATTGGCGAATCCGGGCAATGGCTACCGCGCAGGCCGCTGGGATCAGGGACGCGGTGATCGGATCGAGGAGGGGTGTGCCGGCCCCGAATTGTTCACTCCGGTCGCCAATCGAGAGAAATCCTAGGATCACTCGCTGTATCTGGCCTCCCAGGATGGAGAGCCAACCGAGGTGGCCGTAGTCGTGGGCGAGCGCGTTTCGGACGGTGGAGGTACTGGAAAAGAGCAGCACCGCGTCCGTCCGTTGCGCGAATGCCTCGGGATGGGCGGCATAATAGCCGGCAACTGGGATCATGGAGACGGTGAGGCCGAGCGCGGTCCACAGAATCAGGCGCAGCCAATTATGGAGGAGGCCGCGTTCCATGGCGGCGCATATCGCCGCGTGGGCGAATACCAGCGGAATGGCCAGGCGGGCCGCGTAATAGAGTTGGAAGTCTATTCCTACCAGGATGCCGGTGAGCGCGGCGTAAGCGCCCGAATAGCGCTTGGTGGCACGGGTATAGCACAATACAGTCCATACCAGGGCGGCGATGCTCTCCATGTAATGGACGCCGTCACGGCTGAAATGAATGCTGGGCGCCAGCACGGTGAAAAGGAGAGCGGCCACGAAGCCGGCGCGGCGGGACCACAGTTCGGAGCCCAGGAACCACAGGCCCATCATGGCCAGCACACCCGCGATTACCGAGGCCAGCCGGATGGCCATGAGGCCCTGACCAAAGAACAACATGAGGGGAGCCTGCATCGCGGGCCCCAGCCAGGGCACGCTCCACCAATTCGTGGTGGCGAACAGCGAAGGCATCCGGCCATGGAAGGCAAGCCGGGTATAAAGGCCCATCTGCGCTTCGTCGGAGTGCACGAACGAGGGGAGCGTGGCCAGGTCGGGTAGGCGCAGCAACAGCGCCAGGGCCACCAGAAGAATTAGCGCCCCCGCGTCGATGGGGGTGGGGACATGCAGCTTCGGTCGCTCCAGGTGCAAGGCATGGCCCTGCAAGACGATCAGGCCGCCAATCCAGACCAGGGCGGCGATGGTTGGCCAGAGACCACTCATGGTCAGCACCGCGGCGACCAGCGAACAGCCGATCGCCGCCGCCGCCAACAGGCGGGGCATGACCGTCGTGTTGATATGGAGCGCGGCTCGGAGTGGGCGCTCCCGCCTCCTACCCTCGATGCCGTAGATCAGTGCCGCCGCGCCGGCGATCGCCGCCCCCAGGACCGGGACTAACGGAGAGGCGAGGGCCGTGCTATCCCGGCGGAGGGTCAGGACCAGCAGGCAGCCCAACCCTAGCGGTAGGAGAAGGGCTACCAGGGCAAGGCCCTCGAAAGGAAGATAGGAGCGCGTCTCTCCCCGAACAGCGGCATGCCAGGCCATGGCGCGTTGGGGAGGTTGGCGGCGATCAGTGGTGAGCATATCGCGTTCCACTGTAACAAACCGCCGTGAAAGTGTCAGCCGATATTGTGCATGGGCTTGTAGTCTTTTTTGCGCCGGGAGGTGCGGAAATCGGCACTGCCTACGAGGCAGGCATCCCGCGGCAATCAGGCGATGCGATTCAGCTCAGGAGGAGACCGGTTGGTGGGAGAGCCTGGGCCGCATGGCGGCTTGCACGCGCGCGGTCAGTTCATGCAGGTCAAACGGCTTGGTGATATAGTCGTCCGCGCCCAGATTGAGCCCCATCACCTTGCGCTTGGTTTCGGCCACGGCGGTGAGGAAGATGACCGGGATGTCGGTGGTCTCGGGAAAGTCCTGCAAAATGTTGCAGACGTCGAAGCCGCTTACTCCAGGCATCATCACGTCCAGGAGGATGAGGTCCGGTTTCTCCGACCGCGCCATGCTGATCGCCTCCATGCCCGCGCCGGCGGTCAGTACCTCGAAACCTTCTTGGGTCAAATGCTCCTCGAGAAGCACGACCAGGTCTGGCTCATCGTCAACCACGAGGATCCGGTTCGGTCTGTCGCTCACAATGCACTCTTTCGCGGAACGATGATTCCGGCCGCCACCGCGGCTCGGTGCTTGGTTCCAGGCAATCGTATGGCCCTGAATCACCTATGTCAATAGTACCGCGAATCGCGTAATTACTCCGGAACCGAGACCGGTTCAAGGAGCGGATTGTGGCCGACCTGGCGTCCGACCTTCGCCATGTTCACCCAATCCCCATTCAACTTTACCCGCACCACGTCCGCCGTGAAGTCGTTGTTGGTGCCGCAGTGCGTACAATTGCTCAGCAAGGCCGTACCGACCCCATAGATGTCCACCGGAACCTTGAGTTGCTCGAAGCGGCGAATCCGCGCCGGGTCGAAGCCGCCGCTGACCACGATTTTCACCTGGCGGCACCACTGGCGCGCGGCTTCGACCCACTCCAGCGGCACGTTCCAGGCTTTCCATGCCTCGTCGATCGCGTCGCGAAGGATGTAGACGAGCCGCGGGGTGACGCCAAGATCGAGCTGGGGATCGCCGAGTGGCGGCACGCTCACGTCGCGGAGACTGCCGCTGGTATCGGCCCGCACTCCGAACAGCACGTATTTCCGCGCGTTCTCGATCCGTCCAGCTTCGATCTCCATCCGATAGAGGGCGAACATCTGGCTCATCACTTCCAGGGTGTCGCGTACGCAGTCATTGTGAAAATCGACCAGGGCGATCCGCGGGATCTCCAGGGGGCGGTGATGGGCGAACTGGACCATTGCCTCGGCGGTATCGCCCAGGAACGCGGCGATCGCCGCGTGCGCGACTGTACCGCCGCCCAGCGCGCCCCACCAGGAGCCCTGTTCGTCGGTGGAGATAAAGAGACCGCTGTTGCCGCCCATTTCCTTGTTGTACGCCTTGACCGCCAGGGAGTAGGCATAGCCATGCAGCGCCTGCAGTTTGTAATGGGCAAACCGGGCGGGAAAAAACTGCACGTCTTTCCCCTTGGCCGCTTTCAGCACGTTGTAGACGTTGGTCGCTACTCGGCTGGCTTCGGTAAGGGCTCCCAGAGTCGGGGTCTCCAGGACGGCGAAGTCCCGGTATCGTCCTTGCATGCGGATGACCGGCGCCACGAATTCGGCGTCCCCGGAGTAAGGCAAGATGGTTCCATCCTGGACTGCCTCGACCCGCATGCGGTCGAAGGTGTTGATGAACCGCCCCCTGTCATCCTCGTAGCCGGTATTTTCGCGCAAGATGGCCAACGCTTCATCCACGCCGGCGATCACGGTGTAGGGAGTTCGGCGGGTGAACCACTGCATCTCTACCTCAAGATCCCCGGTATGGATCGTGGCCGGATCGATATCCCCCGGCGCCCCGGTTCCCTGGAAGGTATAGCCCTGCTCGGAGAGGTCACGGAGGAGCTGCGCGATATTGAAGAAATATTTATCGGAGTACCAGCCTCGGGGTAAACGCTGGGTGTCCAGCTTGAAGACAGCGGACGGTAGCCGTTGCCCATCGAACACGCTCATCGACCGCTCCTCAAGAACATGCTAAGGCCGCGGCGGCGCGGCGTAATTGTGTAGTGTTGACACTAAATTAGCAGTCACCTGGATCTCCTGTCAAACGAGCGCGTGCGGAAATTTGCGGGGTGGAGGATCCCGTATCCGCGGCGGAGGCGCGGTACCGGGTCCGTGAACATCCTGGTTGACGGGCCGCCCGGCCATTGTTACGGTACGGCTGGCTTGGCGTCCCCTACCAGGGGGCCGCGGGGTTGAGCCCGGCGACATCAAACGTAACAGTGTGGAGGTGGCGTGCTTCGTCCTCGGTGGTGGCTTGCGGGGTGTTTGCTTTTGGGTGGGCTTGGATCGGCGCCCGCCGCGCGAGCGGCCCAAGGTGATCGGGATCCGATCGCCTATTCCTTCATCTATCCGGTTGGCAACCCCAACGTGGCTCCGACTTGGGATCCCAATAACGGCAATGGGTACTTCATCACCCAGGGATTTAATGACTCTTGCGATCCCAGCCTGGGTCAGGGCTATTATGCGTACGGCCTCTATTATTGCGGGCACACCGGCATCGACCTGGCGACCGATACCGCCAGCAACGTGGTACATGCCACGGCGGCCGGGGTGGTGACCGAAGCGCAATACGACGGCGGTTATGGGGTTACGGTTCGTCTGCGCCATCTCCTGGCCAACGGCTCCTATGTCTATTCTCAGTACGAGCACATGCAGTATGGGAGCCTGGAGGTGTACACCGGCGAGGTGGTAAGCCAGGGTCAGGCGCTCGGGTTGGTGGGGGCCACGGGCTTCGCGACCGGGGCCCATTTGCATTTTGAACTGAAGACCATGGACGCGGGCGGCCCCGGCTATACATTCGGGAATGATGTCGAAATAGCGCCGTTCTTCGACCCTCTGGCCTACGTCGCCGCTCATTCGGCGCAGCCGTCGGTGCTGATTACCGCCACCGGGCACGCAATCCCGGAGTGGCCGGAGGAAGCGGACGCCGTGATGACCCGATTCCTGGCTCAGTACCCGCATTTCGTGGAGGTGCGCGATCCGAGCGGCTTGAATGTCCGGTCAGGCCCGGGCACCCGCTTCAAGGCACTTGGGGTGGCTCTCCAGGGGGCCCGTCTGGCCTATCTCTCCGCCCACGGCAACTGGCTCCGAGTCGCCTTGCCGCAAGACGTGAAGGGTTGGGTCAGTAAAGACTGGGTCTCGGGATATGGCGGCTGGGCGACGCCCTGGCCGCCTTCCGGGCCACTGGCGGTGGTGGATTCGCTCGGCCTGAATATTCATGCCAATCCTGGGCAGTCCAGCCCCGTGGTCGGCGTCTGCTTCGCTGGGGATCTGGTGCGCGTCGGATCCGTCACCGCCCACTGGACCGAGGTTCGGACCAGGGTTGGCACCGAGGGCTGGGTCGTGACGGCCTTCCTGGCCCAGCGCGGGGCGGCTCGGCCTCGGGGCGGTGGAGTCTCGATCCAGGCTACCGCGTCCGTGCTGAACGTGCGCGGCGGTCCCGGAACTCAGTATCCGATCGTGGGCACGGTGTATAAGGGTACGGCGCTCCGCTTGGTACGGGCGACTCCACACTGGGCGGCCGTGGTCTTGCCGGGAGGGAGCACCGGTTGGGTGGCCCGCCCGTACACCAGTTTCTGGCATCCTACCGCTCCGCGAATCTCACATGGGAAGGCGGGCTCAAGCAGGGCACCAGGGTTGCGGGTGGCCGTCAACCGAGTAGCGGTCTACAGCGGGCCAGGGCGACGCCATCGCGTGCTTGCCCGGTTGAAGGCGGGGATGCGGGTGCAGGTTCTCGCGCTCACCACCCACTGGGCCCACGTAGACCTTCCGGCAACGAACATTGATGGTTGGGTTTTGCGCCGCCAGATGCGGTGAGGAATCATCAAGATCCCCGCCATGGCCGGGATTTCGGTTCGCGGCGTCCGCTAAAAGGGCATCAGCTATACTGACTGTAGTTGATGATTCTACCCTCTGGAGGTGGGTGCGATGCGATGGTGCTTGAGACGTATGCGCGTGACCGGCTTGGTTCCCCGACTGGTTCTGCTGCTCCTGTGTCTGGCGGTTCTGGCGCCGGGGGTCGCCACGACCCCTACCCTGGCGGCATCGGCTCCGGCGCGGCAGGCCTTGAACATCACGCTGGTCGCGAATCCTTCCACGGTTACCGCCGGCGGCGCGACCGTGCTCAGCGGGTCCGGCTTCATCAACAGCGAGCAGATTCAGATCTATTTCGACTCAGTGCTCAAAGGTACGGTGCAGGTTCTCCCCACTGGTACCTTCAGCGGACTTCTCTTGACCATTCCCGCCAGCACCCCGAGCGGCCCCCATACGCTTGAGGTGCTTGGCCTGACGAGCAGGCTGGCGGCCGAATTGACGCTGACCGTGTTGCCGAATGGGGCCGTTTCCGCTCCCACGCTCTCGCTTAGCCCCGCCAATGTCACGGCTGGTGGTCAGGTGATAGTCAGCGGCATTGGCTTTCTGGCCGGCGAAACCATTGTGGTCCGCCTCAACGGCAATCTAATCAGCACGGTTCTGGCCAGTCCTCTCGGGGCCTTTAGCGGCGTGGTAGTGGCTATCCCCGTGGGCACCCCCAACGGTGGCTACACTGTCTCCGCCGTCGGAGCGACCAGCAATACAACCGCTACAGCGGCCTTAACCGTGCAAACGACGGTTCCCACGGTGAGCGCGGGTGTTTCGCTCAGCCCCGCCGCCGCCTTGAGAGGGGCACGGATCCTGGCCTCGGGGGCCGGATTCGTCCCTGGAGAATTGGTACTGATTACGATCAATAGCGTGGTTCTTGCTTCGGTCACGGCGGACGCGGCGGGCTCGTTCGCTAACGCGGGTCTCGTGGTGCCGACCGACCTTGGGATTGGGCCGGTGAGCGTGGCTGCCTTTGGTTCAACCAGCCAGCGGATTGCCGACACGGTGCTTACGGTGCTGGCTGCTCCGGTCGCCGCCCCCGCCGAGATACGAGTGGCGCCCGGCAGCACGATTGTCGGCGGGCAGGTGACGATCACCGGCAGCGGCTTCAAGGCGCACGAAATCATTCTGCTTAAGGTTGATGGGGCTGTTGCCCTATCCCCTACCGCGGGCGGTGACGGCTCCTTCAGTGTCTCCTACACCGCCAAACTCGGTCTGGGACAGCACGCGGTGACGGCGACCGGGGCGAGCAGCCAACGCGCCGTCACGGCGTACCTGGTAGTTGGCCGGCCGGTCATGGTTGGCATGCACCTGGCCCCCAATCGAACCCATCGGGGTGATATTGTCCGAGTGGCTGGGATCAACTTTTTACCTGGCGAGATCGTGCTGGTCCGTTTCCGGGGCGCGGTCATCCAGGCATCGGCCGCCTCAAGCCTGGGCGTCCTGAATGCCACATTCACGGTTCCCGGTACCACCCCCTATGGCGCCTCGGTGGTCAGTATTCAAGGGGCTCGCAGTGGACGTGCCTCCCAAGCGCTTCTTGGCGTGTTGCCGGCGCCCTCTGGTGGCGTGGGCATTCGTCTTTCGGCCGGGAGCGTCCACCATGGCGGTAGAGTGACCGTGTCGGGCCATGGCTTCCAGACTGGTGAAATTGTTCTTATCCGCTTCCGTGGAGCCTTGGTGCAATCGGCGCAGGCGGACCGTCGTGGGGCGTTCGTGAACGCGGTCTTCAACGTCGGGGTGAGCATCCCGTTCGGCACCTACATGGTGGAGGCGGTCGGCGCCAATAGTGGCCGGGCCGCCAGTTCCAGGGTAAAACTGGTGCCGGGCGGTAGCTCGAAGATCACCAAGGGCGCGGGCATTTCGGTATCGGCGACCCGGATCAAGCCGGGGCAGAGGGTAACGGTTACCGGACACGGCTACCTGGCCGGAGAATTCATCTTGATTCGCCTCCGAGGCGTGATCGTGCAGGCGCTGCCGGCGGACAGGCATGGGAACTTCCGGACCATCGTCCTGGTGAGCAGCCACGAGGCGAAAGGTGCCACCACCATTGAAGCGTCGGGAGCGCGGAGCAATCGACAGGCCCAGATTCGGGTCGTGGTTGTCTGATTGAGCCGGTCCGCGCGGGAAGAACGCGATCGTACAGCTACCCACCAGATGGGCTTTCCGCCGGTCCGGACAAAGGACGGACCGGCGGAAAGCCCGTCTTTACAGATCGATAACAGCCTGAACACACTCCGACAATAGATCTTTCATCTAATAAGAGATGGGGCATCATCTCTCACAACTTTCCAGAAAGGGGAAGTCGATGACTTTATCGAATTCCAACCCGCGATCCTTCTGGCCGCTCGTGTTCCGCGCGGCTCTTGGCATTATATGCGTGCTTCTTCTGGCGCCTGGGCTGTTGTCCAGCGCGGCCAGGGCCGCCACGACGCAGGCGACGCCACGCTCGGCGACCTACACGAATGGTAGTCTGGTTCGAGATCCCAATGGGGCGGTATTCCTGGTGTGGAATAATGTACGCCATTGGATCAAGAATCCCGCCACCCTCGATGAGCTTGGCTATGGATCATCTCCCCAAACCGCGCTAAGTTGGACCGCGACCAACGCGATCCCCTACGCGGGCGAAGCGGGATCGCTCAGTCTGATTCAGGTAGCGGGCGGCCTGGTCTGGCCCTGGGCGCCCATCCGTACCGCGCCGGTCATCCTCTACTTTAACCGGCCGTCCGTCAATCCGGGCCAGATCATCCACATGAGTGGCTCCGGTTTCCGCGCCAACGAGCAGGTGATCATTACCGCTCCTGGTACAACCTTCGCCGCCAACGCCGATGCCCAGGGTGCTCTATCGGTGGATGTGCCGATCGGCTTTGGGGTGGGCCTTGGCCTGCATCATGTGTTTGTCCTGGGGTCCAGCAGCGGCATTTTCTCGGTACAGGTGTTTCATGTGATCGCCCCGAGCTCGGTGGTTCCCACGGTCACCAGCGCCAGCCCGACCGTTCCGATGGGAGGGGCCGTTACCGTGGCGGGCAGTGGGTTCGCGGCCGGAGAGCAAGTGCGGCTGTTTGCTGGTAATGGGTGGGTCACCGGCGTGGCCACGGCCTCCAGTACCGGGACGTACGGTCCGGTCTCGATTGTCTTGAACACCAGTTTTCATCCTGGCAGCACCTACAACCTCAACGCCTACGGCGCCTCCAGCTTCCGCCTGGCCACCACATCCTTCATGGTTGAGGCGGCGCCGTCCGCTACACCCACGGTCACGCCCACCCCTACGCCGACCGCGATTCCGACCCCCGTCCTGGCGCCAGTCTTGCATCTGAGTAGTGGCACGGTCGCGGTCGGTGGCCAGACCGTCATTAGCGGCAGTGGATTCCGTCCCCAGGAAACGGTGCTGGTCTATTTCAATGGACAATTGCAATCAGGGCCGGCGGCGGACACGACCGGGGCCTTTAGCGCCGATATTCTGACCATCCCCGCCAATTTCCCCCCCGGCACCTACAACGTGGTCGCCAGAGGGGCCACGAGCGGCGCCGAGGCAAGCGTGTCTCTGGTCGTGCAGGCAGCGACGCCGACCATCACGGCCGGCATATCCGCCAGCCCAGGTCAAGTAACGGCCGGATCCGGGGTATCAGTCTCGGGAGCCGGTTTCCTCGGTGGGGAGCAAGTCCGGATAAGCTTCAATAATGCTCTGGTCCTGGTCATCACCACGCGCGCCGATGGCTCGTTCGTGAACGCGGCCTTTGCCATTTCGCGGAGCGCGCCGCCCGGCCGATACGGCATCTCCGCCACCGGGGCGGCCAGTGGACGTCTGGCCACCACTGTCGTGACGGTCGTCGCGCCTCCCATGGTGGCCGGCGTCTATGCCAATCCTGGCACCGCGCGGCCTGGTCAAACGCTTACCATAGGCGGCAGCGGATGGGACGCGGGCGAAATAGTCGTCGTCCGTCTAGACGGCTCCCTGATTATGGCTCCCACCGCCAATGCCGCCGGCGCCTTCAGCGGTCGCTATACGGTGAACGTGGGAGTAGGCCGGCATACCATCACCGCGGTGGGGGGCAAGAGCGGTCGATCCGCGGCCGTCTCGCTCACCGTGGCTCGGCCCGTGCAGGTGGGGATCGGCGCCAGCCCTAATCGGGTAGTCCGCGGCTCGTCGCTGCATGTGAGCGGCACGAATTTCCAGGCCAATGAATTCGTGCTGGTCAAGTTTCGCGGGTCGCTAGTGGGGGCGGGACAGGCCGACCGTTCTGGTCGGGTGAGCAACGTCACCTTTACGGTTCCGGGAAACACCCCGCTCGGCACGGCGGAGGTCACCATTACCGGGGCCCGCAGCGGGCGGTCGGCACGGGCCTTCGTCTATGTCCTGGCGGTACCGCGGGCTCGGCCCGGATTATCGTTGTCACCGGGATCGACGCACCGAGGGGGACGGGTCTATGTCTCCGGTCACGGTTTCAAGGACCGTGAGGTGGTGGTGGTCAGCTTCCACGGGTCAACCGTGTTGGCCCTGATCGCCGACCGTCATGGTGACTTCAACCATGTTGGCTTTACCGTGGCCCATAACGTGCCCTACGGCACCGCCAAGGTCACGGCGACCGGGACGGCAAGCGGCATCTCGGCAAGCACGAGCCTGCGAGTAACCGCGCCTCCTCCATCGCCCTCGGTATCGGTTTCTCCCAGGAGTATCGATCGTGGTGGCGATGTCACGGTATCGGGCAAGGACTATTTCGGCGGCGAAATTGTGCTGATCCGGGTTGATGGCCGTTTCGTGGCGACGCCTACGGCTGATCGCCACGGGACTTTCAAGGTGCGATTCCATCTCCCTGGATGGGTTAAGGTCGGAAAGCATACGGCCCAATCGGTCGGCACCAAGAGCGGGCGCACCGCGCGCGCCTCGTTCGAGGTGACGAAGTAGGGGCGAGCATATTCCTCTGCTTAGGGGCGCGGGTCTCCAGACTCGCTTGGTGCGGTGACGAACCCTTGTTTGGGTAGCACTTCCGCAACCGGCAGGTGGACGCGCCGGCGGGCCTGGAGACCCGCGCCCCTAATGAGCACGCCCGACGGAAGGAAGCCAGGACTGGCGGAGCTAGTCCTGGGAACCCACCAGGCTCATCCGCGCCCCATGGGTGTCTCGGCTATGAAGTTGGGCCGCGACCAGGACTCCGTTGGGTTCGTCCACTCGGACGCCCACCCCTCGGCCCCGAAGGGACCGTACCGCGCCAGGCAGATCCTCCACGGTAAGCGCGATGGCGAACAGACCCTCTCCGGTGGCGGCCAAAGCGGCCGCCACTGGGCCTTCGCCCGGAGACATCGGGGCCGCCAGCTTCACGGCGGTTCCGGAGGACAGCTGGAGGGGGAGTAGGCGTGCTTGGAGCATGAGGTCGGTTTCCCCTTCGCCGGCCTCGGTCAGGTCGAATATGCGCTGGTACCGATCCGCTGCCTCGCTCAGATCCCGCACCGCGATCGTGAAGGAGGCGATCGAACGGGCTCCGTTCGGCTGTGGGACCGTTCCCTCGGTTCCGGCCAAAAGACGCCGATGCTCCAGGCCGGACTGATCATGGCGGATGAGGAATGGCAGCCCTTGCGACGCGCCATCACGCAGGCGAACGGTTTGCCAACCGCGGTCATAGCCGTTCGTGGTCGCCAGCCGACCTATATCCGGCCCATCCACCGCGAAGCCGCGCTCGTGGAGGATGTTCGCGGCCGCCGCCGGATCGGCGGTTTCCAGGGCGTACCCCACCCAACCTTCACGATTGTCCCGCAGCATGGCCCCGATGAACCCTTGAGGAGCCGATTCCGGCTGGCCGGAGATCAGTTCAATGTAGCCAGTCTCCAGGACGATCAGCCGATTGACCGTGCCGAATTGTGGGTGAACCCCGCCGCCGCACACCGAGAAACCCAAGGGGCCGGCGAAGGCGGCCTCGGCGGATTCCAGGTTGGCCACCGCCAGAATGACGTGGTCGATGGCCCGCGCGATCGGCGGTACGGTGCCGCTCATCACTCATTCCGCCCGGTGGCGCGGGAACGCAGGGCGCGTTCCACCTCGCGTTTGGCGTCGCGTTCGGCCATCGCGTCGCGCTTGTCGTACAGCTTCTTCCCACGCGCCAGCCCTAACTCTACTTTGGCGTGGTTCCGCTTGAAGTACATGCGTACGGGAACCAGGGTGTAGCCCTTTTTCTTGATCTGGGTATTCAGGCGGAGGATTTCGCTGCGGTGCAACAACAACTTCCGCGTGCGCTGTGGTTCGTGATTGAAGCGGTTGCCATGGTCGTAGGGGGAGATATGGGCATTCCATAGCCATGCCTCTCGGCTGTCGATACTGGCGTATGCCTCGCGCAAGTTCACGCGGCCGGCCCGCACCGACTTCACCTCGGTCCCGGTAAGGACAAGCCCCGCCTCGATAGTCTCGTCAATGAAATAGTCATGATAGGCCCGCCGGTTGCCGGCGACTGTTGTCTCGGTTGGCGTTCTATCGGGGGTGAGCGTGGCGGATTTCTTGACCATAGCCAGGCTATTGTACGGCGCGGCCTGAATATGCTGCAACTCTTCGTATAGCTTGTATCAGAGCAGGTTTACAGGATCCACGTCAATGATCCAGGGACGGGGAACCCTGGAGAGGATAGGATGAATGTTGGCCCCACGGAGAAGGATTTGCCAGAAGAACCGGTTATCAGCTTTATTAATGAAGCAAGGGGCTGGGCCGATCACCTCGATCGCCGCGTCGGGATGTTCGTCGAGCCATTGACGGAGCGTTTCCCCCAGTTGATCGGCGGCCTCGTGGCACTCGCGTTCAACGGCCGCGCTCACGGTGAGGCGAGCCAATTGGCTAAAGGGAGGGTAGCCCGCCTCCTGGCGGAAGCGGATCTCATCACGATAAAAGGCCGCGTAGTCATGGCGGGCGGCGGCCTGGATGGCGAAGTGGCCAGGCGTGTAGGTCTGCACGATCACCGTGCCAGGAAGGGCGGCCCGGCCCGCGCGCCCCGCTACCTGGGTCAGCAACGAGAAGGACCGCTCGGCGGCCCGGAAATCGGGAAGATTCAGGCTGGTATCGGCGGAAACCGCGCCCACCAGGGTAACACGGGGGAAATCGAGGCCCTTGGCGACCATCTGGGTTCCGATCAATATGTCGATCTCCCCGCGGGCGAATCGATCCAGGATCATTTCGTGGCCGAACTTGCCCGAGACCACGTCGCGGTCGTAACGCTCGACCCGCGCCGTGGGGAGATGGGCCCGTACCTCGTGCTCCACTCTTTGCGTTCCCAGGCCGAAGTAGCGAATGCGCCAGCTTCCGCAGCGGGCGCACAGATTCGGCACTGGAGCGTGGGCGTCGCAGCGGTGACACTGGAGATGTTCGCCGTCCGAGTGATAGGTGAAAGGGAGATCGCAGCGGCCACACTTGGCCACGAAGCCGCAGTCGCGGCAGTTGACGAATGTGGCGCTTCCGCGACGATTCAAGAAGAGGATGGCCTGTTGGCGGCGGCGGAGCGTCGTATGAAGGGCTGCCTGGAGGGCGCGGCTGAAAATGCTCCGGTTCCCTGCCTTCAGTTCCTGGCGCATGTCCACCACCTGGACCGGCGGCAGGGATGATCCTCGCCCCTCGCCGGTTGGCGGCGTACCGGGTTGCTGGACCCGCGTGTTCATGCTCAGGAGCCGATAGGCGCCGCGGTCGGCGCGATTGAAGCTAATCACGTCGGGAGTGGCGCTCCCGAGGATGACCACGGCGCCGGTCAGGCGGGCAAGTCGGGTGGCGACTTCGCGCGTATGATAGCAGGGCGTGCGATCCTGCTTGTAGGACGCATCGTGCTCTTCGTCCAGGACGATAAGCCCAAGGTCGGGTACGGGGCTGAAGATGGCGGAGCGTGGCCCAACCACGATCGAGCACTCGCCGCGACGAATCCGCTGCCACTCATCCAGCCGCTCGCCCTCGCTCAGTTTGCTGTGTAGCAAGGCAACCTGGCCGGGGAAGCGGCCGGCGAAGCGATCCACGGTTTGGGGGGTGAGGCCAATCTCGGGCACCAGCACGATCGCTTGCCGACCGGACGCGATGGTCTCGGCCACCGCGTGCAGGTAGATCTCGGTCTTCCCGCTACCGGTTACGCCGTGCAGGAGGTAGACCGCGCCGTCGCGGGCCGAGAGTGAGGTGTGAAGTGATCGGAGTACGCGATGCTGGTCGTTGGTCAAGATGGGCGGCTTGCTGACCACGAGGGGGCGATGGGCGGTGGGGTCGCGGCGCACCTGGCGGGTATACTGGACCACCACGCGATGAGCGGCCATCCGCGTAATCAGGGCTCGATCCACGCCTAACTCCCGATGAATCTCGGCCATCGTGGCCTCGCCGCCGCTCGCGCGCAGAAAGTCCGCTACAGTTTGCTGGCGCTCGGTGAGGCGGAAGCCGGATTGCCGCGGTTGGAGCACCACCACTACCTCGACGCGCTCGCTTACCGCCGCCCGGCCCAGACCGCGAGATCGCGTGACAAGCTTCCGCCTGGCCATGCTTTCGAGGGCCATGCGTACCGCCTGGCCATCCCGGTCGCTCGTCAATCGGCTGATCGTCGTCGGTCCCAGGCGTTCCAGGGTGGCAAGAAGCTCGCTCTGGAGCGCGGTCAAGGTAGATCGGCTGGAGGCAAGCTCCGGGGACGCGATGGCGTAGGTTATCACGGGAGCGCGATCAAGCCCGGAGGGAACCATAAGGAGAATCGCTTCGTTCAGGCGGCAAGCGTAATACTTCGCAAGCCATGCGGCCAGGCGAATCTGGACCGGGGTGAGACAGGGCAGCGGATCCAGAATCGCCTTCAGGTCGCGCAGGCGGATCCCGGCCTCGGCGGGCGCATCAAGTGAGACCACGATCCCCGCCAGAGCCCGTGGACCAAACGGCACTTCCACCAACATCCCCGGTCGCACGAGCGCGGCCAGGGCCTCGGGTACGCGATAGGTGTAGACCGAGCGATCGCCCACCCGACCAGCGAGCGCCACTTCCGCCAGAAGAGCGGCGGAAGGGCGCTCGGCCCACGGACCGGCAGGGAGATTGGCTTCGGTGAGGGAACCGATCTCGGTCAGCGCGCGAGGGACCGCGCCATCAGGCATGGACCCCCACCTGGTGGTCCTGGCCCTCCGTTCCGGCTCCCGCTCCCACCTTCACCTTTTCGGGCCGGCGCGCGCGGGTCACGCACGCGGCGACAAACTCGCGGAATAGCGGGTGTGGCCGATCGGGACGAGACTTGAACTCCGGATGGAATTGGGTGCCGAGATAAAATGGATGACCCGCCAACTCGACGATCTCCACCAGCTTCCCATCAGGTGATAGTCCGCTGAAGATCACTCCCGCTCCGGCCAGCAGTTCACGATATTCATTGTTGAATTCGAAGCGGTGCCGATGCCGCTCGTAAATGACTGGTTGCTCGTACGCCTGGGCGGCCAGGGTGTCCGGCGTCAGCTTACAGGGCCATACGCCCAGCCGCATTGTGCCGCCCTTCGCCTCCACGTCGCGCTGATCGGGCATCAAATCGATCACCGGGTATTTGGTGAAGGCATTGAATTCGGTACTGTTGGGTAGCGTGCTGTGCAGTGCCTCGCGCGCCAAATCGATCACGCCCACTTGCATCCCGAGACACAGGCCCAGGTACGGGACCAGGTGTTCGCGGGCGAAGCGCGATGCATGAACCTTCCCCTCGACCCCTCGGTGGCCGAAGCCGCCAGGGATCACGATCCCATCGAGTCCTTCCAGGTAGGGCGCGGCGGGTTGCGATTCCAGATCGGTCGAATCGATCCAGTGGATATCCACCGCCCGGTCGTGAAAGAGCGCCGCATGGCGGATCGCCTCCGCCACGCTGAGGTAGGCATCCGGCATCCCCACGTACTTGCCCACAATGCCAATCTTCAGGGTTGGCTTTGGCCGTTTGATCTTCGCGACCAGGGCTCTCCAGCTATCGATCTGGGTTGGGGCCGCGTGGAGACCCAATTCGCGCACGATGAAGTCACCCAGGCCGAAGTCCTCGAGGACCAGCGGCACCTCGTAAATAGTCTCGGCGGTGAGCAGGGGGATCACGGCCCGGTCGCTGACATCGCAAAACAGGGCGATCTTGTCCTTCAACTCTTGATTGACCGGATAATCGGAGCGGCAGACAATCACGTCCGGCTGAATGCCGATGCTCCGCAATTCCTTGACGCTGTGCTGGATCGGCTTGGTCTTCAATTCGCCGGTAGAGCCGATATAGGGCAGGAGGGTGACGTGAATGTACAGCACGTTGTCGCGGCCCACCTCCTTGCGCATCTGGCGAATCGCCTCAAGGAAGGGGAGGCTCTCGATGTCGCCCACCGTGCCGCCCACCTCGACAATCACGACCTGGGTACTGGACTGGCGGCCCACCCGCTGGATCCGTTCCTTTATCTCATTGGTGATATGCGGGATGACCTGGATTGTCCCCCCCAGAAAATCCCCGCGCCGTTCCTTGGCAATCACGCTTGAGTAGATCTGGCCGGTGGTGACGTTGCAGGCCCGCGTCAGGTTCTCGTCAATGAAGCGCTCGTAATGGCCAAGGTCGAGGTCCGTTTCGGCCCCATCATCGGTGACGAAGACCTCACCGTGCTGATATGGGCTCATGGTCCCCGGATCGACGTTGATATAGGGGTCAAGCTTCTGAATGGAGAGGGAAATGTCCCGAGCCTTGAGGAGGCGGCCGATGGAGGCGACGGTGATGCCCTTGCCCACCGAGGAGACCACCCCGCCGGTAACAAAGATGAACTTCGGGCTCATATCCCACTCCTCCTTACTGTCGGACATCCATTACAATCACCTGGGTTTCCTGCGGGATAGATGTCTTGGTAACCGCCAGCTTCGGCTGCGGCACAATCTGTCGCAGCCCCATCTCGTGGCAAAACTTCTCGATTGAGGCGAGGCCCTCCTCGTCCGCCGCCTGGAAATGCATGGGCACGATAATGCTTGGCTCGATCTGGCTGATCACCTCCGAGGCTCTCGACATGTCCAGTACGGCGCCCCGCGCCGGGACGAACAGCACGTCCACGGAACCGATTTCGTCGATCTGCTCGGCGTTCAGGACATGGCCCAGGTCGCCGAGGTGGCAGAGCCGGACATCCTCCATCTGGATGACGTAGATCGTGTTGCGGCCTCGCTCCCGTCCGGATACGCCATCATGGAAGGTAGCTACCCCCGTGATCAGCACGCTCCGGATTTCATACTCACCCGGACCTTGAATCACTTTCGGATTCCCACTTACCACGGCCGCGTTATTATGGCCTGGGTGATCGTGGCTGATCGTGACAATTTCCGCTTGCAGGCGCAAAGGCGGGCGCCCAAGGGCGAATTGGTACGGATCGGTGATCAGCGTGACGTCCTTGCCCCGCAGACGAAAACAACTATGGCCGAGAAAAGAAATATCCACCCACAACCCTCGCATTGCCTGGCATACACGAACGAGGAGGCGCCAACCGTGCGCCTCCTCACCCAATTGCCACGCCCATGCCCGGGGCCTTTTGCCCACGGCGCGTTTTATTCTTACGCTTCACCGTAGCATATTAGCGGACACCACGGTAGGGGACAATGCACGAGAATAGGACGGAATATCGAGCCCTGGGCGTGGATATCTGGACCCCGAAGGTATCCGCGAGCACCACCGTCGGTCAGCGCGGATCCGATCCCGCCGCGGACAGCCCCAGCTGGGGTTTCACCCTCAGATACAGTCGGTTGTTGGCGGCGTCTGGCGGGATTGAGGATGGCTGGAATACCGCGTTAGAAACCTGATACATGGCCAAGTCGCGCTCCGCGTCTTCTGGCGACAGGTGCGAGGCCATCTCCGCCACCGCCAATTCGCCGAGGGTTCGCGCGCTGTCTTCCTGATCCTGGAGCCCAGACACGATGTGCCGGAACGCCTCGTTCATCTCCTCACCGTCATCATAGTCCCGATCGGTCAGTTGCCGCGCCTTCCCGAAATAGGTTTGCTTCCCATGATGGAATAGATACAGTCCCGAGACGATGATCATCAGACGTACATAGGCCCGGCGATAGCTACACTCGAAGAAGTTCCGCGCTCGCGCCTCGTCAACTTCGTGGCGTAGCATGCTCGCCAAGCTTGCCGCTGCCAGCACGCCGGCATGGGTGGCGAGGTGGACGCCGGTCGAGAGGAGCGGATCGATGGAGCACGCGGCATCGCCGATCTGAAAGTAGCCGGGCCCAGCCAGACTCTCAGCGGTATAGGAATAGTCCTGCTCAATTTTCAACGGTGACATCAATAGCCCCGACTTCACGCGATCCGAGATTAACGGGCACTCGTCGATCGCCGCCAGGTAAAGCCGGGTGAGGGAGCCGAGCTTCCGCCGCTTCTCCTTAAAGGTCGTCTTGTCGAGAACAACCCCAACGCTCATCGTACCGTCGTGCAGCGGGATACCCCAGAGCCACCCATCCTGGATGGAACCATGAGCAATGGCCCCAGTTGGGGCGAACGACATCAGCGTCGCGCCCGTCCAATAGCCCCAGAACGCCACGTTCCGGAAGGCCAGTTGATAGCGCCGATTCTTGCGGTAGCGTACAGCCATGAGACCGGCACGGCCGGATGCGTCAACGAGGTAGTCGAATGTGGTGCTGCCGCTCGCGGCGCCGCCGATTTCCCGCGACCACGTCGCCGCTCGCGGCCGATCTCCATCGAAATTTACCTCACGGATCTCCGCCCCTTCAACCACCGTGACCCCCTGGCTCTTTGCGTGCTCCAGGAGCAGTTGGTCGAATTCGGAGCGGACTACCTGGAAGCCGTAGGGATGGCGCAACGGCTCAAAATCGAGGGGCCACGACTCGCGGCCCCAGGAGAAGTAACCGCCATACTTTCGCACGAACCCATGGGCCTCCATTTTCTCACGCACGCCGAGCAGGTCGCACACATCGAGGATCGAGGGCAGGAGCGACTCGCCGATGTGATAGCGGGGGAAGATGTCCCGCTCGAACAGCGTCACGTCAAATCCCTCGCGCGCGAGCAACGTGGCGGCGGTAGCCCCAGCGGGGCCGCCACCGACCACGAGCACTTGGGTGGTCTTCACGGTCATGCGATCCCTCTCGTCGTCGTGGGTGCCCCTTCCTTGCGCGGGATCGCGGAACTCACCGCCATGCTCCGAGCGTTGCCGACCCTCCTTTCGCCGCAACGCGATCATGGTTTCCCTGATCTGGCGGCACGTGCCACGATCCCACGCATACCGCGTCGTGACTCCACTACTGGGCAGTTCGTGGGCACGAGCAGCTAATCGCTATGCTAGCGAAGCTCCGTTACCCGTCCGTCTCCCGCACTGGGTCCCGCCTCTCTTGCGTCCCTTTTGCGCGGGCCTTGCTCCCTTTTGTACGCGCCGTGGGAGCGAGCAGGAAACGTTGTACCACGATGAAGCCCCGGCGTTTACGCCGAGGCTTCAAGGGAGCACATCGCCTGAACGGGGAAGGTGCTCACTCCTCTGGGTTGAGGCCGAGCGTGACCAGGTGGTGTTAGGTCGAGCGCGGCGTGGAGATTTCCGCCACGGCTCGTCGCGGGAGCGGAAACGTATGCAGACACATATAGGCAAGGGTGCCGAACAGCAAGGCGACAAAAAAGCTATGGGCCAGGGTACTGACGATCGCCAGCCGGGACAGGACCACGATCCCTCCGGTAATCGCCTGACACACCACCAAGATGAGCGCGACGGTGGCCCCCACGTAGAGGTCGGGACGGGTGGCTCGATTCCTCCGTGCCTCGAGGAACAAGACAACGATCAGGATAGTGAGCAAGCCCGCGCCGACCCGATGGGTGAATTGGGCCGCCACGCCGGTGACGAAGCGGGGAATGACGGCCCCGTTGCAGAGCGGCCAATCCAGGCACGAGAGGCTGGCGTTCACATGCCGCACATAGGCCCCCATGTAGACCACGATGTAGCTGTAGATGATGGTTGACCATACGAGGTTGCGCAATCGTCGCGGTAAGGCAACCTGCCGAATCCGTTCCGCCCCACCCGCCTCGATCACGAAAGCCGCCGTGAGCAGCACGGAAGCGAAGGCGACCAGCGATATGCCAAAGTGGGCCGCCAGAATTTCCGCCGAGGTGGGGTACATAACCGCCAGACCGCCCAGCATTGCCTGGAGGAACAGAAACACGATCATGATGGGGGCCAACACCCAGGCTTCTCGGCGACCTCGCCAGAACCACATGACGCCGGCGGACAGTACAAGAATCAGGGTACTCTCAATCGGCACCCCGGCCCGGTGGGTGAACTCGATCAGGGTTCCGGCGTTGGCGACCCCGCTCAGTTCGGGGATGATTTGCCCCCGACAGAGGGGCCAGGTATTGCCGCATCCCGCCGCCGAGCCGGAGTTGGTGACCAAGGTTCCTTGAATCAGGACCACGAGCATGCCCAGGCTGGCGATAATCGCCAGCCAGCGCAGGGCCGCGTAAATCCGAAGCGCCGTCGCGCCGCCATCTTGATGGTGGACCCGCCTAAGGGCGGCCAGCCGTTCCGCCGGCAAATACATCCCGTGCTCCCACGTCAGTCCAGCGCTCCCGGGGCGAGGAGCGATTCACCGCATTTCCGCTCTTGAGTATACACGGCAGGTGCCAGGAGGCCGAGACTCAGTGGTTTCGGGCCAGCTTTTTGAGATCACGGACCGCCCAATCGACCGCTGGATCATGGCCCGTGGAGAGATCATGGGGGCTGGTGGTTATATGTTGGTCAGGAACCACGCCCACCCCATCTACCGTCTCGCCCTTTGGTCCCAGCACGCGCACCTCGGTGATTTCCAATCCTCCGCCGTCGTTTAAGCCGAAGAAGTCAGCTCCCGCCAGGGCTCCGGCGGTCCGCGTGCCAATAAGCGTCCCCAAGTGGTAATCATGCACCGCGCTGGCTACGATTTCCGAGGAGGACGCGGACGAGGAATCGGTGAGTACAACCAAGGGCCAACCCAAAAGCGGGATCGAGTTGTCCGTCCCTTGGGGACTCCGCTTCCCTTTGCCATCCACGGAGTAGAACAGCGTTTTGTGGTGGGCGAAGGCGCTGAGCAGGCGGATGGCGCCGTCGATCACCCCTCCCTGGTTGCCCCGGAGATCCAGAACGAGCCCCTGGATTTTCGCGGACGCGGGAAGGGCGGCGATCCCCGCCATAATCCGGCTCGCCGCGTCCTTGGTAAAGCTAAAAAGCTTCACGTAATAGATATGACCCGCGATCACTTGGCTGGTCGCGTCTGGGGTCTTGAGTGATTTGGGGATCAGGTGAAAGGTGAGGATGGCCCCGGTGGCCGGCCGGGATAGGACCAGGGTAACCGGAAACCCCATCTGGGGAGCCAGGAGCGGTACATAGCCGGCCAATCCTTGCACGTCCGAGAACGGGGCATGGCCGTTCACCAGCAGCACCACATCACCCAGTTTGATCCCTGCTTGGGCGGCAGGGGCGCCCTTGAAGAGAGTGGTCACGAAGATCGGTTGGGTGGCGGAGGTGATCGAGACCACCAGCCCAAGGGTCGGGATCGGCCCGCTATCAAATAGCTGCCCAATGAGGGGCTTGAGTTGGTTGCCGGGCACGTACCCGGTGTGGTCATCGTGCAGACTGCCGGTCATCCCAGCGAGGGCCAGTTCGGCGAGCGCGCCAGGAATCACGAAGGTTGCCGGAAGCAGGCTGTTCAGGTTCGTGTATGCCTGGGCGAAGAGACGCCAATCTTGCTCACGGCTCCCGGTAAATGCCGGCTCGCGCATGGAGCTGGGCACCGCTATTCCATTCACCTGAAGCGCGTTGTCCATCTCGTTATAGGCGCCGCGCAGCAGAGTCCGCTCGTCCAGGCTGGCCCCCGTGACATAGTGGGCCAGCAAGCACGAGAAACCCTCCTGAACGGTAAGCAAGGAAGGGGTCCGCACGGGAGACACCGATCGAGCCGAGGAGAGAACGGTACAGCGCGCGGGTGGCGCGACTCCGCCCGCGTGGGCGGCTGTAGGCCAGATCAGGCAGGCCAACAGGGCTAGCATGCCTAGCCGCGGGCCGATGTGCCTGAACCTGACGACCTGGGCCTTCATCCTCGGATATTCCTTCGGAATCTTGGTGGGTGATAGTATAGGGTACTCCGTCCGCGATAAAATAGGGGACAAATCCCCACACTGGCGCCAGGATTCTCAGTACACTGCACGATAGAGGACATCGTAAGAAAAGGAGGTGAGGCCAATGGGCTCCAAGGATAAGGGCACTAAAGAAGTTCGGAAGCCAAAGTCGGCCAAAAAGAAGACGAAAGCTGCGCCGGTCATCCCTAGCCGGGTTCGCCCGGCCGAGGAAAAGGAGGCAAGCGACTGAACACCCAGATACTGGACGCTGCCGGCGCCGTCCGGATTCCGGGGGGACAGATCCGTGGCTGAGGCTCCGCTTGCCGCCGAGGTCTGGGATGCGTTGCGGTCACTGGCCTTCGAGGATGGCGAGCGCGTCGCCGTTTTGGCGGCGGTTCAGCAGTGGAAGGAACGCGCCACCCGTGACTCCGAGCTTGAAGCCGCCAGGGCTGTCTTCGAGGCGGCCCGCCAGGAATTGGCGGTCACCGCTTCGCGCCGCCGGGCCGAGGAGGCGCGGATCGAGGATCTTACGGCCAAGATCCGGCGAACCGAGGAGCGGCTGGCTTCCGGGCAGTTGCATCATGAGCGGGAGATTCTCACTGCCCAGGGTGAGGTAGATCGGCTGCGTGAAACCCTGGGGCAACTCGAGTTGACGTGGCTGGAGACCAGCGCCCTGGAGGAACGGCTTATCGCCACACAGCCGGAAACGCGAGACGCACTGGCTCTTGTTGAATCGGAGGCCGCGGTTCGGATGGCCAATGCCGAGCGGGAGCTTCGATCGGCGGAGGCGCATCTAGCCGCCATCGATCGCACCCGAAGGCAGGCGGCCCAGCTTGTCCCCGCGGAAGCGCGGGATCGGTACAAGGCGCTCTACAGCCGAACCGGTGGGCGTCCGTTCGCCCTCGCGGTGGCGGGAGAGTGCAGCAATTGCCATGCCGCCGTTCCCGCCGCTGCCGTACAGCAGTTGCGAGGTCATACCGGGGTTCCCAGTTGTCCTCGGTGCGGCCGCTTGCTCCTGGCGGGCTAGGAAAGGTTGGCGCGGAATCGTAGGTGCACCCCTCGTGGGTGTCCTCGTTCGGACGCCCAGGGCACCCACGAGGGGTGCACCTACGCGATCGCACGAGAAGAAGCGATGGGGAATGGATCAGACCTACAGCCCCCACCAGAATCCAGCCGCGATGATTACATAGAGCCCAACGAGGGCAATCCCTTCGAGCCAGGTCGATTCTCCATCGTAGACGACGAGGGCCCCTAGCAGGGTGGCCAGCAGCATGGAGCCCAGGAGGAGCGGCGACAGTACCAAGGTGAGGTGCGTGGGAGCGCCAACGACGAAGCTGAGCAGGACCATAACCGGGATCAGGGCCAGGGCTACTTGCAAACTGCTGTTGAGGATCACGCTGATCGCGTAGTCCGGCCGGTTTCGCACCATCAGCTGCACCCCAACCACGTTCTCCACCGCGTTCCCCGCGATCGCCACGATCACCAGGCCGGTAAATTCCTGCGAGATATGGAGTGCATTGGTGGCCGGGGTCAGGGCGCCGACAAACCAATCCGAGACGAATGCCGCCCCCACGCTGGCCCCGAGGAGCACGGCTATGGCCAGGCCAACCGGCCACACGCCTTCCGCCTTTTCACCCGACACTCCGGTTGGACCTCCCTTTAAAGAAAAAGGGATGCTACTGACGAAGACCACCAACAAAACGACCGCGCAGATGACGCTCAGCGCCTCCTCGTGGGCCGCCGCCTTGGTGTGGAGTTGGGCAGCCAGGGTGGGGATGGCCAGGGCCGCTACCGCGAGTAAGGTGAGGGTCGCGATATTCCTTGGGGTTTCGGGATTAAAGATCTGGGTACCATGACGCAGGCCGCCCCAGAGAAAGGCAAGTCCTAACACGAGGAGGCTGTTCCCCAGAACCGAACCGATCAGGGCCGCCTGCAGGACGTGCACCAGGCCGGCCCGCAGGAGGAAAATACCGGTGAACAGCTCTGGCAGATTGCCCAGGGCGGACTGCAAGACGCCGGTCGCGCCCGGCCCGAGACGGGCCCCGATCTGGTCGGTGCCATCCCCTACCAGGGTTGCCAACAGGGCCAGGGTACCGGCGGTGACGATGAAGGTGAGCACGGTCAGGCTGGTCATTTGCAAGACGAACGACCCGAGAGTCGCCACGATTGCAATCCCGATCCGAAGCCACTGCTTTCTCTCGGGCATGATCACCTCGGCGGGATGTGGTTTCGGGGCCGGACCCTGGCTCATTGATCGTAGCTCCTTTTGATTCATCCACCCTTGGCACGGGACGCGAGGAGTAGTGTACCGGGGATGAGCGGCCACCCGTGACGATCCGCTCCTCCAGGGTGGTCCTTTTCATCCTTGGCCTAGAGTGATATAAACATGCCAGGACATGCGTTATGATGCATGCCGGAATGTTGACAGCGGCGACGCGCGACAGTTTTGGGAGGTATCCCGTGTCAACAGCAATGAGGCTCGAAGCGCGTGGTCGTCGCTGGACGCCTCACGCGATTCTTTCCGGGTTTATCGCGACTATCTGCATGGGCCTGGTTCTCCTGATTGGGTTTGTATTGGCCTCGAACGCGGGCTCCAGTTCGGGGAGTTTCGTGGCCCAGTGGTTTTACGGCCTCGCGCACAATCGGATTACCAACACGACCCAGAATTATCTCTTCGTCGCCGCCGCACTCTATCTTACCTTTGGTTTGATTTGGGCGATTATTTATGCCTATGTGTTCGAGCCGCTGCTACGAGGTCCGGGTTGGCTGGAGGGTTTGCTGTTCTCCTTGTTGCCGTTTCTCCTTTCGATCGTGGTGTTTCTTCCCAGCTTGGGCGGCGGTTTCTTCGGGAGCACTCTTCATGCCGGCCCCTTGCCCGTGATCGGCAACTTCATCTTGCACGCCGTGTACGGCATGGTCCTGGGCTCGATCTATAGCCAGAACATCCATTCCGGCTTCGACGAAGAGGATGAAGGGGCCAGAAACGCCGAACCGCATCAGCGCGCCGCCATGCAGGGAGCGGAGCGGAATGGGGCCCTCGGCATCTTGATTGGCCTGGCCGCTGGGGCAATCCTCGGCAGTATCCTGGGGCAGAGCGTCTATCCAACCAAGGCGGTTGACGTGGGCGCCGATCTGATTACCGGTTCGGGTGAGTTGAGCCTGGCGGGCGCTGTCTTGGGGGCGAGCCTGGGGGCGCTGATCGGATCGATGCTGGGGCTCAGCGCGAGTCCTGGCGGTGATACCGCCGAACCATAAGGATTGGGAAAAATACTCGCTTGACAGGGTGTAACCGCCTCCGTACACTCCACAACCAGCATCAGTAGAGCGGCAGCACCTCCGGCAGGGCTGGGTGCCTATGGTTCGGCGCCGTTCATCCATCAGCCAGGTAAGGATACCACTACGGGCGAGCATCTTCTTGAAGTCGAGGGTCTAAGAACGACCTTCAGGTCGGCGCGCGGCCCGGTTACCGCCGTGAACGGGATCAGCTTTCATATCGACGCCGGCGAAATCGTGGGCATGGTGGGTGAGTCCGGATGCGGAAAAAGCGCCACCGCGCTCTCGCTCATGCGCCTGATCCCAGAACCTCCCGGCAAGGTGGCCGCCGACCTCATTCGCTTCCGTGGGGAAAATCTTCTCGCCTTTTCCGGCGCCAAGTTGCGCGACCTTCGAGGAAAAGACATTAGCATGGTTTTTCAGGATCCCATGACTTCCCTGAATCCCATGCTGCGTATTCGCCGCCAGATGACCGAAGGGCTCCGTCTCCATCTCAAACTGGGGAAGCACGAGGCCCTGGATCAGGCGGTTGAAATGCTCCGTTTGGTAGGTATTCCGGCTGCCGAGCGGCGGATTCACGACTATCCGCACCAACTCAGTGGGGGAATGCGCCAACGGGTGGTGATCGCCATCGCGCTCTCCTGCAATCCGGCCCTCATTCTGGCGGACGAACCAACGACCGCCCTGGACGTGACCATTCAGGCCCAGATCCTGGAACTGATGCGATCGATCATGCGCGAACGGAATACGGCCGTGATGCTGATCACCCATGATTTGGGGGTGGTGGCCGGGATGTGCGATCGGGTGTTGGTCATGTACGCGGGCTCCATCGTGGAGGAAGCGTCACGGCGGGATATATTTTACTCTCCCCGACATCCCTACACGGTGGGCCTATTGCGTTCTGTCCCGCGGCTGGACCGCGAGCGGGCCGAGCGGCTGCCTCAAATTGAGGGTGTACCGCCAGACCTGGCGCAATTGCCCATGGGGTGCTCGTTTCAAGCTCGCTGTCCCTTCGTCACCGAGGTCTGCCGCCGGCAAATCCCCGAGTTGAGGACGATTGGTACCGGTCATCGCATCGCCTGCCATCACGACATCACGCGCGTGGACGCGGCCTGAGGTGGAGATCCACGGGAACGGAGCCGAGCCCCAGCCGCTGATTCGCGTCCAGGAGTTGCGGACCTATTTTCCCACCAGCCGCCAGGGTGTTCTGGGCCGCCGCGGCTCGGTCAAGGCGGTGGATGGGCTGACCTTCGACATTTATCGGGGGGAAACGCTCGGCCTGGTGGGTGAATCCGGGTGCGGGAAGAGTACCACTGGGCGTACGATCATCCGCCTGATCCGGGCTACCTCCGGCAGCGTATGGTACGATGGGCGCGATCTGACCAAGGTATCGGAAGGGGAGATGCGGAGGCTTCGCCAGAAGCTACAGATCGTGTTCCAGGATGCCTACGCCTCGGTCAGTAGCCGCATGCGCGTACAGTCGATCATTGGCGACGCCCTGGCTATTCATCGTCTGGCCTCGGGTCGGGCGCGGAGTAACCGGGTGGCGGAACTCCTGGAGGTCGTGGGGCTCGATCCGCGGTTCGCCAGCCGCTATCCACATGAGTTTTCCGGGGGTCAGCGCCAGCGCATTGGGATCGCGCGCGCCCTGGCGGTCCGGCCGGAGTTCATTGTCTGTGACGAGCCGATCTCCGCCCTTGACGTATCGATTCGGGCCCAGATCATCAACTTGCTTGAGGATCTTCAGGGTGAGTTCCGCTTAACCTACCTCTTCATCGCGCATGACCTGGCGGTGGTACGTCACATTTGTGACCGGGTGGCGGTGATGTACCTGGGCAAGTTCATGGAGTTGTCGCCCAACCAGCAACTCTACGACCATCCCTTGCACCCCTACACTCGTTCGCTCATTTCGGCGGTTCCGGTCCCGGATCCGGATCTCGAGGATACGCGCCAGCGAATCATCCTGGAAGGTGATGTACCGTCGCCGGTGTCGCCCCCGTCCGGATGTGTATTCCACACCCGCTGTCCCATCGCGCGCGAACGCTGTGCGCGGGAGGTGCCGGAATGGCGCCAGTACGCACCCAGGCACTGGGTAGCCTGCCACTACGCGGGAGAACCGCTGATCGAGAGCAACAGTGGGGAGCCCGATCAAGTGATCCTGGCCCGATCGCCGGAACCTGTCGGCAGCGCATGAGGCTCGGGAGGCGGGAAAGGAGGAAAATGATGGAGATGCACGCGGATCCCGAGATGCCGGTTCCACCCGCGGGATCGTTCGATCCCTCGCGAGCCGCCGATCCCGATCCCAGCGTATGGCGGCGCATGTGGGACAGCCTCAGGCGCGATAAGGTGGCGCTGGTGGGGGCGGTGATCGTGCTGGCCTTCGTGTTGGTCTCGGCCTTCGCGCCGCTGCTGGCGCCCTTTGATCCGAACAATCAGTTCAACGACGGTTTGACCGCCATGGGGGCGCCGCTCCCTCCCGGTCATCCCTACCTGCTGGGAACCGACGATTTGGGCCGCGATCTGCTCAGCCGGCTGATCTATGGAGCGCGGGTCTCCTTGATCATTGGGGTGGTGGCCAATGGTCTGGCCATGATCATTGGCGTCGCGATTGGCGCCATCGCCGCCTACGCGGGCGGATGGGTCGATATGGTGCTGATGCGGTTTACCGATACGATGATGGCCTTCCCGGTGCTCCTGTTCGCGATTGCCTTAATCGCGATCACCAGCCCCAGCCTGCAAAACATCATCATTGTCATCGCCATTCTCTATTGGACGACTACGGCCCGGATTATCCATGGCATGGTGCTCTCGCTCAAGGAGCGCGAGTTCGTGGAGGCCGCGCGGGCGCTCGGAGCCACGGGGCCGCGGATTCTCTGGCTCTACATCATGCCGCATCTGCTTTCGGTGATCATTGTCTACACCACCCTGGGGGTGGCGACCACGGTGCTGGTCGAAGCATCGCTCAGCTTCGTGGGGATCGGGGTACCCTTGCCCACCCCAACCTGGGGCAACATGATCAACGAGGCGCAGAATTATTACCATTCGGATCCCTGGATGATGGTCTTTCCGGGGGTTGCCATCATGGCCACCGTTTTGGGGTTCAACTTGCTCGGCGACTGGCTGCGCGACACTCTCGATCCAATGCAGAGCGGCGGCCATTGAAGAAGGGGCCGCGTCTCACGGTGTATGGCCGCGGCTCTTTTGTCAGGGTGTGCCTCGCACCAGCCCAACTCGCCGCCTAGAGTCAGAAGGAGGAAGACAAGTATGCCAAGTCACGCGAGACGCCGGGCGCTGGCCGCGTTCCTGGCCTGCGCCTTGATTTTCCCGGCCGCCGGCCGCGCGGCGCAGTCCGCGCCCGCTCGGGCCAGCGGCACCCTGATCGTCGAGTTTCAAGACGACATTTCCCATCTGGACACCGCGCTCTGCTACGACAATACGTGCTATCCCTTCGCCAAGGCGATGTTTGACCGCCTGGTGGATTACAAGGGCGCCACCAACAACCTTATTCCCGATGCCGCCGCCGCCATGCCGGTGATCAGCCATGGGGGGAAGACCTATACCTTCAAGCTGCGGAACAACGTGCGCTTCTGGAATGGCCGGCTCGCCACCTCGGCCGATTGGATCTACTCATTCGAGCGCATTATCAATCCCAAGACCCAATCCGGCGGCCAGAGTTTCTGGCTGAATATCGTGGGCGCGAACGACTTCGCCAATGGCAAGACCGCGCATGTTTCGGGTCTCAAGGCGTTGGGCCAGTTCGGACTTCAGATTAACCTGGTAGATCCGGACTCGTCATTTCTGAACGTGCTGGCCATGCCCTTCGGCTCGGTGGTGGACAAGAATCAAATCACCAAGTACGGGAAGAGCTACGACGCCCTCCATCCCATGGGGACCGGGCCCTATATGTTCACCCAACATACCCCCGGTCAGAAGCTGATCCTGACCCGGAATCCGCATTACTTTCTCCCCAACGTAGGGAAAGTTCAGACCATTCAGGCCGACATCGGCGTCTCCACCGAGACCGCGTTGCTCAGAATCGAGAAGGGGCAGGCCGATCTTGACGGTGACTTCCCCACCACCATCCCTTCGGCGGATTTCCTGAACGTGCTCAATGACCCGGTCTTGGGAAAGCGGCTCTACCAGGCCCAGCAGATCGCCACCGAGTACATCTTTTTCAACGTCAACATGGCCCCGTTCAACAACCTGCTGGTCCGGCGCGCGATCAATATGGCGATCAACCGGACCACGCTGTCCCGCTTGGTGAACGGCCGCGGGGTGCCCACCACGACCATTGAGCCGCCATTGATGCCAGGCTACGGCAAATTCGATCTCTACCCCTACAACATCCAGGCGGCGAAGGGGCTGCTGGCCAAGGCGGGCTTCCCCAACGGCTTCAGCACGACCTTCTACACCGACAACACCACCGACGACGCGCGCTTGTCACAGTCGATCGTGCAGCAACTCGGTCAGATCGGAGTCAAGGCTAGCTTGCGGGTACTGGATGCCAACACCTTCCAGACGCTCTTCGGGACCAAGAATAAGGTGCCGATCGGCTTGAACGGCTGGTACGAGGATTTTCCCGATCCGAATGACTTCATCGAGCCTATTCTCAGTTGTGCCTCGGCGGTCACCGGCTCTCAGAATGCGTCTTGGTTTTGCGACCCCAAAGTGGACGCCGTCGCCCAACGGCTGAAAGGAATGACCGATCAGAAGGCCCGCCTGGCGCAGTATCCCGCGCTCGATCGGATGATCATGGAGGAGGCACCCTGGGTGCCCTTGCTGACTCCGGTGTTCTACGTGCTGCCCTCGACTCACGTCAAGGACTTCTACTTCAATCTGGTCTGGTTCTACGTCTATCAGGACTACGCGAAGGTCTGATTATCACGCTCATTCATCACGGGAGGCTTCAATCCATGGAGAAAAGCACACGGCGCGCGATCGGATCCGGGTTGGCAGCGTTCGCCCTGCTGGGGGCGCTGGCTCTGCAAGGCGCTCCGAGGGAGACGCGAGCCGCGACAGCGCATAGCAGCGACCCGAACACCCTGATCGTTGACTATCAATCGGATCTCTCTCATCTGGATTCCGCGCTCTGCTATGACACTTCGTGCTATCCCTACACCCATGCCATGTACGACCAGTTGATCGGGTACGACACCTCGCACGGCAACGGCGACACCCTGGTGCCGGACGCGGCGGCGGCCATGCCTACGGTCACCAATGGCGGCAAGACCTACATCTTCAAGCTGCGCCACGACGTTCGTTTCTGGAATGGCCGGCTCGCCACCTCGGCTGACTGGGTCTACTCGTTCAACCGGATCATTAACCCCAAGACCCAGTCCGGAGCCCAGGCATTCTGGCTGGACATCGTGGGCGCTCAAGCCTATGTGAGCGGAAAGGCCCCGACTACCAGCGGGATCAAGGCGCTCGGCCAATGGGGCCTGGAAATCGATCTCGACAGTCCCTACACCGGATTCCTCAATGTACTCGCCATGCCCTTTGGGTCGGTGGTGGATAAGAACCAGATCGCCAAGTACGGGAAGACGTACGACGCGCTCCACCCCATGGGGACCGGGCCGTACATGTTCCAGAGCCGGATCCCCGGAGTAAAGCTGGTCCTGGTCAAGAACCCGAACTACTTTGGCCACAACAAGGCGCACATCAACACCATCGAGGCCGACTTCGGCGTGAGCACCGAGACCTCGTACTTGAGGATTGTCAAGGGCGACGCCGATCTCGACGGTGATTTTCCTACCCCAATCCCTCCGTCGGAATTCCTCAACGTGCTGAACGACCCGGTGCTCAGCAAGCGGGTGGTGAAGCAAGTGCAGGTGGCGGACCAATATATCGCCATGAACACCCAACTGAAGCCGTTCAATAACCTCCTGGTGCGGCAGGCGGTGGAGTACGCGGTCAACAAGCCGGCCCTGCTCCGGTTGGTCAATGGCCGGGGCTCGGTGACCAACAACTTTATCCCGCCGAATATGGCCGGCTATGGCGCCTTCAACCTGTACCCCTACAATCCGGCCAAGGCCAAGCAGCTTCTCGCCCAGGCCGGCTATCCTCATGGTTTCAGCACCACCTTCTACACCGATAATCTGGGTGATGACCCCCGCCTGTCGCAAGGTATCGTGCAGCAGTTGAGCCAGATTGGCATCCAGGCATCCTTACGGGTGCTCGCGGAGGCTACCTGGCAGGGCATTGTCATGTCCCGCGGCAAGGCGCCGATTAGCTGGACCGCCTGGTACCAGGACTTCCCGGATCCCAACGACTTCTTCGAGCCCATTCTCAGCTGTGCCTCCGCCATCCCCGGTACCTTCAACTTGCCCTTCTATTGCAACCCCAAGGTCGATGCCTACGCGGCCAAGCTCAAGCACATGACCGATCAGCAGGCGCGCATGGCGGGCTATCCGGCCCTGGACAAGATGGTGATGCAGGACGCCCCGGTGGACCCAATCTTCAATTCGGTCTACTACGCCTTGCCGTCCGCGAATCTCCACAACTTCTATCTCCATAACGTCTGGACGCTGATTTTCGCTGACTACACCAAGTCCTGACCGCATGGGCGGCGCGAGGCGGCGGATCCGTCGCCCCGCGCCGCTCACGGGAAGCCCGGAAGGAGGGAAAGTCCCGCCGTGCTACGGTTCATTCTTCGCCGCCTGGTTTTGATCGTGGTGGTGCTCCTGGGGGTTTCGCTGATCACCTATGGGCTCACCTATCTGATGCCCGGCGACCCAGCGCGCCGTTTGGCGGGGAACAATGCGTCGCCCGAAGTGGTCCAGCATATTCGGCACCAACTCGGCCTCGACAGACCGTTCTGGGTGCAATATTCCACCTATTTCAGCCATCTGATCCGGCTGGATTTCGGCTATTCCTATCAGCAAAATCTCCCGGTGCTTCCGACCATCTGGGCGCGGTTCCCGGTCACCGGCCAGTTGGCGGTGGGCGGGGTGATCGTGGAACTGCTAATCGGACTCCCCACCGGGATTATTTCGGCTTACAGGCGCGGATCAGTGATTGACCGCGCGGCCACCATGTTCTCGCTGGCCGGCCTCTCGGCGCCCCCGTTCTGGCTGGGATTGATCCTTCTGTTCACCCTGGCCTTCAAGGCAGGTTGGTTTCCGATCGGCGGCTATCAGAGCCCGGCGATTATCTATCTGATTCTCCCCTCGTTCACCCTTGGAGTCGGGGGCGCGGCGGTCTACACCCGGCTCTTCCGTTCCACGATTCTCGATGTTCTGGATCAGCCCTATATCCGTATGGCCCGCGCCAAGGGCCTCTCGGAGCGCGTGATCTTGTTCCGCCATGTCGTCCCCAACGCCATTCTGCCGATCATTACCCAGATCGGCATCGATCTCGGCACCTTTCTGGGCGGCGTGTTTATCATCGAATATGCTTTCGGGCTACCCGGGATCGGCCAGCAGGCGATTACCGCGATCAACCAATTGGACATCCCGATTATCCTGGGGACCGTCCTGTTCACCGCGTTCCTCATCGTCTTTTCCAATTTGGTGGTGGACGTAGCGATCGGCTTCGTGGATCCACGCATCCGCTACGATTAGCCTCCCCTCCTGAAACACAGATGAACAGATGAAACGGATGACACAGATGACTCCCTTGGTTCGCGGGTCTACAAGTGGGCGCACGACCGTCGCCGCGCTCTTGTGGATTGACCAACCGGCCAGCCTCCATGTCTCTCGTTTATGGCCGGGCTTCGTCCCAGGGCGGTTATCCGTGTAATCTGTCTAATCTGTTCATCTGTGTTTCAGGAGAGGCGCGATCAGGCTCCCACGTCGGGTATCGAAGTTAACAATTGGTTGCTTTGAAGGGTCGTATGCTGGTAGGCTGTGACGGGACGCAGATGCAGCTATTTGCATGTGCAAATCCAATCACGGTGACTGGGGATCCATGCAAATGGTCTCCGAGAGGCTGGAGCGGATCTCCCCAAGCGAACGCGGAGACTCATCGGGCGGGTGGCCCGTCATGGTGGCCCAGGAAAGGTTGGCGACCCATGCTGGAACGGATGCGGCAGTTATGGCGGGAGGCCTCGCCCGAGTTACGCCGGCGCATGATTACCATGTATGCCCTGCTGGCGGTCTTGAACCTGGGGGCCTGGGCGCTGTTGCTTCTCGAGGCCCAGCGGTACCCGACCTTGCTGGGGCTGGCAACCGTCGCCTATGGCTTTGGTCTACGGCACGCGGTCGATCCCGACCACATCGCGGCCATTGACAATACCACGCGCAAGCTGATGCAAGATGGGAAACGACCGGTCGGCGTGGGCTTTTTCTTTTCCCTCGGCCACAGCACGGTGGTCTTCTTCCTGTCCGTCCTTGTAGCCGTCTCGGCGTCGCTAGTAAAGTCACATCTTAAGGGCTGGCAGAGCACGGGGAGCCAGATCGGCACCTGGGTCTCGGGGTCGTTTCTCCTTCTGATTGCCGCGATTAATCTAATCGTGCTGATCGACATCTTCAAGACCTGGCGCGTCGTGGTCCGCGGCGGCACCTACGACCAGGAATCTCTCGAGGATTATCTGAATAATCGGGGCCTGCTCGCTCGGCTCTTCAAGCCGCTCCTCAAGGTAGTATCCGAGAGCTGGAACATGTATCCAATCGGCCTTCTTTTCGGCCTCGGCTTCGATACCGCGAGCGAAGTGGGCCTGCTTGGGATGTCGGCAACCGCGAGTCAGAACGGGATGCCCATCTGGTACATCCTGGTTCTTCCTCTTCTGTTCGTGGCCGGAATGGCCCTGGTGGACACTACCGACAGCATCCTGATGCTCGGAGCCTATGGGTGGGCCTATATCAAGCCGGTGCGGAAGCTCTACTACAATATGAACATCACCGCTATTTCGGTGATCGTGGCCCTATTCATCGGCGGCATCGAGGTCTTGCAGGTAGTAGGGCAGGAGCGGAATGACACGAGCGGCATCTGGGGGTGGGCGCAAAATATTCCCTTCAACGCCCTCGGTTTCTACATCGTGGGGATCTTTCTGGTCAGTTGGCTCTGTTCGGTGGCCTTCTATAAACTGCGGCGCCTCGACTTGCTGGACGCCCGTGCCTCCCAAGCCGGCGATTGACCAGCGTCACCCCGGCTTCAGCCGAACCACCTTGTCCATGCGCCATTAAGCGCGGGATCAACGGCCGGCCCTACTCCGGAACCATCCCCGTGGCGATCCAGGTGAATCGGGCTTGATCGATCCAGCGCCATGGAGGCATGCTTCGCCGCTCGGCGGCTCGGATGGTCTTCAAGTCACGGACCACGATGCGCTCAAGGCCAGCGTGATCGAGATAGTAGCGAATACTGTAGGGCGAAAGACCGCCGGCCAGGGGCAGGCTCGGGCGCAATTGGCGGTAGGCGGCGCTCGCGGCGGACGGACGCTCCAGCACGGCCCTCAAGGCGCCCCCAATTGCCCTGCGGGCCCGCATCTCGGATCCTGGCTCCTCCCACCAGCCGTCCGACACCGCTACCATGCCGCCGGGGCGAGTCACTCTCGCCCATTCGCCAAGCGCTTTCCGCGGACGGGGGAGGGTCCAGAGGAGGTGGCGCGAGAAGACCACGTCGAAAGCGCCATCCTCGAACGGGAGCTTGTCCGCCCGTCCCTCCATCAAGGTGATCGGGAGCCCGCGCTCCTCGGCCTGGTCCCGGGCCACCGCGAGCATTTCGGGCGACAGGTCGAGCCCGGTCACCGCGTACCCCATGTTGGCGATCAGCATAGTCATGGCGCCGGTGCCACAGCCGACATCAAGAATGCGCAACGGCGTCTCGGTCTGGACGCGGTCGAAGGCCGCCGCGAGGATGCGTCGCCAGGCCCACTCCTCCCGTGTGGTGCGAATGCCGTGGCCGGGCTCGCGATCGTAGTCCTGGGCGCGGTGGTTCCAGAGCTCGCGAATGGCGCCGTGAATATCGGGCTTGGGGGTGGTGGCCACGGTCGACATAAGGCAAATCTTCTCCTGATCTCTCGAATTTTACCGCTTCTCCTCCTGCCTGGGAAATGGGGGAGAACTCTCTGAGAGGGTAGCAGGTTCCTGGGAGCGCGAGCATTTTGCTCGCACTGGCGCGCCAGCGCCAGGGACGACGACGTTGCTCACCAGGGTCGCCACGTCCACCGGCCAGACCGTCTGTCGGATGCGCCAACGGGGCGAGCAAGATGCTCGCGCTCCCAGGAGCTGGCTCCGTTACGGTCCGCCCGGTGATTCGGACCCATTAGCGGGAAGGACGTGAGCGCAGGCATCGCAGCGTCCGAAGATTGCCAGATGATCCAGGGCAGCGTGAAAATGGTAGTTCGCGTGAAGATGCTGGCGAAGGTCATCAAGCTCGTGGTCGTTCAGATCCTGATGCCCGCCGCAGATCGTACAGACCAAATGATGGTGCCGGGAATCGGAGACCCACTCGTAGGATGCCGCGACATCCCCCAGGATCGTCCTGGTCACCAGCCCCTCCTCGCGGAGCGTCTCCAAGCCGCGATAGACGCTGACCAGGCTGATGCTCGGGTACACGGTGATCATCTGCTGGTGAAGGTGCTCGGCGCTGAAGTGACCCTGAATCCGCTGGGCAAGATCCACCAGCAACAAGCGTTGGGGGGTGACGCGGAGGTGATGGCGGCGGAGTAGGGCGGCCGCCGCGGTCATGCCGGCCTCCTCATCGCTGACTATCCCTCCGGCGAACCTGGCCGCATCGCTCTGCCCACCTCTGGCTCTTAGGATAACTCAAGAGAGCTAACCGGGAGCCGTTGCCCGTCCTGACCCTCAGGCCGTATCATGCCGATGCCATGATACATGACCTGCTGATCGATAACGCGCACATCGTTACCCCGACGGGCATGGTCCGCGGGGCGCTCCTGGTGCATGATGGCCGCGTGGTCTCCGTGCTCGCCGGCGGACCAGTGCCCGAGGCGAGGGAGGTCGTGGACGCCCAAGGACGTCATCTGCTCCCCGGGGTGGTGGATATCCACGTACACTTCCGTGAGCCAGGCCAGGAGTACAAGGCGACCTATACCAGCGAGTCCGCCGCCGCCGCCGTGGGTGGGGTGACCTCGATCTGCGACATGCCGAACAACGGGGCTCAGGCGGTGGTAAGCGCCGCGCGACTGGTCGCCAAGGCGGCGGTGGCCGCCCGGTCCTCGCGGGTCGATTTTGGACTCTATGCTTATCTGGTGGGGGACACCATCGAGCAACTGCGCGACTTGCGGGACGCCGGGGCGATTGGGTTCAAGTGGGATATGTCGCTGGCCGGTACCGAGGTGGCGCCGGGTGTCTGGCTCCCCACGGCGGCGATCGCGCTTCCTGCTTTCAAGGCCGCGGCCGCCCTCGGAATGACGATCGGGATCCATGCGGAAGACCGGCCCACCATCTCTCGCCAGGCGTCCGCGCTCAAGGCCGCCGGACGGAGCGATGCCGCCGCTCATCTAGCATCCAGACCGGCGGCGGTGGAAGTCACCGCCTTGAGAGAGGCGATTGCCCTGGCCCGCGCGTCAGGGGTGCATTTGCATGTCCACCACCTCAGTTCCGCGGCGGGCCTGGATCTGATCCGGGCCGCTAAGCACGAGGGACTGTGGGTAACCTCCGAGACCATTCCCCCCTTCCTGTTCCTCGATTCGGGCGACTACGAGCGTCTAGGTACGGTTATGAAGATCCACCCGGCGGTGAAGGAGCCGGAGGACCGAGCGGCGTTGTGGGAGGGTTTGCGGGACGGCAGCATTGAGTGCATCGCCACCGATCACGCGCCGCATACGGCGGCGGAGAAGCGCCGTGGGGTCTGGGAAGCAAGTCCCGGGGCCATTGGCGTGCAAACCTCGCTCATGTTGATGCTGACCGAGGTAAACCGAGGGCGCTTGTCGCTGGAACGATGCGTAGCCCTCATGGCCGCGAATCCGGCCGGCATTCACGGTCTCTCACCGAGGAAAGGAGCGATCGTCGCGGGCGCGGACGCCGATCTGGTGTTGGTGAATCTCGCCGAATCCGCCGTCATCCGCAATCAGGACATGCTTACTCCCAATCAGCTGACCCCGTTCGACGGGGCTCCCGTGCGGGGAGTGCCGAAACGTACCTGGCTCCGCGGGAGGTTGATCGCGCGGGATGGCCTGCCCGTGGGGGAGGCTGCTGGTCGGCAGCTCTGGCGGGACAGCGGCGCGATTACGCGCCCACTGCCGCCGGGGAACGGGTAGCCCTCAGATCAATCAGGGTGCTTGCATGCCTGTCATACCGATTGGTGCAGGTGAACAAAATGATCTGGTGCGCGGTGTCCAATTCGTGCAGGAGTTCCGCCGTCTTCGCCAAGCGTTCATCGTCATAATTTACAAAGGGGTCATCCAGGAGCAGTGGCGGCTTCCTCCCTTCGCATGCCAGTTGCAGCAAGGTGAGGCGCGCGGCAAGATAAATCTGATCCTGGGTGGCGCGGCTGAGCTTATCCGCCTCTACCGCCTGGGGATTCCCCATGGCGTAGACCTGCAAATGGAGGCCATCGGTATCAATCCAGGCCTCCACCTGGTTGTATCGTCCCCCGGTGATCTGGCTGAGATAGGTCGAAAGCCCGCCT
>Ga0134126_10000928_pt1 | contig 37168 bp, 33 predicted proteins | sample KB31752_FD_96881 | JGI IMG/M metagenome (GOLD analysis project Ga0134126, IMG submission 96881) | Terrestrial soil microbial communities with excess Nitrogen fertilizer from Kellogg Biological Station, Michigan, USA - KB3-175-2 | ecosystem: Environmental > Terrestrial > Soil > Unclassified ...
CGCAAGATTGGCTTTGTGTTTCAAGGATTCAATCTGCTTTCGCGCACGTCAGCTTTGGAGAACGTCGAGTTGCCGATGCTGTACGCCGGGGTGAACGGGGCGGAACGTCATCGTCGGGCCATGGAAAGCTTGTCTGCGGTCGGCCTTGCGGGGCGTGAACAAAACCATCCAAATCAGTTGTCAGGCGGTCAGCAGCAACGCGTGGCTGTGGCGCGTGCGTTGGTTAATGATCCGGCATTGATTCTGGCTGACGAGCCGACCGGAAATCTTGACTCGCGCACTTCAGTTGAAGTGATGGAAATTTTCCAGCGGCTGAACCGCGAACGCGGCATCACGCTCGTGCTGGTCACGCACGAACAGGATATTGCCCAGTACGCACAACGCGTAGTCGTTTTCAGAGACGGAAAGATTCAGAAGGACTATGCAGTCGAACATCAACGCAACGCGTCGGAGGAGCTGAAGAACCTGCCGGCGATTGAAGAGGACGAGGAAGAAGAGGAGTAAATAACAATCGAACCATTGACTCATTGATTCAATGGATCAATGAACCGATGGATCAATGAACCAATTTCCATGGATCTCTTAAACATTATTCGAGTCGCGTTTCGCGCGCTGCAGCGCAACAAGATGCGCGCGGCGTTGACGATGCTCGGCATCATCATTGGCGTATCCGCGGTGGTGGCGATGGTCAGTATCGGCCAGGGCGCGCAGGCCGCGGTGCAGTCACAGATTGACAGCATCGGCACTAACCTCCTGTTCGTTAGCGCCGGCGCGCAGAATGTGGGCGGTGTACGCAGTGGCACCGGCGATACCGGCACGAATACTCTGACGGTCGAAGATCTGGACGCGATCAAACGGGAAGTGCCCAGCGTCGCGATGGTAACCCCGTCGGTGAACAGTCGCGGACAACTCGTCGCCGGCAACGCGAACTGGAACACACAGATTCAAGGCGTCAGCGAGCAGTTTGCTGACATTCGCAAGTGGACAATCGGCAGTGGTCAGTTCTTTTCCGAGTCGGACGTGCGCACCGCCGCGCGGGTGCTCGTCATTGGGCAGACGATTGCCGACAACCTATTTGCCGGCGGCGATCCCGTGGGGCAGGAAATTCGCGTGCAGAATCTTCCTTTCCGCGTTGTCGGTGTGATGGCGCGCAAAGGTCAGGACCAGCAGGGCCGCGATCAGGACGACGTTGCGTTCACGCCATATACGACGGTGCAGAAAAAAATTCTGGGCAGCCCGCGTGTGCAGATTGCCTTCGTTTCCGCGGTATCCGCGGACGCGACTTACACCGCGCAAGATCAAATTACCGAGCTGCTGCGTCAGCGTCACAAACTGGGGCCCACCGAGCCAAATGATTTCACCGTGCGCAACATGAGCGACATTGCCGAAGCCGCGAACGAAACAAACAGCACGATGACGCTGCTGCTCGCCTGCATTGCCGGAGTCAGCTTGCTCGTTGGCGGCATCGGCATCATGAACATCATGCTCGTGTCGGTGACTGAGCGCACGCGCGAGATTGGCATTCGCATGGCCATCGGCGCACGTTCATCTGCCGTGCGCAGTCAATTCCTCATCGAATCTGTCGTACTCAGCGTGACGGGCGGCCTGTTCGGAATTGTGCTCGGTGTCGCAGTCTCGCTGGCAATTCCCAGAATGCTTGGCTGGCCGACACTGATCTCGACGATGGCAATCGTAGGCTCGGTAATCTTCTCGATCGCCGTGGGAGTTTTCTTTGGCTACTATCCGGCACGCAAAGCCGCGGCATTGGATCCAATCGAAGCACTCAGGTACGAATAAGTGTCGCAGGCCCGACCCCAACTGAGGGCGAGTTGCAAACAAGATTTAGCCGCAGATTAACGCAGATAGACTCGGATCAGAACACCAAGGACAGTTCCTTAATCCGCGTTCATGCGCGCAAATCCGCGGCTAGCTTCGTTTGCTAGTTGCCCTCCCTGACAGGGCTTCCGAGACTCGGTATCCTGCGGTACTCTCGTTCCTCCATGATCGAGGACGAGTCCATTCCGCCGCCAGCGCACATAACCGACAGCTCAGCCACCTTCACCAATCGCCTCTGGCGGTATGGCCCGCCGATCATCTGGGCCGCCCTGATTTTCATTGGCTCGAGCGACCTGCTTTCTTCGTCACACACCTCGGGTTTCATCCTTCGACCGCTGCATGCGTTGTTTCCGAGCGCCAGCGAAGCGACGTTGGCTGCCATTCATTTCCTCCTGCGCAAGCTTGGGCATTTAACTGAGTACGCAATTCTCGCGTGGCTGAGCGCGCGGGCGCTGCGCAGCTCTTCTTTGCGACTGTTCCGCGAACGTTGGTTCTGGATCTCGCTCGCGGTGGTAGTGGTCTACGCGCTGTTCGACGAGTTCCGGCAAAGTTTTGTCCCTTCGCGCACCTCTTCGGTGTACGACAGTCTGATTGATATGTCGGGCGGTTTGACGGCGCTGTTGGTGTTGGCCTGGAGGCGTGTCAGAAGCCCGACCGTTAGGGAGGGCAAGATTCGCTAGACTCAAGCTTGCACCGCGGCCCTCCCTGACGGTCGGGCTTCTGACACTATTTGAACACCCACCGCGCTTTCACCGTATAATGTCTGGCAGTTGGCGATAGCCTAAATTGTTAGTGAGGGCGCGCCATTTACAGGAGAAAACAACGATGGGAATTCTAGACCGCCTGAGTCCGAGCACGCAGTTCATTGAAGTCATTGAGTGGCTCGACGATTCGGGCAACACAATGCTTTATCGGTTTCCGGTTCGCGATCAGGAGATCAAGAACGGGGCGCAGTTGATCGTGCGCGAGTCGCAGTCCGCGGTGTTTGTCCATGAAGGCCAAATCGCCGATGTGTTTGGTCCGGGCCGTTACAGCGTGGAAGGCGGGAACACGCCGATCCTCTCGAAGCTGGGCGCCTGGAAATACGGATTCAACTCGCCGATGAAATCGGAAGTCTATTTCGTGAGCACGAAACAGTTCACCGATCTGAAGTGGGGCACTTCGAATCCGGTGATGATGCGCGATACGGATTTCGGCATGGTGCGTCTGCGCGCGTTCGGTATTTACTCGATGCGCGTGGCTGATCCGCGCGAACTGATCAAACAAATTGCCGGCACGAACGCGCGGTTCGTCACTGAGGACATCGAGGGCCAACTGCGGCGCACGCTCGTCAGCGGATTTTCGGACGCGCTGGCTGAATCGAAGATCGCCGCGCTCGATCTCGCCTCGAACTACGACGAGCTCAGTAAGTTTTCGCGTGAGAAGCTACAAGACGAATTCAAATCGCTCGGTCTCGAACTAACCAAGTTCGTCGTCGAAAACATTTCGCTGCCGCAGGAAGTCGAAGCGGCGATGGACAAGCGCACGCAGATGGGTGTGCTCGGCGATCTGGGCAAATACACTCAATTCGAAGCTGCGCAGGCGATGCGCGACGCGGCCCAAAATCCCGGCGGCGGCGCCGGTTTGGGTGCAGGTCTCGGCGCAGGGTTCGCGGTCGGCGGCGCCATGGCGAACGCCATGACTGACGCGATGCGCCCACGTGAAGCAGCGCCGGCTGAACCTACGCCGGCGACCTCAACCCAGAAGTGCGTGAAGTGTGGCGCGTCTCTGCAAGCGGGCGCAAAGTTTTGCAGCGAATGCGGCGCCTCTCAGGTCGCGGGCAAATGCGCGAACTGCCAGCACGACCTGAAGCCCGGCGCGAAGTTCTGCGATGAATGCGGAACGAAGACGGGATAAGTCCGCTAGCGCGCAGAGCCGAACGCGTCTCCGCATCATTCGCTCAAATTGACTTCACCGGCACGTTAGCGTTTTCGCTATACTTTGGATTGCCCGCCCGCCCTGTCCCGCTCTCACCACCAAGGAGGACACTCAATTGGAACCGACCAGACCTGTTGTGCGAATCCGCGCGCGCCTGTCACTGAAATTGCCGATGTGGGTTCTTTGTCGCGAGAACCTCCAACATCAATGGACCGAGAAGTCGCGGCTAATCGATGTGAATCAGTTCGGCGCGGGATTTACTTTGACGCGCCCGGTAGAAGTGGGCCGCTTGATTCAATTGACGGCGCCGCTGCCACATCAACTGCGTTGTTTTGATCAACTGGAGCAACTCTATTCGGTATGGACTTTGGTGCGGCACTGCTCCGTCCTGCAGCATCATCCGGTCGCGTTTCGCCTCGGTGTCGCGTTCATCGGCAAGCACGCGCCCGCGAGTTACAACGAGGATCCCGCCAGCTTCTATGAGCCTTTGCCGATCAAGCTGGGCCAGAGCGTCATGTGGAATGTCACGCGGCGGCCACCCGCAAAAGCTCGAAGAGAGACGCGACTCCTGATTCCTTTGGAGGTGCTGGTCGAAACACTCGATGAAAACGGAAAGCCCTCTGTTCAGGAATACACCGTGACTGAGGCGATCAGTAGTTTGGGAGCTTGCATCCCGTCGAGCCTGGATGTCGAAGTCGGCCACGTCATCAGAATCACCAGCGTCACCGATCGCATCTCGATCTTTGGTGCAGTTCGATCGCGCACAGTGATGCCGGACGGCATCGCGCGGTTGGGTATCGAATTCATTGCCGACCGTTGGCCTCTCCAGAGAGAATCGTCCTTTATCTACAAGCACACGCCTCTGAATATCTCGCCGCAGCAATCGACGTAACCTCGCGCGGCATTTAACTCGCTTTCCAAAGACTTCGAAGTCTGACATCGCCATCAGCCCTTTTGTTGGCTCGTCCGGTCGGTGCTATCCTTGCCCAACTCTTAGCAGCCCGACCATAAACGACCATGCTTAACGGCTTTGAAGCTCCGCGTCGAGTTGTCATTACCGGGATGGGGTGTGTCACCCCGATTGGCAACGGCCGCGAAGCTTTCTGGTCGGCGCTCCAGCGCGGCGACAGCGGCGTCAGACGAATTGATTCATTCGACATTTCTGATTCGCCGGTGAAGATCGCCGCCCAGGTGCGCGACTTCAATTGGCAGGAACAGCTCAGCGCCAAGGATCGAAAGCACGTGCCGCGTACGGTGCCACTCGCCCTGGCGGCGGCGCGCGAAGCTTTCAGCGATGCCGGCATTGGGCCCGAGAATCTTTCAATTGAGGAACGCCAGCGCATCGGGGTTCAATTGGGCACGGGTGGCGGCGGCTTGCCGTTTGTCGAAGACCACTACGCCATTTGGTACAACGGCCGTTCGCATGCAAAGGCCAGTGTCTACATCATCCCCGCAGCGACCCACGGAACTCTGTCGAGTGAACTGTCAATGGCGTTTGGGTTGCGCGGTTTGTCACACGTTATCTCGACGGGCTGTACCAGCTCGACTGACGCAATCGCTTACGCCGCCCAGCACATTGCCCTGCATCGTCAGGACATGATGATTGCCGGCGGAGTCGATGCGCCACTGGCCCCGGGGATTCTGGCAGGATTCAATTTACTGACGGTGCTGACGACCGATTGGAATGATGAACCCGCGCGCGCGTCGCGACCGTTCACGCGCAGTCGGTCAGCGATGGTCCTCGGCGAAGGCGCCTGGATTTATGTTCTGGAAAGTTACGACAGCGCTAAAGCACGCGGCGCGAAAATCTATGCCGAGATTATGGGTTACGGATCGACGTGCGATGCCTATCATCGCGTGCGTTTGCAGGAAGGCGGAGACGAACCGGCGCGGGCGATGGCGCTGGCGATGGCTGATGCGGCGGTTAACGCGAGCGATATCGATTATGTGAATCTGCACGGCACCTCGACGGTCCTCAACGATCGCATCGAGACGAACGCACTGAAGCTGGCGCTCAACTGCAGCTCGCAACGCATTCCCATGTCCGCCACCAAGTCTCAAATTGGCCATCCGCAGGGCGCGAGCGGCGCAGCGGGATTGGGCGCAGCGCTGTGCGCGATGGAAACGGGTATTATTCCACCAACAATTAACCTCGAGGATCCTGATCCTGAATGCGATCTGGATTACATTCCCCTGCACGCGCGCGAAGCCAAAGTGCGCACGGCCCTCTGTAACTGCATTGGTTTTGGATCGAAGAACAGCGCGCTGGTGGTTCGAAGAGTTTAAAGTTTCAGGTTTCAAGTTTCGGGTTCGCAGTCATAACTTGAAACTTGAAACCTGGAACTTGAAACTGTGTTTGATCGCTTCAAGCAGCGCAGCTACGAACTCGAGCACCTCGACAAAGGCGACTATACGCCGGAAGAATACGAGGGATGCATCGTCGAGCTGCAACGTGTGAATCGCTGGCTGGGAGACACGCGGGCACTGCGCAACTCTCTGCTAAGAGACGTCGAAGCTGAACAGCTGCAAACTTTTTCGGTGCTCGATGTCGGCGCCGGCTCAGGCGAGTTGCTGCGTGTGATCGCTGAGTGGTCGCATCAAACAACTCGTACGGCGCGACTGGTCGGGCTCGAATTGAATGAACGTTCGGCCAGGGAAATTGTTGCCGGGTCCGGAAAATATCCGCAAATCAGTTCCGTGCGCGGCGATGCCTTTCGCGTGCCCTTTGCCGACCAGCAATTTGAATATGTGATCTGCTCGCTGTTCACGCATCACTTTCGCGACCCGCAGGTGGTTGGCTTGCTGCAGGAAATGGCGCGGGTGGCCCGGCGAAAGATTTTCGTTATCGACCTGCATCGAAATGTCGTCGCTTACACCTTCTTTACGACGATCGCAAAATTGTTTCTGCACAACCGGTTGATTCGCGCAGACGGCGCGCTCTCGATTCTGCGCAGCTTCACGCCCGATGAGTTTAGAAACCTGGGCGAAAAAGCCCAACTCAAGAACCTGAGTGTGGCAGAACATTTTCCTTCGCGGCTGGTGTTGAGTGCGGCGCCTCCCTCTCCCTCTGGGAGAGGGCTGGGGTGAGGGTGCGCAGCTTAGGCGGTGAGTTCGTTAGAATTAATTAATTCTTCCGTGAGGCTTCGCCTCACGGAAGCGAAAAGAAAGATGAAATTAACGTTCGCCGTAACTTCGTCCCTCACCCTAACCCTCTCCCAAACGGAGAGGGAACATTCATGACTGCGAATTTCAATTACGACGTGATTATCGCCGGCGCCGGCCCAGCCGGTGCGAGTGCGGCGATTCATCTCGCATCGCATGGCGCGCGCGTCCTGCTCGCCGAGCAAAAGAAGTTTCCGCGACCCAAGTTATGCGGCGAATTCATCTCACCTGAATGCACCGCGCACTTTGAACGCCTGGGTGTCGGCAGGCAAATGCTGGCGAGCCAACCGGCTGAACTTTCAGAGACGGTTTTCTACTCGAAGAACGGCGCGAGTGTTTCTGTTCCCAGCGATTGGTTCAGCACCCGCGGGGTGGCGCTGGGTCTGAGTCGCGCCGAGATGGACGAGCGGTTGCTTCGTCGCGCCGCTGAGCTGGGGGCTGACGTACGCGAAGACACTGCCGTGGTTAGTCTTCTTTCTCACGATCACAGCGTTACTGGCGTGACGCTAAAGCGCGACGGCAGCCAACAGAGTTTCACCGCGCCCATAACTCTCGACGCAACCGGTCGAGCCCGGACTCTGACTCGCATTTTTGAAAGAGAGCGCAGCAGTAAGACTCGTCTGCAACAGCGACGACTCGTGGCTTTCAAGGCGCATTTGACGAAAACGCGCGTCGCGCCAGGCGCCTGCGAGATCTATTTCTATCGCGGCGGTTATGGAGGACTGAGCACCATCGAGAACGGTCTCAGCAACCTCTGTTTCATCGTGAACGCCCGAGACGTCAGGACGCATGACTCCGACGCGACTCGCTTGATGCGCGAGATTGTTTCGGAAAACCGGCGCGCCGCGAACACTTTGCGTCACGCGGAACTTGCGTCTGATTGGTTGGCGGTGTCGTTGGAGAGTTTTGGCCGGCATACCCCCGCGCCCGCCATCGGCCTGCTGGCCATTGGCGATGCCGCTTCGTTTATCGATCCGTTCACCGGCAGCGGCATGTTGATGGCGCTCGAAAGTGGCGAGTTGGCTGCGGCCGCAATCGCCCCAGGTCTGCAGCGATTGGAAAGCGAGAGCGCGCGACGATCTGTGAGTGAGAACTACAGCCGGCTTTACCGCGCTCGATTTAATTCGCGGCTGCGTCTGTGTTCGATGATCCGGCGCGCCGCCTTTGTGCCGGGCTTTGCGAATCTGGCGATCCGGTTTTTCGGAACCAGCACGTTGCTCCGTCGGCGAGTTGCCGCGGCCACGCGATCTCAAACTGAGTTTGGAGTGCGGCGGGAATCCCGATGAATCGGGAGGCGCCGCTTTGGATTATCCGGAAGAATCGACGCTCAAGCCAATCCAAAGCGCCGTCACGGCCGGCGCACTCCAAATCCGCGTCTTCAGGCGTCCTGCGCCCTCAGCATGCGAATGTAAGCGACGCTGATCAGATTTGTGAGCACCAGCAGGACAAATGACATGGCCGCGGCGTATCCGAAATTCGAGAACCTGAAAGCTGTGCGGTAAATGTAGAGACTCAACGTCTCAGTCGCGAATCCCGGTCCACCTTCCGTCAGAATGAAAATGTGATCGAAGACACGCAGCAAATCCATCGTGCGCAGTAGCAAAGCAATCAGGATCGCGGGCTTTAGCAACGGCAAAGTGACATAGCGAAAAGTTTGCCAATGGCTCGATCCGTCAATCAGCGCCGCTTCATAAGGTTCCTGCGGAATTGCCTGAAGTCCGGCGAGCAAAATCAAAAACATAAACGGGGTCCATTGCCACACGTCAGCAAGGATTACAGACGCCATCGCTAATTTTGGTGAAGCCGTCCAGGTCAGAGCCTCAGTATTCACGCCGAAAGATTTGAGCGTGCCGTTCAATGCACCGAAATTAGAATTCAGCATCAGACGCCAAACGACACCCACAACCACCGGCGGCAGCATCAGCGGGACCAGTAACAATGCGCGAAACAAACTTCGTCCGCGAATTGCTCCGTGCAGCAACATCGCCAGGGCAAGTCCCAACAGAAATTCGATCGTCAGGGCAATCACGGCATAGACAAAGGTATGGGCTAGCGCTGAACGAAAAAATTGATCAGAGATAAGGCGCGAGAAGTTTGCACTGGTAAGTGTGCCGGATTCAGTTTGCAGGCTGATCTTGATTGCGAAGATGAGCGGGTAGATCGTCAGCGCGAGCAGAACGGCGATTGTTGGGGCGATGAGAATGTAAGGAAGTGTTTTGTCGGAACTTCTTACGCCCTCTCCCTTTGGGAGAGGGTTGGGGTGAGGGCGAAAGTACGGCGGTCTCCCCTTCATTTTGTTTTTTCTCCGGCTCCAGACGCGGCTTGACCTACGAGACGGCTGGCGATTTCGTCTATCACAGAATCCGTGTCTTTGAGAACGCGTTCGTTTGAAAATCGCAGTACCGTGAGGCCCTGCAACTCCATGTACGCATCGCGATTTCGATCATGATGCCACTGCTCGTTTGAGTTGTGCGCTGACCCGTCGCATTCGATTACCAGTTGCGCATTACGACAATAGAAGTCTGCCACATACCGACCAAACTGATGTTGCCGCCGGAATTTGAAGCCGAGGAGTTGCCTATTACGAAGAAGTGACCAAAGCAATTCCTCAGCGGACGTTTGATCCTTGCGCAGCTCTCGCGCGAGCGTCTTCAAACCGGCGAAGTCACAACCACCTCGGTAATGTCGTAGCTTGCGCACCTTTAGAGAAAAAAAGGGGTTTTGCGCTTGGCGTGGCAAGTTTCACCCCTCATCCCCAGCCCTTCTCCCAAAGGGAGAAGGGAGAATAAAAATTGTCGAAGGAACCCGATTTACACCCTCTTTATTTCCCTCTATCAACAATCCTCTTTATCTCCGCGTTGGCCTGGTTCATCGCGTCTTCGGCGGTTAGCTCGCCGCTGTTGGCTTTGGAAAGATAAATCCCGAACGCGTTCTCAATTTCGTTCCACTGCGGCGTACGTGGACGCGGGCGCGAACTTTCCAGCGAACGCAGTTGCGCTGGATATGAAGGAAATTTCCCAACCAGTTCCGGATCCGTGAATAAAGATTTCCGCGTGGGAGGATTGCCGCGCGTCGCCGACAACTTCATCTGCTCGCGGCTGGTGGCCCACAGCAGAAAGTCCATCGCCGCTTCGACATTTCTCGCATCGCGCGGAATTGCGATCAGCCAATTGCCGATCTCGGCGCGTCCAGCGTTTTTCGCGCCGGGCAACTGTCCAAACTCCATCTTGCCGATCACTTTCGATTTCTCAGCGTCGCTGAACGAACTGATCCAAGCCGGCCAGTTGATTGACATCGCCGCAGTGCCTTGCAAAAGGTGCGCGCCGACTTCATCCGCGTTGAAACTCGGGTAGCCCGGCGGCGAATACTTTCCGAGTTCGATCATGAACTTAAGAGCCGCGATTCCTTCCGGGCTGTTAACCGTCGGCTGGCCTGACGAATCAAACATTTCACCGCCAAACGCCCAGAAAATCGGCATGAAATCAGCCACCGCGGCATTGCCTTGAGCTGCCCGCATCACGTAGCCGTAAACTTTACCGCCGCCAGGCGCCCCGTTAGTCTCCTGTTCGCTGATCGTCTTTGCGGCCGCCAGCACGTCGTCCCAAGTGGCGGGCTCTTTCAAATTGTGTTTCGCGAAAAGGTCTTTGCGATAAAAGAATAGCTGCGAGTTCCCGACGTACGGCAGCGCCAGCAGCGTCCCAGTCTGATAAGGCTCGCGACACAACGCCAGCGAGGTCGCTACGAAGTCGTCATCGGGACCAGTCTTGCCACGCTTCTGCAGCAGCGGCGTTAAATCAGTCAGCACATTCAGCGAAGCGAACTTCGGAAACCATGGATCGTCGAGCATGATCAGATCGTACGCGCCACTGTGCGCATTGAGATCGATCAACTCCTTTTCAAACAGGTTCGCATACGGAAACTCGGCGACGTTGATGTGGATACCAGTCTGCGTTTCATAGTCCTTTGCGGCTTGCTTCAGCGCATCGCCTTCAACACCTGAGTTGATCGCCAGCGTCAGGGTGCGCTCGTCTTGCTTTCCTGCGCGCAGGCAGCCCGAAACCGCCAGCAAGCACAATGCGGCGAACAGAAGGATTAAACGGATGCGGCTCATATTGGTCCGGTACATTAACCGCAAAGGCGCACCGCATCAAGAGTCTAGTCAGTCAGCCTGATTCGCAGTAGAATCTCGCCTCGCGTTCGCAACGGCATGAATTCGGAGCCCATGTTGGATCAACTCGTCGAGACCTGGCGAATAAATCACAGGGTTACGTTGAAGTTGCTTGAGTCGCTTTCCGAAGAAGCACTGCGGGCCACACTTTCAAAGCGAGGTGGGCGCGATGTCGCGCGGCAACTGGCGCACGTCCACGAAGTTCGCACTTCATGGGCTGAGATAACGTCGAAGGCAAATCGTTCGGCGCAGCTGGCGCATTTTGCGAAAGCCGAGTCGCCATCAAAGAAACAGTTGAAGTCGGCGCTGGGGATTTCAGCAAAAGCAATCGAAACCACGATTCGCGAGTCATGGGCCAACGGTGGAAAAGTCACGAGCTACAAACGCGGCTTGATTCCGTTAGTCGGCTACTTAATCGCGCACGAGTCGCACCATCGCGGCAGCATCATGCTGACACTGAAACAATCCGGCGTTGGTATTCCCGAAGAATTGAAATGGGGCTTGTGGGACTGGAATAAGATTTAGTTTTGCCATGCACGCCGCCGCTTTCGGTAGCCCAGGCGTTTAGGTTCGGGTTTCATAGAGTGGATGAAAGTCGTTAGCCTCCTTTAGGAGGCTTCAATAAGTCGTTCGCTGCGCCCGTGAACGGGCTCACAGAATTTTTATTTTCCATTACTGAAAAAAGTACGAAGGAGACTTCAGATGTTAAGGAAGAATTTTTCCCGGGCTTTATTCCTCGGGCTGATTACGGCGGTTGCTCTTTCGGCACAGACCGCTCGACATCCGCTCCGTCTTGACGATCTGGCGCGCTTTCGCAATGTGAGTGATCCGCAAGTCTCGCCTGACGGACAATGGATTGCCTACACCGTCTCAACCACTGACACGAAAGAAGACAAGAGCAACACGCACATTTGGTTGGCCAGCTACGATGGCAAAAGCGATCGACAGATCACCTTCAGCAATGACAGCGAAGGATCTCCGCGGTGGAGTCCCGACGGAAAATTTCTCGCCTTCACCTCAGCTCGTTCTTCCGGAAAGCCCGGGGTGCGCGGCAGCCAGATCTGGCTGCTCGATCGCAGCGGCGGCGAAGCTTACCAATTGACGGAGCTGAAAGGCCGCCTGCAGGGCTTTGAGTGGGCGCCAGATTCCAAGCGTCTGGCGCTGTTAATTGGCGATCCGGATCCTGACGCTCCCGACCCGAGCGCGTCGCCGACGCCTGGCGTTCCGCTGAAACCGCCCAAGCCAATCGTGATCGATCGTTATCGTTACAAACAGGATGTCCAGGGTTATCTGCTGTCGGGTCGTCACACTTATATCTATCTCTATGATATTGCGACGAAGAAACTCGATCGTTTGACCAAGAGCAAATGGGACGAGTCATCGATCTCGTGGTCGCCGGATGGAACGCGCATCGCATTCATGAGTAATCATTCCGACGATCCGGACCGCGATCCCGCCGCGCAGCTTTACGTGGCTAACGCCCAACCCGGCGTAACCGAAAAGCTTTTGACGACCGCCGAGGATCGCGCCAATCGCTCACGGCCCGAATGGTCGCCGGACGGCAAATCGATTGCCTTCACTGAAGGCGACGAGAAAAAGTTCGGCGCCTACAGCATGGACCATCTGGCGATGGTGGCGGCCGACGGCAGTGCGGCGCCTACCCGCGTGAAGGCTACCGAAGATCTCGATCGCGGTGTCGGTGGTTTGCGCTTCTCAGGCGATACATTGTTTGCGACCGTGACCGATGACATGTCGGTCTATCCGATCAGCATTAAGAACAACGCGGTCACGCGTCTGCTCGATCGCCCCGTCGTTGTGTCGAGCCTTGCAATGAACGGTGGCCACACCGTTTTGCTCTCCGGCAACGACATGAAGCCGACCGAGATCTATGCGATGGAAGGTAAGAAGCTGCGGCAATTAACTCATCAGAACGATGCGTTGATGAATGAACTTCAGCTCGGCGAAACTGACGAAGTGAGTTTCAAGAGCAAAGACGGAACTGAAGTTCACGGCTTGCTGACTTATCCCGCTGGAGTTTCAAAAACGATCAAGAGCGCGAAGGCGCTGCCTCTGCTGCTGCGGATTCACGGCGGACCGAATGGTCAGGATCAGCATTCCTTTGCTACCGAGCGTCAGGTGTTGGCGGCGAATGGCTATGCGGTGCTGGCGGTCAACTATCGAGGGAGTGCGGGCCGCGGACAGAAATTTTCCCGCTCGATCTTTGCCGACTGGGGCAATTACGAAGTCCAGGATTTAGAAGCCGGCGTTGACCACGTGATCGCGATGGGTGTCGCCGACCCGGAGCGCCTGGGCATCGGCGGCTGGAGCTACGGCGGCATTCTCACTGACTACATGATCGCCACCGACACGCGCTTCAAAGGTGCGACCAGCGGCGCCGGCACCGCGTTCACGGTGGCCTTCTACGGCACCGATCAATACATCATTCAATACGATTACGAGATTGGTCCGCCGTGGAACCCGAAGGCGTGGGAGACCTATGTCAAGATTTCTTATCCATTCCTGCACGCCGATCGAATCAAGACGCCGACGCTGTTTCTCGGCGGCGAGCGCGACTTCAATGTGCCCGTGCAAGGCGGTCAGCAGATGTATCAGGCGCTGCGCAGTCTTGGCATAGACACTCAGCTGGTAATCTATCCCAACGAGTTTCACGGCATCACGCGCCCGAGTTACGTGCGCGATCGGTACGAACGTTACCTCGCGTGGTACGACAAGTACGTGAAGGGAAACAGGCCGCCGGTGAAGAATGTAGCGGAGGGCGGAACGCCGTAATTGCGTTTAAGCCGGAACCCCGAAAATCTTAGGCACCAACGCTGGCGGAAAATTGAATTCTATTTTCCGATGCGGAAAGCGGCTGAGTTCATCGGCTGAAAACGTCTGCTTGAAGTGCATGTCTATTTCGCCTTGGCAGCTCGGGTTAACGCTGGCGTCGACTTTGATGTGCAATCCGTCCTCGGCTAAATGGGCGCTCGACTTGTGATCGGCAGTTAGATTGTAAGGCGCATCAACCATCAGAGTTTTTGAAATGCTGGCGACAATTCGTTGATCGGTTATCGCGCACGCGCCTGAGAATCTGCCTACGCTACTGCCTCTGAAGCCCGGCGCTTTCCCTCTACGCCGCACGATTACGCGCAATCCTTCGTCAGAAAACAGCACTTGCTCATTTGCGATTGTTGCGCGCATCGCCTCGGGCATGGCGCCGACTTTCAACAATCGGTAGCGCAGGGTCTTGGACATGCGCGAAACTTTATCCCACGTGGATCACCGTGCACAAGATTGACGCGCCCGGCTGGCACAATAGAGTTTGCTCGTCGTTTAATCGTCGCGTGGAGGCGGCGAAAAACACTCGCCGCACAAGTGCGGCTTGAAGACCACCGGAATAAACTGGGCTGAACGCCCATGATCCTCATTCGCGCTTTCGTAATTGTTGTGTTGTTAACTGGAGCGTATCGCGTCGCGGTCATTTCCGCGATCACTGTTCTGCGCGCGGGGATTGGCTCCTTTGGTATGCCGGCTGGCATCCTGTGCGCCACAAAGAACAATGTGTCGAGAACTTCCTGGAAATTGTGAAGGAAAGTTGTTGTCAAACTCATGTGAGAAGAGTAAAGAGACTTGAAATAACTGAACTTAGAGGGCACACTTCTCACGTGACAAACAAGCAGATTGTTCAGGACCTGCTCCAGCGAATTCCGGAAGGCGCTTCGTTGCATGACATAGCCCGCGAGATCGAATTTATCGCGGCTGTACGCCAGGGAATCGATGAACTTGATCGCGGCGAATCAATCCCACTCGAAGCAGTTGAACGGGAACTCCCGTCATGGATTATCGAATAATCCTCGCAGCCTCTGCGCGCACTGATCTCCGCGACATTGTTCGTTATATTTCTTTAGACAATCCTGACGCCGCTCTGCGATTCGGTCGGTTCCTGGTCTCAAGAGCAAAACTCTTAGCCCAGTCGCCGGAAGTCGGTAGAATGGTGCCCGAGTTCGAGGATCCGTTGATGCGGGAAATCATCGTTAGGTCCTATCGCGTTGTCTACCGCGTCAACCATTCGCAGCACTTGGTTGAGGTCATCCGGTTCTGGCACGCAGCCCGCGATGTCCCAAAAATCGATATGTGATGCTTATCCGAATTCGAATCTGTATTTTCATTCTTTTGTTGGCTCCGAGTTTCGCAACCGCTCAGGCGCCTTCGCTAATCGGTGATTGGAGCGGCGAATCGATTTGCGTCGGAGAGATCGGTGCATGCCACGACGAACACGTCATCTATCACGTCTCGGTCGATCCGGCGGATGCGACTAAGGTGAAGATCGGCGCGGACAAGATTGTCGATGGGAAGCCTGATTTCATGGGCGATATCCTGCTGAAATATGACGCCGGCAAGAACACTCTGATGGGAGAATTGGAGAGTCCGCGTGGCAAAGGAATCTGGGAGTTCACGGTCAAGGGAAATATGATGTGGGGCACGCTGAGTCAGCTTCCCGAGAAGCGAATCGTGCGACAAATTCGCGTAACGAAAAATGAAATGGTTATGAATGCGATGGCAAATCACGCGACCGGAACGTTCGAGGTAAAGATTACTCCGCAAGATGACAAAACCTCGGATGTGTCACTTGGCCGGATGACCATTGAAAAGCAGTGGCAAGGCGAGATGCAGGGCATCAGCACCGGACAGATGCTGACCGGCGGAGACTTCAAGACCGGATCAGCCGGTTACGTCGCCATGGAAAAGTTCACCGGCAGCGTGAAAGGGCGAAAGGGAACGCTTATCTTTCAACATTCGGCGACGATGACCAGCGGCAAAGGCGATCTCACAATTGTTGTTGTGCCGAGTTCAGGAACTGAGGACCTAAAAGGACTCAGCGGAAAGCTGACGATCAAGATTGAGCACGGCAAGCACTTCTACGACTTCGAATACAGTTTGCCGCCGCCGTAATCAACCGCCAATAAAGCTCATCGTGCGCGAAGGGGCGACGAATCCGGGGTCGTTGATGTAGTGGCGCGGCTCCTTTTTCATCACCACCCCCGCGATGAAATCGATTACTTCCTGGCGTGACGCACCGTCCCGAATCACATCGCGCAGAGAATGCTCGACAGTTGAAAATAGACAAGTGCGGATTTGACCATCCGCAGTGAGACGGATTCTTGAGCAGGCGCCGCAGAAAGGTTCGGTCACTGGCGCGATGATCCCGATCTCGCCTGGCGCGCCGTCGGCGAAGCGAAAACGCGACGCTGTGTTGGATCCACGAAGTTCGTCTACCGCTGCGAGCGGAAATCTTTCTTCAATTCTTTTGCGAATCTCGCGTCCGGACACTACATCTTCACGCGACCATTCATGGCCTGAGTCCAGCGGCATAAATTCAATGAACCGCATCTTGAGGTTATGCTCGCGCGCGAACGCGGCAAAGTCGGCAACTTCGTCTTCGTTGTGACCACGCACAATCACCGCATTGATCTTGATCGGTTCCAAACCGGCATCTTTCGCAGCGTGAATTCCTTCCAGGACTCGTTGCAGCACATCAACACCGGTCATCTGCTTGAATACGTCGCGTTTCAGACTGTCGAGACTAATCGTAATGCGATCCAGACCGGCTTGTTTCAGACTCTCGGCCCGGTGCGGGAGAAAGTATCCATTGGTAGTCAGTGCGAGATCCTGCAGACCGCGATCTTTCAACTGGGCCAGCTTGAAGATGATCTGTTCGATGTCGCGGCGCATCATTGGCTCGCCGCCGGTCAGTCGAAGCTTCTCAATTCCGAGTTCGACAAAGATGTCGCAGACGTATTCGATCTCTTCGTACGAGAGCATCTGCTCTTTCGGCGCGATGGGTGGCTCGCCGTGCGGCAGGCAGTAAAAGCAGCGAAAGTTGCAGCGGTCAGTCAGCGACACGCGCAGATCGCGAATCGCACGGTTGTAGGAGTCTCTGAGAACTGCTGCCATTACGGAGCAATGATAAGCCGGGCGAGGTAAGGACTTCAAAGAGGGCGAGAATTCTGAGTGAGAGGCGACGCGGCCTTCCGTGTCTCAGTGAGCCCTCTGTGACTGGGTGGTGGATTTCTCCTCAAACGGACGTTTCACCACAGAGACACCGAGATTTCACAGAGCCACGGAGAGACAACTACTATTTTCAGCAAGGCAGTTACGGCAATCCGAACTCGCCCCGAGGCCCACCGTTCCACACCAGCCGCCCGCCGAGTTCATCGTTGAGATGATTGAGGTTGGCGCCGAGCAAGATCATCGCCGTTCGCAAAGCTTGAATCGCGTCACGGCCATGTCCGGTGTAGGTTTCCTGGGTGCCGATGCCAATGATCTGGTATGGACACTCGTAACCCGAAGAATTCGGTAACGGTTGAGGTTTGCCGATGAAGACACTTACGGGCCGCTGGTGACCGTGCTCATCGACAACGTGAAGCATTCGTGAGGCGATAATTTCGCCGATACTTTCGCACTCCATCTAACTTCCCCTAATACCTTTTCACAACGACGCCACGGAATCGAGCAAGCGACAACAGGCGTCAAAATGGCGACCTACTGCGCGGTGCGAACTCGAGTCGGAACAATCCAGGCGGCCGCAGGCGCCTTTGCTTCGTTCGATCCGATCCAACCCGACAAACGCGTGATGACCATTGGAGCTGTATCGGAGGTTAGTGACGCTGGGTGTGAAGCCGCGCGGGTCATTTCCTGTTTTGCATCTGTGGTTGAGTTCGTCATGGCTGTGGTCCCTTCGAGTTAGAATCTTTCAGTTGATTTACTAATTCACGCTCATCAAGCCGGCACTCGCGGTGAAGCCGACGCCGAAACCAACAACCATTGCCGGGCCCGGCCACTCTTTCTTGTCTGCCAACATGAAACCGGTAGAAGCGCTCGAGAGATTTCCATAGTTCTCAAGCACGTCGTAAGACTTGTGCACTTTCGTCGAATCTGTGTCGAGGTGCAGTTGCGAGCAGACGCCGTCGAGAATCTTCTTGCTGCCGGTGTGAATCAGGCAATCATCGACGTCACTCATGTCGCTCACCACCGATTGCGGATTGAGCAGCACGTCTTTGACGGTGCTGACTGCATAATGCGCGCCACGTTGCGGGACGGCCGGACGCATGAAGTATTGCGGCTTGCCGTGCAACCCCGGGTGCGAGCTGTTGCTGACCATCGTGAGCAAGTTCACATCGTCGGGTGAATCGTTCGTCAGATGTGCGATCGGTCCGAATGTTGGTTTGCCATCCTGATCGCTTCCGAGCAGCAGCGCCACGGCGCCGTCACCGAAAAGCATCGATTGAATGGCGAGCGTGGTTTCGGTGCGTTCGCTTTCAAAGCCGGCGTCGTCGAGCTTGCCGCTCTTGCGCATGCGAGCCACGTCGCGAAAGCCAAAGTATTCGTCACGCAGCAACGGCGCGACGTAAGGCGTGTGCGCTTCGGACATCAACACGATTGCCATTTTTCCGGGATTCGCCGCCAGGTACCATTGCGCAACTTCCACTGACTTCAACATCACCGAACATCCTTGCGATTGCATGCTCACTGTCGAAAGCGAGCGCGGCAACAAACCGTGCGTGCGCCCCATTACCTCGGAAGCCAGACAGGGGAGCATTTGATCGGGCGTGTTCGTCGCGGCAATCAACAGACCGACTTGCGAAGGATCGCCGCCCCACTCTTCAATGCAGCGACGAGTCGCATCGACGCCCAGCTCAGTCGTGGAACTGGTCGAGTTCATCGGTGCGCCCATCAGGAAGTCTGCGAAGTTGTCCATCGTCGAATAACGATTTTCGACGCCGAGCGAACAGATGGAATTGATCAGTTCGGGCGAGAACTTGTGCATCATGGTAGCCACCAGTTCGGTGGTGCTGAATTTGTTTTGCGGGGTCGCGGTGCTTGCTTGAACCAGGCTAATCATCGTGGGTTTCTCCGGGGCGGATTTTCGAAAAAAGAACCTTGAACAGCCTGTTTCCTTACAACGCGCGTGCCAGCACTGAGCGATTTGCCTCAGAGCCGACTAAGTTCAACTATTAGCCTACTTACACGAGATACACGGCGCGGAAGAACAAACCCTGTTAAGAAGACGAATTGGCTACTGAATATGCACCCAGTTAGCCGAGAGACGACCCGACTTAGACTCAGGACTCTGTTTGGAAGAGTTTCTTAGGAAACGGGGCGGAAAAGCGCAGGGCTGTTGTTAACGACGCATCGCTAAGGGGGGATTGCTCGGTCTGACAACTAAGTACACACTGTGCACTTAGTAGCCAACGTTTTTGGCTTTGCCCAAATAGGGGGGGCATCGCGGGGTATGGTGGGACACTTTTTGGGCAGACGCAAGAGTTTTTGGGCAGACTCGGTTTGGTTATGCTAGACTGGCGCTCGCTTTTATGCAGAAAGGCGCTTTGATCTCGGCTTTTGGAACGCCGAGCCAGTGAACGGAAGACCAGGATCGCTTTCGATTTGGACTCGAAACGGTCACCCCGCGTCAACGGTGTCTCGCGTTCGCTGTTTTATCAAAGCGCCTTAACTGTATAATCCTTAATCTCATACAGCGCAACAGCCAAATCGTAATATCATGGCAAGTAGAACTCCAAAGCGGAGTTAGGTAGCGTTGCAATCGACACGTCTGCTGGATCGGGATACACGCAACTCAAGTTTTGAGGCTGCACAGACCGCTTTTGCCCCCGCCCGGTCGCCCTCGACTCGCCGAACTCTAGCTTACCTGTCTACGTAAACTTTTTCGATTTTTACTAGCTCGTCATTTGGCAATAGGGCGAGCGTTCCCACTAATTCAGTCTCCATAGAAAGAGAGTAGCGGCGCGATCAAGTAATGAGTTCGGCAAGCGCGGAACAAAAACGGCGCTTTGAGGATCGCTCATTGCGCCGTTTTCGCCGTCTCTTTACCCCGCCGCCGCCTCATTGAGTTCGCAGAAACACATCCCACGCCCAACGACCAATGTGTGAGTGTTTCGCATCGTCGACCTTAGCGCGATATCTAAAGCGGTTGCCGAATTCATCGGTGCGTTTCGATTCCTTGTAGTTTAGCGAGATTGAATCCACAGCAAGTTCCGGAAGGGTGTGCAACTCCAATGCTTCGGACACGCCGTCGTGGTTCGTGTCCTGCCACAGCCGCAAGCTGGAGAAGATCGCATCTCTGTGGTCAATTACGCCGTCGCCGTCGCCTCCGTTTGCCGGCTTATCGTATTCGGCTAAGGCCGCGAACCCATTCTGCTCAGCCGAGGCGGGTTGGGGCGTGAAGTTGCCGAAGAGTTCGGTCCCGTCGTCGATCTTGCCATTGCCATTTCGATCCAGTGCTAGCCAAGCGTCGTCAGAACCGGCGGCCGCCCACGAAATCTTTTCTCGGTGACCATCGCTGTTGAGATCGAACCGGACGCCGCTAGCGGCGTCGGTTAGATTGAAACCGTCACCGCCGACATCAACGACGATGGGCGAGCCGCAAGACTGTATGCACGCACAGGCCTCAAAGCTCCACTGATGACAAGGTTCGCAGCTTGTCGGCTGTACCTCGCAATAGCTGCCGGCACATTCATGTTCGGCCCAATACAGTCGGCTATTTCCTGACTCACAAAACCCCACCTCATGGGCTAAGTGCGAATCTGTCACTGTTTGCTCCCAACGAGTTTCCGTAGTAATTGGTGTTCTAAAATTCGGCCAGCAAGGTTCAAGTTCGCACTCTCCGTAACCGTCAGTATCCTCGGAGTCGCTAACGCCGTCGGGCCACGATATGTAGCTCCTATGTCGCTCGAGTAAAGTGGGATATGTAGGATTTACCAACGGGTCACAACTATCTTCCCACAGAAGTGTTTGGTTATAAGTTGGCACGCATGCCGCACGTGCGCTCGCCGCGATCATTACGACCGGTAAGAATGAAAGTAGAATGCGAGAGGAGGATCGTTTCATTCCGATTACACCTCAACGGACGAGCAGCAGGCCTTAGTTGGCTCCAGTCTTCGTCGCTATCTTCATAGTTTTTCGGCCAACCGCTCATAATAAGAAATCAGCCTTGAGAGGTGGTCCTTCAAGGCAGGACCCGTATTTCTGGTTCGCAGTCTCTCTATCTCTTCGCGAAGTCGATCATTCACATTTGCTTTGCCGTAGTCATGTTCGCGAGACGGCGGAGCGTGTTCATCTCTTACTGACATTAACGTGACTTGTGATTCGATGGCGTCCAAGAGTCCCGAATCTTGCTTGCTCGACGCAACAGCAGAGCGTAAAACCTGCACCACAAGCGCTGCCTGTTCCTTCATTCCCGCCATCGTTTGTTTGAGCTTTTCCGAATCGCCAGCATCGCCCTCCGTCGTACCTCCTTCAAGATAAACAGAAGAAAAAACTATCTCACGGCCCGCAGCAGGGTTGGCTGCGCTGGAGTTTAAGTTGCTTCCGGGTATTCTCTCCGACTTGCTTTCTCCAGGCTGCACAGGAGCGCCAGTCGCGAAGATCGTCATACCTTTTCTTGTAGGTTTCTCAGCGGTGATCACCGTGTAAGCGTAGATCGCTTTGTCGGATTGATTCCGAAACGTTAACTCGAAATCACCACTCCTCAACGGTCGAATATTCGAAATTTGCACACTCGTTGTTTTGTTCGTAACGTGTGGCTCAACCGATTGACCCTTTGAAAAAAAGCCGCCCCTGAGAGCTGATACCCCAGCTACTAGAACAGCTATACAAGCAACGAATATGACCAGCGGTTTCAGATTTGATTTACCATTAATACCACCCATTACTCCTCCTCCCACAATCGAGGCCCAATTGAACTCGCGTTTCCGAATCAGTGAACGTCACTTATTGGGCAAAGCCAACATTTTTCGCAGATTCAGAGCGGGAAAGACCTTGATTGATGGCCGCCCTCAGCCTATCCGTGCTGTGTTGAGGTGAGTAACCAACCCAGCGAGTGACCACGTGGCCGTCCGTTCCGAGCACAACCGTTTGCGGAATTCCATTACGTCCGTTCATCAGCGCGTGCGCGGTCTCACGGTCAGCCCAGCCAATACGAAAGCCGAAATTAAAGTCGCGCGCAAACTTCTGGACCTTTGCCCGGGCCGCAATCGGATCTTCAGTAGTGAGTGCGATGAATTCTACTTCTTTGCCCGCGAACTCTTTCCGCACTTTCTCGTAATCGGGAATTTCGCGCCGGCAGGGTCCGCACCACGTGGCCCAGAAATTGATGACGATGACTTTGCCGTCAAAGTCGGCGAGACGAAAGGTACTGTCGTCAATGGCCTGCAGTTTGTGATTCAAGACACCTTCAGGTAAGGCGCTCGAGTTCGGGGGGCCGAAGGGCACATCATCGCTTTGCTTACTCAGCGACTCGTCGACCGGCGCCGGCGGGGGTGGAGGTGGCGGAGGATTATTAAGTTTGCGTCCCGACTGCGCGGAAACGCTTGTAACGACTAATACCAAAACAAAGAGATGGAGGAATGCCTTTCTCATAATGCTACTTCCTTACTTCGAGGTGGGAACTGCCATGCGGCCAATCGCTTTTTCACTGGTTCCGATGGAACCAAAATAAAGATTGCCATTGTATTCGACAACATTCGCAATCGCGGCGAAGCCCTGGGGCGATGGGTTCTGCAAATTCTGCATAACCTTTCCGTTCGCATCCAGCGCCAACACAAAAGCGTAAGGCTTGATGGCGGGTCGCAGAAAATCCGGCAGACGCATGACTGACTTGCGCAGCCAGGGATGTCGCAGAAGAAAATCGAGCGCTCCGTCGCGACGATTTACGATCGCGACCCAAAACAGTCCATGGCCATTCGAGGAGATGCCGTCGGGAAAGCCCGGCAGGTTGTCGATAAAAATGTCCGACTGACCGCGCTTGTCGCCCGTAAGCCAAACACGCCGAATGCTGTAGGTTCCAGTTTCATTTACCAGTACGAATGACTGATCGGGACTGACGGCAACGCCGTTGGCAAAATACAGATCGCGCCATACGGCCCGCGTTTGTCGCGTCTTTGGATCGTAGGCGAGCAGTCGTCCGTTCGGTCGATGCTCAAGTATGTCGGCTTTCAGCTCGTCGAGTGAAAATTTACGGGACGCGTCGGTAAAATAAATTGTCCCATCCGCAGCGATGTCTAAATCGTTCGTGCACTTAAAGAACTCACCATCGGCTTGATTACTGAGAACGGTAACGCTGCCATCGGGCGCGATCGACAAGAGACCCTTCACCGCATCAGCCACAATCAGATTTCCGTTCTGATCAAATTTCAGTCCCAGCGGTCGTCCGTAGGTGTGAGAGAAAACCTGCGGCTGCGTGCCGTCAGCCTGCAAACGATAGATGTGACCGTCATTAACGCCGGTGTAAATGCGTCCCTGACTATCGATCGCGACGTCTTCAGGTTGAGAGCCTTCAATCGGCAATCTTTGAATGTTGGAGAGTTCGCTGTTTTGCGCGTAGACGCCCGTGAGTTCGGGCGCGGCCGGCGGATTCCACGCGACCGGATCGATCGGTACCGGCCAGAACAGCAAATAGCCTGCGGCGCCGGCGACCGCGGTGATGATAAGACGGAGGATGACGCGTTTCATGGGGGACTGCTTAGTGGCACAGACTTTAGTCTGTGGTGATCTAAATAAATTGCCTCACAGTTTCCCGGTGAGACACACACTGAATCTGTGCCACTTACCGTTCGCCGCGAGCAATTTCTACTTTAGTTTCGAGTTCAACTGCAAGTTTGCGAATCCCGGGTTGGCCCATCGGCTCAATCCAACGGAGCGCCTCGTCCAACACGCGTCGCTGATGTTGCGGCCAATTGGGCTCTCCGGCAACGCTGCCGGGTTTTCCGTCGTAGTAGCCCGCGCGCGGCGGCCGCGCATTTTCCAGAATCTCACGATCGACGCCCAGCGTCATCGTCGGCAATCGAGTTTGTTCGATGGCGCGCGCTGCCAACGAAACAGATTGGTGGCAAAGCAGCGACGCCGGAACCAGCAAGGCCGCCTGGACATCGTAGCGCGCCAATCGTTCGAGTAATTGCGGAATCGTCTCTTCCGCAAACCGCCGGGCATCCGGGATGAATCCGCAGAAGCTCCAGAATACCGGCGCGATCTGCCCGATAACGCGATTACTCTCGAACTCGCGCAGACGCTCGAGCGGAACCTGCACATTCGCGTCCTGCTGCACAAAACTTGAATCGTAACCGCGCGCCGCAAAGCGCAGGTCGCGCAACTCGATGTCGGTGGGAATCTCGCGCAGATCGAAATCTCCGCCGGGCGCATTGGTATCGAACGGGCCGGTGCCGTCGATATAGGCCCCAGCCGAAACGATTACGGCCAGGTTCGTCATGGTGATTGCCCGCCGCGAGGGCGTAAACGGCGCGCGCGAGTTCTCGACGAACGGATACCCCTTCAATTGTTCGAGCCCATTGGACTGTTTCGCATTCCACGAGCGGTAACGCTCGCCCCACTGCTCGGACCGTTCGATTATCTCCATAACTGACGCAACACTCCTGTTTGACTTCTTAGCCGCCAGAGAACGTTAAGCCCTCAACCTCGAGTGTCTTCATAATACCTGTCGCTTTCGTCGACTAAAAATGCGGGTCCGCCGGCCCCCGTTTTAAGACTCTTCAGGTAAGGCTGCGTTCAGGACGTTTTAGCTCGAGGGCTATCAGAATGAAACCGGCGGCGGCAGCACAGATCGCCACGGCAAAGACCAAAACCGAATAACGGTGCAAGCTGTCAAACGCGATCCGCCGCTCGTCGCTCGGAGAAATTTGATCGATCGGCACCTGCATCGAGGCACGCAGCGCAGCAATACGCGCCGCGAGGACCCAATGCCCTAAGGCGGTCGTGACCGCCAGGATTGCCAGCGAAATCATCTGGGAGAGTTTCCGAAAAGTACTTTGACCGCCTGTCAAAAAGAAGCTCATGACCAGCAAAGCAATAGCGATCTCAAAACCTGCGTGATTCAACGTCGAAAGCAAAGGAGAGACGATCGAACCCGCCAGCGAACTCGCGTTCGGCAGGTCCGCGCGGCGCAATACACCGAACACGTTCGGCGCAACTGAAGCGCTGAAAAAGACCGCGGCGCCCAGCCACATCGCCAACAACAGCAGTGCGAGAATTTTAATTCCGCTCTTCACAGTTCAGTCGTCATCACGGAGACAGCCAGCCGAATCACCGGAGGCTGAATCTCCGGCGGTTCTATCTCGCGGGGATCCGGAACGCTCAGTAACCAGGACAGCGCGCGGTCGAGTTGCTCCTGATAGTCAGCCAGGTCCAGCGACATGAAAACGTCAACTCCCAGCTTTCCGAATTTGTCTTTTGCGGCCAGGTACATTTGGCGTGCGGCGCCCGGCCTTCCAATTTGCAGATGATGAAAGGCGACGGCGGATTGAATCATCGCCTGCAGAAATAATTTTTCTTGCGGATCGACCGGACCCATCCAACGCTCTTCCCACGCATCATGCGCCGCGTGAAATTCGCCTGCGTTGTAGAGATCGATCCCCGCCAGATACTCGACAGGATAAGCCAGTATGTGTTCTTCCGCATATGCAGGCGCAACGGTCATCTGTATACGGACATTGTAGCCGATGAATCGCCGTGGACCACGTGGAGCCTCTGATAAAAAGCGTGACGAAGAAGTGAAAGGACTGTAATCATCGTGTAAAGCGTCGAGCGTAAATTGGTTTCTATGCCTCGCGAAGCTCCTTATGAAGTGAAACGGACTAAGACCGGCCTGGGATTGTTCGCTACCAGGCCGATCTTGAAAGGCAAGAGAATTGTCGAATACTTCGGGCCGCTGGTTCCCAACGATAAAGTTGAGAAAAGCGACGGTAAGTATTTCTTCGGCGTAAACAAGAAGTGGTCGATCGACGGCAGTCCGCGCGAGAACATCGCACGCTACATCAATCATTCTTGCCGTCCTAACGCAGAGCCGACAGTTTCTCATCGACGGCGTGTTTGGATTTGGGCCCGGCGAAACATCAAGCCCGGCGAAGAGATCACTTACGACTATGGCAAGGAATACTTTGAAGGAATCATCGAACCGATGGGCTGCAAGTGCGAGAAATGCGGTCCAAAGTCCCGCGTCTAAAGTCCAAAGTCCAAAGTCGGCCAGACAGACATTGGACGTTGGACCTTAGACCTTAGGCTATTTCTTGGGAAAATATCCTTCGCGTGAACGCACGCGTAATTGCGGCCGCGTCGGCGAGGTGACATTGATTCGTCGAAAGGCCGCGGCGCCTGATTTATTGTCTGAGTAGTATTGAATCAAGTACTGGCTGCGAATCTCAGAAGCGATGCGATTGAAAATCGCCGGCAGATCCGATTCGCTGGCCGGAACAAAGGCTGCGCCGCCCGTCGCAGTCGCAAAACTTTGCATCGCGTTCTGCGCGCGGGTGCTGATGATGTTCAGCTTGTAGCCCTCGCCGCTCGGATTGATGGAATAAAAAACTGCATTCGCCTTTTGCACTTCCTGGCGTACTTCGGTTTGCGCCTTAGTGTGCCCGGCCTGAAGGGCTGCCTCGTTGGCGGCCCGGATCCTTGCGCGAGCCTGCGCGTCAACGCCGTCAATGTCTGCGGTCGCCCGGTAAGCCGCAATCGCCGAGTCGCGCACTGAGTTGCTGAAGTTGTCCTCGCCATCGGAAATCACCACCATTACTCGACGTGAGCGTTCGGGGGTGTTTGCGGCCAGGTATCGAGCTGCCGTTGTGACTGTGTCATAAAACGCTGTCGGGCTGGGCTCGGTCGCACCGCGAAAGCTGAGAAGTTTCCTGGTGGCTACATCAGCAGAAGCGGGCGCTTGCTCGAGTCGCGGCGTCCGATCGATGGCGAACAAGGTGGCGTGGTCGGCAGGCCTCATGACCTGTTTTAAAAAGCTGGTCGCGGCTTGCAACTCAAAATTGAATCGCTCGCTGACGCTGCTGGAAACGTCGACCAAAAGCGCTATGTCCAGCGGCACCTGTTCCGGATCGCCCAGTTGCGTAATTTGCTGCGCTCGTCCGTCTTCTTCAATCCGAAAATCGTTTGCCTGCAGACCCAGCACCGGCTGACCATTGGCGTCGGTAACTGAAACCGGCACGACGATCAGGTTCGAGGTGACGCGCACAACTTCCAACTCTTCAGGAGCTGGTGTCGGCGTCGGCTTGGGCTTATAGATGGGCGCCGGCGGCGGCGCGGGAAGCTGAGTAACTTTCTGCGCGACGATCGGACGCGCGAGAAAAACGATTGAGCAGAAAAAGAAAGCCAGCGCGATGAACGCCGGCTTCAATTGTTTTACGCTGCTTCTAAGAGTCATCAACCAACCTTTCATGCCGCCAGGGACGACGCATTCCCGACGCTTCGGGACTGACCTTCTTTAGACGCCGTGCGGCGGCACGATCGTTGGCAAAGCAGTTGAGCAGCCCCGAACATTCGAGACTGCTCAACATCTTCAAAGGCAGGCGACTCGCCTGTGTTCACCAGATTACTACTGACCGCTGCTTCCCGGCCTCGGCATTGTGGGCGCCGGGGCAGTTAGTCCTTTGTTCACCAGCATCTTCACTTCGACGCGACGATTCTCGGCGCGGCCGGTGCGAGTCTTGTTGTCAGCAACCGGATCGAGTTCGCCAAAACCATACGGCGTCACGATGCGGCGCAGCGGAATCTTGTGCTGCTCGACAAGGTAAGTGATCACTGCGTCCGCCCGGCGCTGACTGAGCGCGCGATTGCGGGCCGTGCTGCCGGTCGCGTCGGCATAGCCGGTGACTTCCAGCACGTACGCTTTCGAGTTCAAAGCCTTGGTGGCGATCGCATCCAGTTTTGATTTCGCGTCCGGGTTCAAAACCGAGCTGCCAACGCGGAAGTTAACTGCGGTCGTCTCCTGCGGTGTGTAATCATCCAACGCTGAGATGCGTTCGTTGGTTTGATTCACGCCGGAAACCGCGGCATCAGCAGTGTCCTGTGCAGCCTTGGCGCCGCCACGTGCCGCATTCGAAATCGCCGCCAATTCATCGAGCTGGCCGGAAAGTTTCTGCGCATTTTGCTCAACTTCGCTCAGGCGACCTTCGGCCGCGCTGGCGCGTTCTTCCAGCGGCGTAGCGCGTGATTCAACAGCGCGCGCCGTGCGCAGGTCAGTCTCTTTAAATCGAACTTTCTCAGCGACTAACTCGCCACTCGATCCGCCGCGACCTTCCACTTCCAGATTCAATCCGCGAATGATGTTGGTAGCCTGGTATCTGGTGCCACCGCTGAAAACGCCACCTTCGCTTTTCACAGAAGTCCGGTCAGTCATCCGGACGACCGTGTCGTTGCCGGTAAGATCGCGGACCGTGAACGTGTCGACATCGCGTCGTACGACCACGCCCTTGATCTTCATTTTTTCGCCACTGGCGACGGAACGGGCTCGAGTCGAATTGTTATCAGTTTGGGCAAGGGCCAATGGGGAAATTGTCAGCGCCAACGCGAACGCGAGCGCAATTGACCGAAACGTTCTGCTATTCATATTTGGAGCTCCTTCAATTATTGGTTAGGACGTCGCAACAGGCGCGTCGGGTTTACGCGAATTCGATTGATCGATTCGCAATTTGCGTTGTCCGCTTCGTGCAATTGCAGACGTAATTTCAAGATGTCAACGGATGCTGTCCATCAACTGGCGTGATGTTACTGCACAACGAAACGAAGTCAAGCGCGATCCAGTGTATGGATGCAGTTAACAATGATTCATCATTCGTTCGCTATTTGATCGCAATGTTGGAGGCGAATATTACAGAATCGTGAGCGATAGCGAGCGGGACAAAGGTTCAAGTTTGAGTCCTTCATCCGCTCACTGACACTCGCGGTTCTGAAAGGCGTCAGATCGCGAACTGAGCATTTTCGAGATGCTCCTTGACGTATGCCAGGAATCTTTCGGCGTCGGCCCCGTCGATAATGCGATGATCAAAGCTGAGCGCAAAGTACGCCATGTGACGAATGGCGACGTAATCCTCGTCATCCGGGGTCGTCAAAACTTTGGCCCGCTTCTCGATCTTGCCAACGCCGAGAATGGCCACCTGGGGCTGATTGATGATCGGCGTGCCGAACAAGCCACCAAAGACACCCGGATTCGTGATGGTGAAGGTTCCGCCGGCAACTTCATCAGGCTTAAGTTGTTTGGTGCGCGCGCGATCGGCGAGGTCATTGGCCGCGCGCGCCAATCCTGAGATGGAAAGATCATCGGCGCGCTTGACCACCGGCACGATCAAACCCCAATCCAGCGCCACGGCCATGCCGAGATTGATATCGCGCTTGTAGATGATCTGATCGCCGCTCACCTGAGCGTTGAAAATCGGGAATTTCCGAATTGCGTCGGTGACTGCTTTGAAGATGAACGGCATGAAGGTGAGTTTCGTGCCGGTGCGCTCCTGGAAAGCTTTTCGATTTTCGTCGCGTAGCTTCGCGACTTTCGTCATATCGATTTCGTAAACGGTCGTGACGTGCGCAGAGGTGCGCCGCGACATGACCATGTGCTCGGAAATCTTCTTGCGCATCACGCTCATCTGCTCAACGCGATCGCCTTCAGCGGGCTTAAGCACAGAGACTTGCTGCGTGCCCGGTGCGCCGTGCTGAACTTGTGCAGTTGCGGCACCGGCAGAAGTTTGAGCGGCACGTTGCGGAGCGGGCGTGCCCGATTCGATGAAACTCAGGATGTCGTTCTTGGTGACTCGGCCCGACATGCCGGTGCCCTCGAGCTGGCCGATGTCGATGCCATGTTCTTCGGCAATCTTGCGCACGAGAGGGCTCGACTTTGTTTTTCTGAGTTCTTCAGCCGTAGCCGCTCCGCCATCACCACGCGGCGCCGGCGCGGCATCGCGGCGCACGAGATGTTTGACTTCAGTCTTTCCGGGCGCCGGCGGAGCACCACGTTCAGCCGTGGTAATCGTTGGTTTCGGTCGTTCGATTTGTGGCGGCGGCGCCGGTGCTGCGGGTGGTGCTTTTGGTTCTTCAGCCGGTGGAGTTTCCTGTTCTTGCGCGGCGGCAGCTGCGACGACCGGTGCTGATTCTTCTGCCGCGGCCGGCGGTGCGGCTGCCGGTTGCGCGCCGGCGCCGTCAAGCACGGCGACCACGGTGTTCACTTCCACCGTCTCGCCTTCCTTGTGTCTGATTTCAGTGAGCGTGCCCGCGGCGGGTGAAGGAATCTCCGCGTCAACTTTGTCCGTGGAGATTTCAAAAAGCGGCTCGTCGCGTTCGACCTGGTCGCCGACATTCTTCAGCCACTTTGTAATTGTGCCTTCCGCGATGGATTCGCCCATCTGCGGCATTACCACTTCGGTAGCCATTGTATTTAGTCCGTTGTCAATGGTCAGTGGTCAGTTGTCGAACACGGATTCGTCAGCGCTCCGTGGCAACTGACGACTAACAACTGACAACTGACGAGTTATTACGCGGTTGCGGCGGTCTGCTTTGCTTCAGCCGTCGTCGGATCGATCGTAGCGCGGATTTCGGAAATCCTATTCGCCGGAAAGCCGCCCTGTTGTGCGTGCGCGCGAATCATGTCTTCGCTGGGCGCGATGTAAACGCAATAGACCTTGTCGTCAGTGACGTAACTTTCCACCCACTGGATTTGTGGCCCCAGGTTTTGCAGCACCGAGCATGATTTCTGCGAGATGCCCTGGAGTTCCTGCGGCGACAGATTTCCCGCCCCGGGAATTTCTCGTTCGATAACGTATTTCGGCATGATTAGTATCTCCTATCTCAACGAGGTCAGTACCAGGACCGGTAGCGACCGGGTGAATGTTTTCTTTGCCGGGCGGAAGCGATCAGTTACCCGGTCGCTGCCGCTCCCGGTACTGACTAATACGCCGCCAGCTTGCGCGCCGCATCCAAAACGTCTTTGACCTGCGGCAAATAATAATCTTCCAGCGGTGGTGAATACGGCACCGGCGTATCGATCGACGCGAGACGCACCACCGGCGCGTCAAGCCATTCAAAAGCTTCCTGGGAAATGATCGCGGAAAGTTCGCCGCCGATGCCGCCGGTCAACGAAGCCTCGTGCAAAATAAGCGCGCGACTCGTTTTCTTCACGCTGGTAAGAATCGCCTCTTTATCCAGCGGCGCGAGCGTGCGCAGATCGATTACTTCAACGTCGAGTCCTTCCTTCTCGAGTTCTTCCGCCGCGTCCAGCGCCGTCAGGACCTGCGCGCCAAAGGTGATAAGCGAAACATCGCGGCCTTCGCGCGCCGTGCGCGCCTTTCCGATTTCCACAAGGTAATCGTCTTCGGGAAGTTCTTCGCGCAGCCGCGGCAAGCGATAGAGTTTTTTGTGTTCAAAGTAGAGCACCGGATCGGGATCGCGAATCGCGGCTTTGATTAATCCTTTAGCGTCGTAAGCCGTCGACGGCTCGACGATTTTAAGTCCGGCAGTGTTCAGGAAGAACGATTCGGCATTGAGCGAGTGAAATGGGCCTGAACGCACGCCCGAACCGCAGGGGCCGCGAAAGACCGCCGGAATGCTGCCGCCCCAACGATAGCGCGATTTGGCCGCGTAGTTCGTCAGCATGTCGAAGCCGCATGAAATGAAATCGATGAACTGAAATTCCGCGACCGGCCTCAGGCCCATCAACGCTGCACCGCAAGCGGCGCCGACAATCGCTGCTTCCGAGATCGGCGTATCGATCACACGCTCTTTGCCAAAGTGATCGATGATTCCTTCAGTGACTTTGAACGCGCCGCCGTAGACGCCTACGTCTTCACCTATGAGGAAGACAGTAGGATCGCGTTCCATCTCTTCCCACAGGCCCTGACGGATCGCCTCGACCATCGTGGCCTGACCACCACGCGGCGGGCGTTCGAGCTTGCGTTCTTTTTTGAGAGCGGTGGACATGCTAATGATCAATCCTGCGAGGTCAGTACCGGGAGCGGTAGCGACGGGGTCATTTGTGCCGATCTCACCTCGTCGGTTGGTTGCGACCCGGTCGCTACCGCTTCCGGTACTGACATTATCTCGTTACGTTTCCAAAACCTTTGGCCGAAACGCCGGCGGCACGACCGAATTGTCGAATACGCCGTACACTGCACCTTCCGCTTCCGGCATCGGCGAGCTCTCAGCCCATTCGGAATCTTCGTCAATCTCTCGCTGCACGTCGGCTGTAATCGCGTTCAGCTTCTCTTTGGTCGCCACGTTCTTTGCCAGCAGAAATCTTTCAAAGCGATCGACCGGATCGTTGTGCTTCTCCCACCAATCGATTTCGCCTTCCGGAACGTAACGTTGATCGTCGTGCTCGGCGTGACCTTTGCGCCGGTAAGTCTTCGCCTCGATCAAAACAGCGCCGCCGCCTGCGCGCGCGTACTCGATCGCCTGCTTCGTGACTTCGTAGCACGCAATCACGTCGTTGCCGTCGACGATGTAACCCGGGATGCCGAACGCGGCAGCTTTCTCGGCGAGATTGCGCACGGCCGTCTGCATGTTCGTCGGAGTTGAGTAGGCGTATTGGTTGTATTCGGCAATAACGATCAGCGGCAGCTTCTGCACGGCGGCGAAGTTCATGCCTTCATAGAACGCACCAGTGCTGGCGCCGCCGTCGCCGATGTACGCCAGACCAACGAGGTCTTTGTGTTGCAGCCGCGCGCCCAAAAGGATTCCCGTCATCACCGGAATCATGTCGCCGAGATGTGAAATCGGGCCGATGAAACCTTTTTCCATGTAGCCGAAGTGCACGTTGAGATCTTTTCCGCCGGACGGCCCCCAGGCTTTCGCCATGTACTGCGCAAAGATTTCGCGCGGGCGAATTCCTTTGACGAAGCAGGCGCCGAGGTCGCGAATGATCGGCGTGATGAAGTCATCCGGCCGCAGAGCGTAAGCCGATCCCACAGCGGTCGCTTCCTGGCCTAACGATCTATAAACCCCGCCGACTACCTTGGTTTGCCGATAGAGATTGACGATGCGCTCTTCGACCAGGCGGGTGAGCTTCAAGTAGCGATAAAGCTCGAGCATCTGGCTATCAGTCAGGGAAGACCCGGTGATGCAGCTTAGCGCCTGGCCATCAGCGACTTTCCGCGGCGCATACTTTGTGTTGATGCGCATTTGAAAGGGGAAGCGGCGATGTGGGCCACGCTTGCGATTGCCGTTTGATTTCTGGTTTTCCGCCATTTGATCCGCCGCGTAGCGGCGACGTGATTTTAGGCCGGCCTTTCAAGGCCGGTAAAACGTTCGGGATAATCGAATCGTCGCGCAGCGACGGCTGAATCTTTTCTCAGAACGATAGCTCGGGTTTCAATCGTCGCTAAGCGACGAGGTTATCAATTCGTTTTCAAATCCCGGCCTTGAAAGGCCGGGCTAAACTCAGTGGTCGCTGAACGCGACCGTTAATCAAATATGAATCGCCATGCCTTCCACGTTCTCGGATGCTTCCATCACCGCTTCCGAAACCGTCGGATGCGCGTGCATCGTGCGGCCCAGTTCTTCCGCGGTCGATTCCAGCTGCATCGCCACGCACGCTTCCGCGATCAATTCAGTCGCGTGGGGACCGATGATATGGACGCCGAGAATCTCGTCATATTTCTTTTCGCTGACGACTTTCACAAAGCCTTCTTCTTCGCCGAGGATGCGCGCCTTGCCCGATGCGCTGAACGGAAACTTCCCGACCTTCACGTCATAGCCGGCTTCCTTCGCTTTCGCTTCCGTCAAACCAACCGACGCGACCTCGGGATCGCAGTATGTACAGTTGGGCACCAGGCGCAGATTGATTGGCCGCGGATGTTTCTGGGCGATGTGCTCGACCGCTACTATGCCTTCTTTCGACGCGAGATGCGCTAGCAGAGGCGTCGGCACCACATCGCCGATTGCGTACACGCCTTTCTCCGCGGTCTGCTGATATTCGTCGACCTGAATGAAGCCTTTTTCGACTTTGATTTTTGTCTTCTCTAATCCCAGACCCTCCGTGAAAGGCATGCGACCGACTGCGACCAGCAGCATCTCTGCTTCCAGGCGCACGTCCTCACCTTTGGATGTCTTGCCGGTGACGACGACGCCATTGTCGGTCTTCTCGAGTTTCTCGAGTTTCGTGTCGACTTGCGACTTGATACCGCGCTTGCGGAATGACTTGGCCAGTTCAGCAGACACCTCTTCGTCTTCGAGCGGAACCAAACGCGGCATCAATTCAACAATCGTTGTCTCAGCGCCGAAGCGCGAATAGACCGAAGCGAACTCAACTCCGACTGCGCCCGCGCCCATCACAATCAAGGACTTCGGTACTTCAGTTAATTCGAGAATGTGATCGCTATTCACGACATGCTGGCCGTCAGTCTCAAATCCCGGAATCGGCCGCACGACTGAGCCGGTGGCAATGATGATGTTCTTGCTGTTAATGATCTGCTTCGATCCATCTTCGCCGGTGACCTCGACTTTGCCGGGGAGCAAAAGCTTGCCGGTGCCCTTGAAGACCGTGCACTTGTTCTTCTTCATCAAGTACTCGATGCCCTTTGAGTTCTTCATCACGACTTTTTCTTTACGCTTCTGCACGTCTGCGAAAGCCAACTGAATCGCCGACGCTTGCACGCCGAAATCCGCTGCGTGCTGCATCTGTTCGTAAACATGCGCCGACATCAGAAGTTGCTTCGTAGGGATACAGCCGCGCAGCGTGCACGTCCCGCCCAGCCGTTTGTCCTTCTCAATGATCGCGACCTTCAGACCCAGTTGTCCGGCGCGCACGGCCGCGACATAGCCGCCCGGTCCGCTGCCGATAACCGTTACATCGAATTGTTCGTTAGCCAATTTGAACCTCTAATCAAATTTATGAGTGATAGTGATGAGTAATGAGTTGAAAACTCAAGGCCACCATGCTCATGAGATTTTATGACTTGGAAAATTGGCATTATAATCGCTCGCTCTTGATTGAGCCAATTGAACGCTTGCACGCCGATGTCAGTACCGGGAGCGGTAGCGACCGGGTCATTGGTTTTTAGCGACTCGACGATCAAGCGCTCCAAGAACCCGGTCGCAACCGCTCCCGGTACTGACATCATCGCAAAGATAAAACCATGAAACATTCCGAAGGATTTCTGCAGATTGTTAACGATGCGAAGACTCGCATCAAGGAAGTCACCGTCGATCAGACGCGGGAGCGTCTCACAGCAAATCGAGGTGCGCTGCTCGTCGACGTGCGCGAAGACCACGAATGGGACGATGCGCACGCCGCCGGCTCGATACATCTCGGCAAAGGCATCATCGAACGCGACATCGAGGCGACCGTCCCCGACAAAGCTACTGAAGTGATTTTGTATTGCGGCGGCGGCTACCGCTCGGCGTTGGCTGCCGATGTCTTGCAGAGCATGGGCTATACGAATGTCTGGTCGATGGCCGGCGGCTGGAAAGCCTGGAAAGAAGCAGGCGCGCCGGTTGAGCCTTAATTCGGTTTCAACTGGAAATCTTTCGGCACCAACTCCACGGCGATCGCGTCGCCGTCGATCTTACCGCGCGCATCTTTTGGATCCTGCGCGGGCCGGAAAGTGATGACAACGTTCTCCGGATTCTTACGGGTACCGCAGGTAATCTGGCCGCCGCCACTGATATAAGAAACCATTTGCACTCGCTCAAGCGCAGTCGCGCGAATCTTGTAAAGGCGATCCGCTGACTGGATTACGAAGTAAGCGACTGCCCGGCTGTCGCATTCCAGCTTCACAAACGCTCCCTGAATCCGCGCTTCGCCCGCTTCGACCGGTCGTAATTGCTCGCGCAGGTAGTCAGACTCCGACATCGGCTTTGAAGCAGGAGTGTCTTCGTTCGCGACCGTCGCATCAGCTCGCCGTTCACGCAATTCCGGCGCACTGCCGGAGTTAAAGCGCGCCAACGAGTCTTCGTAATTCTTGATTGACGCCAGCATCGCTTCGGCCCGGGCTTTCACGCTGCGATCCTTCGCGTTGCGGAGCGGTTCCAGCACCTGCTTAGCCAAATCCAGTTTCTGTTGCCGCATGTGTACTTGCGCCAGCATCAATGACAGGTCCTGACGGCCCGGCGCGAGCGACAGCGCCTTGTTCAGAAGTTGGATCGTGCCATCGAGATTCTCGCCGGTCACCACGTTCACGAACGCCAGTAGCGAGTAAGATTCAGGAAAGTTTGGATTCAGCTCGATGGCTTTGTTGAGTTCGGCGCGCATCTTTTTAGCGGTCTCGGTCGAGTACGTGTAGACGACGTCGTTTGCGTCCATCCCTTCCCGGCTCAAAGCGTACGCATAGTAGTAATGCACCAGGTAATTACCCGAACTCGCGTTCGCAGCTTCCTGCAAAGATTTCTTCGCTTCGTCGAAACGCCCCTGACGCGCGCGCAAAATTCCCAGCGACGCCAGCGCCATCGGCTGTTTCGGATCGAGCGACAGGGCCCCTTGCAGACGCTTTTCGGCGTCGTCCGTGCGGTGCACGTGCAAGAGCAGATCTCCCAGATACGCCTGGGCATCGGCCTCAGTCAGGGGCGCCACCGTGAACTCGTTGTCGAATTCGAGTGGGTGCTCGAAGGTGGCAACTTGCATTATGAACGAGTGACCTTCGATGTATTTCTTTAGCTCTTTCTCGAGCGTTGGTACGTCAGTCTGAAACGCTTCGGTGAACGCCTTGTCGATCGGCGTGCCGGCGCGAAGCAGCGCCACAAACTTGCCGAGCTGAGGGAGGCGCTGACCTTTGTTTCCCAGGATCAGGTAATGCACCAACGCCCAGGATTCAGCGTAGAACATGCCGCGCTTGCTGCCTTCGTTGTACTCAGGCGAGTACTGATCGACCGCAAACAGCGTCTGCAAAGGATAGAGCTTGCCGCCTTCGCGCAGCGTTTGTAAGTGGTAAGGAATCAATTCTCCGAGATGGACTTTGCGGCCTTCGACGATCGAGAACGTGCTGTAGTATTCAGCGAGGCCTTCGTTGAACCACGAGGGCGCGTTGCCGGCCTGATTGTCGACCAATACGTGGACAAACTCGTGATAGATGGTACTGAATGGATCCTGCGTCGGGTCAGTACTCATCGTGATGTAGTTAACGTCCTCGCCCTTCTGGAAATAGCCCGCGGCGTTCGGCAGCGCGAATGGCTTGTACGAGCCCATGTTCTTGAAAACGATCACCGTTGTCGGCACCGGCGTGTTGAAATTGGTCTTGGGAAACAGGCGCGTGAAGACGTCCCGAAACTGTTCGAGCCTGGTCGCGACCTGGCGCA